>Ga0209542_10016216_pt1 | contig 12390 bp, 15 predicted proteins | sample RifCSPhighO2_01_FD_184028 | JGI IMG/M metagenome (GOLD analysis project Ga0209542, IMG submission 184028) | Soil microbial communities from Rifle, Colorado - Rifle CSP2_plank highO2_0.1 (SPAdes) (version 2) | ecosystem: Environmental > Terrestrial > Deep subsurface > Rock core/Sediment ...
TTCTAATTTGCTCCCCCGGCAGGACTCGAACCTGCAACCTTCTCGTTAACAGCGAGCCGCTCTACCATTGAGCTACAGGGGAATGTGCGCTTTTAGCGCATTATTAATATATACTATTTTTAGTATCCTTTCAACTTCTTCAAAGAGCCGTGCTCTCTGATTCTATCCAGGGCTTTCGCCTCAATTTGGCGGATTCTTTCTCTGGTTACGCCAAACGCCTCCCCCACTTCTTCCAAAGTATGAGTAATGCCGTCGTCCAAGCCGAACCTCATGCCTAAAATTTTCTGCTCTCGAGCCGTCAAATCAACCAAAATATCGTGTAATCTTTCTTTAAGCAGGGTTCTCGCTGCTTCCACCGAGGGAGCTACCACTTTTTCGTCTTCAATAAATTCAGCTAAAACGCTGTCCTCCTCGTCTTCGCCAACCGGCGTCTCTAAAGACACGGTTTCTTGAGAAATCTTCTGGATATGATGGACTTTAGCCACATCAATGCCCATTTCAGAAGCAATTTCCTCGGGCAACGGCTCTCGGCCCAAGTCCTGCAGCAATCTGCGCCTAATCTGGGTATATTTGGAAATAGTTTCCACCATATGAACCGGAATCCTAATGGTTCTGGCCTGATCAGCGAGGGCGCGCGTTATTGCCTGGCGTATCCACCACGTAGCATAGGTAGAAAACTTATAGCCCCTTCGCCAATCAAATTTTTCGACAGCCCGGAAAAGCCCAAGATTCCCTTCTTGGATTAAATCAAGCAATGTTAAATTGGGAGACCTGCCGATATATTTTTTCGCAATGGAAACAACCAGTCTTAAATTAGCCCGGGCTAAAGATTTCTTTGCCTCTTCGTCGCCTTTTTCAATGCGTTTAGCAAATTCTTTCTCTTCATCGGCGCTCAAAAAAGAAACGCGGCCGATCTCCTTCAAATACATCTGCACCGGATCCAATCCTCCCTCTGAAGTTATTTTAATTTCTTCTTTTTCTTTGTCCGACTTTTCTTTAAGTTCCAAAAGCTCCCTGGACTCTTTGGCCTCAATCCCCCGCCTTTCCAACTCTTCGTAAAGCGTGTCGAGCCCCTTCATGTCTTTTTCGATATCCGGGAAGGTATTTAAAATTTCCGAGTAAGTGATAAAACCGCGGTTTTCGCCGCGCCTTACCAGCTCTGCCATCTTTTCCGGAGTAACAATTTTGCTTTTTTGGGTTTTAACACCAGAAGCCTTTGTTCGCCTTGCTGCAGATTTAACGAAAGTGGGTCTCCTCCTAATCTTCTTTTTTATTATTTTTTTTGCCTTTCTTTTGGCCGGCTTCTTTTTTAATTTGCTCTTTTTCTTTTTAACCATATTTAATCCAGTAACTTGTTAGCTAATTTATTAAATTCACGCGTCAGATTATTAACTCTTTCCAACTCTTTTTCCAATTCGGCCTTTTTGATCTCCTGCGAAATCCCGTCAAGCTTATTTTTCGTTTCCATTTTTTCTATCTCTCTCAAGCTTAATTTTACCTCAGCCGAACAGTCAACGCTCTCGCCTTCGACTTCGCCTCTTAAAAAAAGATAGTTGACGAATTCGTCTGACTGGGGAAGGGTTTTTTGCTGCTTTAAATCAACAAAAATAGTTTGAATCTTCGGATCAAAATACGGCAAAAAGTCATCGGTAATTAATTCAAGCGTGCTTATCGGATTCCTTAAAACCAAAGAGGCGGTTCTTTCCTCCAAAAGCTGTTTGCGAGTCATAACTTTCGGCGCAATCGGCGCTTCTTCGTCTAAAAACGGGGCGGCCAAAGGAACGCCGCTAATATTTTTTAATTCCTCTTCCACTATTTCCTCCTTAACCTGTAATTTTCGGGCTAACTCCTGCGTCCAATGGGCACGTTCTATGGCATTGGGAATTATTTTCAGCACCGGTAAAAGCACTTTAGAAATTTCTCTTTTCCCTTCGGGAGTTTTCGCGTCAAAATGACCGAAGGCCGATTCGAAATAAAACTGTAAAATAGACTTCGCTCCTTCAATCATGCGCATCCAGTTCTCCGGGTTTTCGACGACAATATCAGCCGGATCCTTGCCGCCCGCCATTGTCACCACTTTAATATTAAAACCCTGTGCCTGGGCAAGCTCAATGCCACGCTTCGTCGCCGAATCGCCGGCGATATCCATATCAAAAGCGCTTAATAAATTATTGGAATAGCGTTTTAAAATTTTAAGCTGTAAATTAGTTAAGGCTGTGCCCGAGGTTGCCACCACATTTTCCACGCCCGCCTGAAAAGACATAATCGCGTCCATATATCCTTCAACCATAATACAAGCGTCCTTTTTCCTGATTTCTACTTTAGCCTTATCTAAGCCGTAAAGCGTGCGGCTTTTATCATAAAGCAAAGTTTGAGGAGTATTGACGTATTTCGCGATATTTTCTTTGTCTTTTTCTTTGAAAATCCGGCCGCCAAAACCAATAACTTGAGAATTGAAATCAAAAACCGGAAAAATGATTCTGCCTCGGAATCTATCGTAAAAAGAACCCTTTTCCGAAGTCAAGCCCAGTCCCGCTTTTTCAATCTCGCTTTTTTGATAGTTTCTCGAGGCCAAAAAGTCTGACAAGCCTTGCCAAACATCGGGCGCATAGCCCAATCGCCACTTTTCAATTGATTCTGGTTTTAACCCTCTTTTTAAAAGATACTGTTTCGCTTCTTTACCGACAGCGCTCGCCTCTAATTGCTTCTCAAAAAAACGGCAGGTTAACTCGCAAATTTCAAGAAGCCTGTTTCTTTCGGTTTGGAAATGCGCTGCCTCCGCCGTGGCGTATTTTCTCAATTCCACGCCCGCCTTCTGGGCTAAAATCCGCAAGGCATCGCCGAATTCCACGCCCTCAATCTGCATCACAAACTTGAAGATGTCCCCGCCGGCCGAACATCCGAAACAATGCCAGATTTGGCGAGCGGGCGAAACAAATAACGACGGTTTCTTTTCAGAATGAAAAGGGCAGACGGCCCGAAGATTGGCTCCGGTTTTCTGGAGTTTAATGTAACTACCTATCACCTCGACGATGTCGAGCCGGTTTTTTATCTCTTCAATGGGAGAACTGAACATAAACCGATGTCGGGAGGTCGGACCTCCCCCTTAATTTTGGGGGAGGTCCGACCTCAATCATTTTAATCGTTATTGTTTCTTCGGTTTACTGAAGTAAAAAATATAAACGATTTCCAGAAGTGCCATGGTGTTCACCACCAACAGGGCGATAAACCATTTTTTATGGCTATTTCTCGCCGCTCGCCACAAGGCTACGCCCTTCCAGGGCAAAACCCAAAGCAATAATAAAAATATCCAATTACTGTTTAAAAGTGATTCTAACATATTTTTATTCTACCTGTTTTTAATGATTTTATCCACCATCAGCGGGATCGTTTCTCGCTGATGATACTTATTAAATTATTTTAGTTAAGTCTCCGTTAATAACGACTGGCTTTAGCCCCAGGATTTCTTCCTTATAAGATATTTCCGGAATAGAATTTAGAAGATAAATCTTCTTATCCAGGAAAAGAGCGAGGCCCGCTTCCATTAAAGTATTGCCGCCAACGTAGCCCTGAATATTGTTTTTTGCGTAATTCAAAACCAGGATCGCGTCCGACCAGGCAACCTTGTCGAAATGCTTTTTCATCGCCATTTCTTTCCTATCCCAAACCCAGCCTTCATTGTCCGAACTCGTTTTCCTAATTGCGTAATATTGCGACGCTGAAATCGTATTGCCGTCGCCGTCTTCGAATTGAGACGGCGGCAATTTCACCTCATGGCCCAGTTTTTCCAACTGTTCTTTAACTTCTTCCATTTCCTTGTAAAAAGCGATGCTTCCGCAAATTGTAATTTTCATAATTTGTAACCGACCTCCAAAAGCATTTCCGGTATGACTTCAAGAGGTATGCCCCTTAAAACATTATTATAACTGCCGGCTAATTTTGCGATAAACGATGAACTGACTTTTTCCAGCGGATTAAAACCAAGGGCGTAGGTATTATGGCGCGGATCTTGTTCGAGATACTGATTGATTTCCTCCTCGGACAGTTCCCTCATTAATAATTCCGATTTAACTATTTTAGACGTCGTCGCTTGGGTTGACGTATTGATTATATGAATGCCCGTATAAAATTCGAACTTATTGCCCGACAAATTCTTTAACCTTTTGAATGCTTCCTGTTTCGATTCGGGCTTTTCTAAAATTTTACCGTTAAAGCAGCCGATTGAATCCATGCCGATCACGATGGCGTCTGAATGGTTTTTAGCTACCGCCTCGGCTTTGAGCCCGGAGAGCATCTTCACCAGTTCCTCGGGATCTTTCCTCTCCGCCCGGGACTCATCAACCTCGCTGCCTTCTGCAATAAAATCTATCCCTAAAAATTTAAACGCCTCGATGCGATAGGGAGAAGTGGTGGCTAAGATTATTTTAGTCACAGTTTTATTTTTCGTTCCAATCAACGCCGTTTCTTTTGGCGTGCTGCTCGGTAAATCCCTGCGGATATCTTTTCTTAAGCTTTTCGATGTTTTCTCCCAAAACTTCGTCGAAATCCCAGCCGAAATAATTGCAGATCATCGCCATATACCACATGGTGTCCCCGATATTTTCCCTGATGCCGGCGGTTTGATCGTTTTTGTGAGAAAATGTCTTCTTAATGCAACCGGCCACATCCCCCGCCTCTCCCGCGATACCCAAGCCCCAGGTTAAAATCTCTTTTTCTTTGTCGTCAAACTTTTGAGAAGTATTTTTGCAAAGCTCCTGATATTCTTTGAGATTATTTATCTTTTCCATGGATTTATTGTCGAATCTCGCAAAATTCGCTTAAAACCTTAACGGCCTTCTCTAAATTTTTATCTTCCACCAAGACGTAGTTGGTTTCGTAGGTCGAAACGTTGAAAATGCTGATACCGGCCTCGGCTAATGGTTGAGCTAAAGCGGCAATGACGCCAACCGACTCTAGGCCGAGATCGCCTTCGAGTTTAAAGGCTCGCCAATCCCTCTCTGCCAAAACCCCTCCCGGAATTTCCTCTTGAGGGCAGACAATTGATAATTCGGTTTTCGTCCGAGTGATGGAACAAAAATTAATATCTTGCGCCCACTCGGGAATAGGACCTTTTTCGGCAAAGCGACAAATGCCTAATTTTTCCGACAGAATGGAAAGAACGAATTTCATTTTTACCATAAATTTATGTATTTTTTATTTTCTAATAATGAATTCTTTTTCCAGGGCAGCTAAAGCATCGACAATACCCGTATAAGAAAGCTCGGCGTGCGAGGCCATGGTCGGACCGACGAAACCCTGGCGCCGCCACTCTTCTGCCTTTTGCTGGATTTTAAATCGTGTGGCGTCCCAGGCCACGTTACCGAACATATCAATGTATTCTTGAGAAAACATTCCGTCAGCATCCATGGAAAAAGCCGTCAAAGCAATGAGCGGCAAACAATAAGGGCCTGCCACCGGCGTATTGATTGCCACCGGCATCAGCGGCATGACATGAGAGCCTCGCGCGCCGCCGGTGACAAAATGACCGAGCATAAACGGTTCTACTGTTTCTTCGGGCGCAGGAAATATGCCTTGGGTGCGTACAATAGCCACCGGATCGTCTTTACCCGTGTATTTGCCCGCGATATTATGAAGACGCGTCGCCGATACCGAAACAATCTGTTCTTCCGGAGCATAGCGCGAATGGATGCTTTCAATGGCAAACCTGTCCGGATTTTGCAAAAGCGCGGCGATATCCCATGATCTTTCGGGCGCTTCAAGCTTGATAAACCTGTCTCCTTCTTTGCAATCCATGTCGACGATAGTAAAAACGAAACCTTTGCGCATTTTTGGATTCAAAAGCAGTCCGCCATCGTGCATTGGGTCGCAAAAAACGGAATAAAAAGGATAATTATAAGAACCCGGGCCGCATTTGTCGGCTGTAAAAACCAGGAAAGCCTCGGCTGGACGATTTTTGTTTTGATTATCGCGTTCGAATTCCAGTTCGGCCACGGCCGGACCGGCTCCCTTAACCGTACCCGCCGGCGCGGTGACCAGCAAATCTTGCCCTGCGCCGTAAAGACCGGTTTTCTGGGCCTCGCTTGTTGCAGATAAAAAGCAATTCCAAGCGAACTGATGAATCTCGGGCGCATTAATGCCGCGTCGATGGCTCATGGTGATGGCAATATCGTCGCCGGTATAAGTCGCTAATCCGTCGATGATGATTTTTTGCTCGACGGCGGCGGCAATCTGACTTTTAACCAAGTCCATCATTTTATCAGAGGGCTTGGTATGCCCGCCGATGGAACCGACATCAGCTTTAATGACCGAAAGTGTAATTTTATTCATAGATGTGTTTATAAATTAAATAAGTTAAACGCAATTCTAACCGACTTCGAATAAATCGACGAAACTTTTATAATTTTGGGCGATGACCCGCGCCGCTTCTTCTCTTTTGACCGCACCTTGATGATAATCCAAAAGCGCTTGTTTGAAAATAGTGCGCCCCACGGCAAAGCCGACAACTCCCGGGATTTTAGCGGCTACGGTCAGCCAAAGACGCACTTTTTCTTCGCTTTCGCCTCGGCCTAAAACCACTACTCCGACGTTTTGGCGACCTTGACTGCGCGTCTGCTCCACGACGGCCTTCAGCTCATCAAAATCTTCCACTCCCTCCAATTTCCAAACATCCGGCTCAATGCCGTTATCCTGTAATTCTTTAATACTGGCCTGCATAATCCGAGCGTCCGAGGGGGGATGAACTAACAGTTCAAATAAAAATTTGTAGTTATTTTCGCGGCAAAACTCGTTGATGGTTTTTAATCGGGTGATCTGACGCGAATTAAGTTCCTTATCCCCCGCCGGATTATACCGCACCAGCACCTTAACGTAATCGGGTTTAAATTTTTCAATGTGATCCCTGAAATCAGGGCCGTACTCAAAATCAAATTCATCCTGACCAGACTTTTCTGCATTAAGAATTCTCATAATACCTAAGCTCCGAGTTTCTTCTAAAATTTTAGCGCCAAAACGCTCATCAACCAAAATTGCCGCGGACTCCTTAGATACTCCTATTTTCAAAGATAATAAAAAACCTTCATAAATAAGGTGTTTATAATCAGCGATAGTTGAAGACTCTGCCGGTGTTAATTCTTCTTCAGAAAAACCGAACATTTGGATAAACGATCCTCGATGATCAAACGGTAAAATGTATAATTTTTTTGAGACCATAATATTGATATTAATGTTTTTATAAACTCATCAAAAAGACGGAAAACAGCGCCAGAACAATTCCCGTAATTTTAATCCAGGACAGAGTTTCGCCGAAAATCAACAGGCCCATCAAAACGATCGCTATCGAATAAAATACTATCTGGACATTACCGGCAATGCCCAACTTCCAATTATGGATAAAAACGTAGGCGATGAAAAAAACTTGAATAGCATAAAGCATCAAAGCCCAGATCATCAGGGGATTTTTAAGAGCCAGCCAAAAATTACCGGCAATCGCCGCTTTTTTAATAAGAACATCGGCTACGGCGATAGCCGTGCCGGCCAGCACAATCGCGGTTAATTGGAAAAAGAAATTAGTCATAACGCTGCGGAGGGTACAGGATTTGAACCTGTGATACCTTGCGGTATATCCGCTCTCCAAGCGGACGCACTAGACCACTATGCGAACCCTCCAATCAAATTTCCATCTCCCTTAACGCCTTAATTCTCTGCTCAATGGGCGGATGTGTCAAGAAAACCGACGAAAGGCCCTTTCCCCTCAGAGGATTTGAAATATAAAGATGCGCAGTAGAGGTCGAAACCCTTTTCATGGGCGTGGGGTCGGCGGCTATTTTAGCCAATGCCCGCGCTAAGCCTTCGGGATACCGCGTTAAAAGAACGCCGGAAGCATCGGCTAAAAATTCTCTCTTCCGAGAAATGGCCATTTGAATCAACATGGCTATTAACGGCGATAAAATCATTAACACGACGCCCGCTAAAGCTAGAATTGCGCCCAGTTGACCGTTATCGCGGCTGTCTCTTCTTTTAATGCCGCCAAACAACATTGACCGCATCAACATATCTGAAAGAATGCTGGCAAACCCCACCAAAACTACGACCATCGTCATCAACATCATGTCTTTGTTACCGATATGAGAAAGTTCGTGAGAAATAACGCCTTCTAATTCTTGCCTATCGAGTTTTTCGAGAAGCCCTTGGGTAACAGCAATAATGGCGTGCTCTTTATTTCGACCCGTGGCAAAAGCATTGGGTTGTAATTCCGGAGTGATATAAATTCGAGGCAAAGGAAGCCCGGCCGTAATGCAAAGATTTTCGACAATCCTATAAAGTTCGGGGTTGTCTTTTTTTTCGATCGACCGGGCTTTGGTCATGGCTAAAACAAGCTTATCAGAATACCAAAAACTGGTAATATTCATCACCAAGCTGAAAACGACGGCGTAAACCAAAATAGCCTGATTCTGAAAAACATAACTCGCCATCCATCCGAGGCCGATGATAAAAACAAAAAACAAGAAAACTAAAATCCACGTTTTCCGAATATTGGATTCGGCATGAGTATAAATGGTCATTTAGTAAAATTAGAATTTCACGCTGACCGGCTCTTTTTGGGATACTTCAGTTATTTCGAAAAACTCGGCGGCTTTGAAGTTGAAAACTCCGGCCACCGTATTTTGCGGAAAAGACTGCAAGATAGTATTGAAGTCTCTGACATTGCCGTTGTAAAAGCGCCTTGATGCCTGAATTTTATCTTCGGTGTCAGTCAACTCGCGCTGCAATTCCAAAAAGTTTTCGGAAGCCCGCAACTGCGGATAGTTTTCTGAAACCGCAAAAAGCGATTTTAAGGTTTGCGATAAAAAATTCTCGGCCTCCCCCCTTTCTTTAATGGTTTGAGCGCCCATAGCTTGGGTTCGAGCAAGAGTCACTTTTTCCAAAAGCTCTCTTTCGTGGCTCGCATAACCCTTGACCGTTTCCACTAAATTGGGAATCAGGTCATACCGCCTTTTTAGTTGGACATCTATGTCCGCCCACGCCTCTTTGACTCTGTTGCGCAAGGTAACGAAGCGGTTGTAAGTGAGAATCAACCAAAGAACTAAGATCACGACGAGGGCAACGATAATTTGAATAAGATTCATATTTTTAAAATTAATGATTTTCTATCTTAAGTATATAAAATTATGGTCGTTTTGGCAATGAAAAACGGCGACTCCAAAGAACCGCCGTTTTATTGGTCTTAATCAGATCTTACCCAACCGCAATAGAATATATTCGTGTATCTCTTGGACGAGCTCTTTATAGAACTTTTCTACCTCTTCAAAAGAATTGGCGTAAGCGGGCTTTTCGATGATTTTGTCGGATAAGCGGAACATCGCGTTTATTCCCACTTCCCGGTCACTGGCCGTTCTGAAATCAGTCCTCACGCATATTACTAACGGCTGGCCAAGGAAAGATCCGTATCTATTCCTTTTAGAAAAGATAGCCATGCCAACTTCTATTGAAGTGCCGTCATCAGCGCTCGAGCCGTCAATATTTGCGACCACCACATCATTCTTAGTAGCATCAGAAAGACAGCTTTCACAAACAGCGACCAGATCAAATTTTCCATCTTTGAAAAACTTTAGTGCTTCCTTTTGCGGCAGTATCACTGCGTAGCCCAGACGTTCAAGTTCTCGAGCGAGTAAAAGATTATGATGCCGGTCGGCGACGCCGAACAACGGTCCAGCCAGATAAATCGTAGTTTTCTTCATATCTCATTCTTCCTTCTCAACAGTTTCTATTTTTCTTTCAGCTATTAACGTTGTCAAGGTACTACCTCCTTTATTCTTAATATCTCAAATTAACACATTAAGGAACGATGTCAAACGAAAGAGGCCGGGCCTCCCTCAAATGAGGGAGGCCCGGCCTCGAACATTTACGGCCTCGAACATTTATATGTCTTGGATATTCTTTAGTAGCCCATGCCCATTTGAGGCATTTGAGGACCTTCTTTCTTCTCTTCGGGCTTTTCGGCCACCACAGCTTCGGTCGTCAAAATCATGGCCGCGGCTGAAGTGGAATTTTCCAAAGCGCTTCTTACAACTTTCGTCGGATCAATAATCCCTGACAGGATCAAATCTTCATATTGCAGAGTTTCGGCGTTAAAACCAAAACTGCCTTCATGTTTTTTTACCTCTTCGGCAACCACGGCGCCGTCCATGCCGGCGTTTTCGGCAATTTGCTTAATCGGTTTTTCCAAAGCCGCTTTCAAAATATTCATACCGGTTTTCTCGTCGCCTTCCAAATTAAGGCTTGTCAAAGCGGCAATGGATCTTAAAAGCGCCACTCCCCCGCCCGGCAAAATACCCTCTTCAATGGCGGCTCGAGTCGCGTTCAAAGCGTCTTCAGTTTTCCGCTGAACGGCTTTCTGTTCTACTTCGGAAGCAGCGCCCACTTTAATCACGGCAACGCCGCCGGAAAGCTTCGCCAATCTTTCCTGCAGTTTTTCTTTATCAAAATCCGAGGTCGAAACTTTAATTTCGTTTTTAATCTGACTGATTCTGGCTTCAATTTCCTCTTTTTTGCCCTTGCCATCAACAATAGTGGTATTTTCTTTGGTGGCCACAACTTTACGCGCCCCGCCTAAAACATCGAGTTCCACCTTGTCTAATTTCAAGCCGATTTCTTCCGAAACAACCTTAGCGCCGGTTACCGCGGCGATATCGTCCAGCGTCTCCCTCTTTCTGTCGCCAAAACCCGGAGCTTTAATAGCCAAAGTGTTGAAAATGCCGCGCAGCTTATTAACTAATAAAGTAGCCAAAGCTTCACCATCAACATCTTCGGCGATAATGACTAATTCTTTTTTGCCGGTTTGGGCTATTTTTTCCAAAATAGGCAGAATTTCCTGCAGGGAAGAAATCTTTTTGTCGGTAATCAAAATATACGGATCTTCAAAAACTGCTTCCATCCTTTCAGCGTTAGTCACCATATATGGTGAAACGTATCCTTTATCGAACTGCAATCCTTTGACGATTTCTTTAGCTAACCCGAATGTTTTTGATTCTTCAACGGTGATCACCCCGTCTTTACCGACTTCCGAGACAACCTCGGCGATCAATTTGCCGATATCAGTGTTGCCGGCCGCAATGGTGGCAACTTGAGCCACTTCCTCTTGGCCGGAAATCTGCTTAGACATTTTTTTGAGTTCCTCAACTACAACTTTGGTCGTCTTTTCAATACCCCGTCTTAAAGCTAAAGGATTAGCTCCGGCCGCCACATTTTTTAAACCTTCGGCGCAAATGGCCTGGGTCAAAACAACCGCGGTGCTGGTGCCATCGCCTGCCATGTCGTTGGTTTTTTCGGCGACCTGCTTCACAATTTCCGCCCCCATGTTTTCCACTTTGTCGGATAGCTCAATTTCTTTCGCGATAGTCACTCCGTCATCGCAGATTTCGGGCGCTCCGAATCCTTTATCTAAAACCACATGTCTGCCTTTGGGGCCCAAGGTGACTTTGACCGCATCGGTAATTTTATCGATGCCGTCTTTAATTTTTCTTCTCGCTTCTTCTCTAAATAAAATTTGCTTGCTCATAGTAGTTGATTATATTAAGGATTCTGGATTTTCTGAGTCGCGTGGGAACCCGGCAAAGCACAGGGTAAAGCGCGAATGAAAATACAGAATCCGAACTAACCTTACTCGATTATGGCTAAAATATCTTCTTCTTTGGCAATTAAGTATTCTTGATCATCGATTTTGATTTCATTCGGGCCGTATTTAGTGAATAAAACCATATCGCCCGGTTTGACTTCCATGGGAATGATTTTTCCGGTTTCGTCTTTCTTGCCTGGACCCACGGCGATAATTTTGCCCTGCTCGGGCCTTTCTTTCTCCGCAGTCTGGGGCAATAAAATGCCGCCTTTACTTTTTTCTTCTCCCTTGATAGGTTCGATAAGTACGTGATCGGAAATTGGTTTTATTTTCATAATATTTATGGCTAATCTATTATCTTTATCAGTTTCTTAAAGATTGTCAAGTCCTTGACAAGAATTTAATTTTGATGTAGAATTATATATACGAAATAATGACCGAACGGAAGTCGAAAAAGGAGAGAACATTGAAAAAATTAATAGTTGCAACCGTTGTAATCATTCTGCTGGCATCCTTGTCTGTCTCGAACACGCTCACCATACATAGCCTCATCCAGGAAAATGCAACTCTCGGCTGGGAATTGGCTGGTATCAAGAACGCCCTGGAATCGACCAAAGTAAATCTCCAGGATAATATCAACGAAACCAAAGCAGCCAAAGAGGCCATTGACACCGATCTGAAGAAAAACGTCAGGACCGGAGAGGAAAATCTTAAGACGGTGGAAGACAACTTGTTAACGGAGTTAAGAGCGCTGGGAGTGGCTAATAAACAAGACC
>Ga0209542_10016217_pt1 | contig 12388 bp, 12 predicted proteins | sample RifCSPhighO2_01_FD_184028 | JGI IMG/M metagenome (GOLD analysis project Ga0209542, IMG submission 184028) | Soil microbial communities from Rifle, Colorado - Rifle CSP2_plank highO2_0.1 (SPAdes) (version 2) | ecosystem: Environmental > Terrestrial > Deep subsurface > Rock core/Sediment ...
CCGCACTCAATTCCATTTTGTTTTTTTAAATGCCTCTCGAATGAAATTTAGTGCGAAATTCGCCCTCCTCGGATGAGTTGGTGATATTCTCTAGATAATCAATTAGTTCTTTTGTTTCGCTTTTGGCGTATTCATTTTCAGGCATTAATTTACTAAATACCTTTACTAAAGATTTTCTCGAAAATCTTCTTTCTCTAACCGCTTGTGCTAAACAAGGATATGTTCCTAGATTAGGATTACGAGTTTGAATTTTCTTATAACTTCTTTCTATGCTTCGCATTTTATTTAAGCTAGCTACTAAGAAACAAAAAAATCCACTTATGGCTGTGCAGGTTCATTGGTAATGCGACCCGCAAAGCCATAAAAGGACTTTGTGTATATTTACCAATGAATTAACGCAACGATATTTTTAGGAAGCTTTTGGGCAAAATAAAAACACCAACATAGGGTGTTTGTTTTTGTTCCAAAACTAGACTGAAATAACAAAACACCATAAGTATTTTTTGTTATCTCGGTCTAATCTTGCACAATTGGCTGACGCATTTTCTTAAATCATTTTTAAGAGGTTGACCTCCTCACATATCATCACCAATTTCACAGTATTATCCAAAACGGTATCTGACTGAACCAGTTTATTCCAGTTTTTTGACTGCTTGGTGGCAGGAGTTGTAGTCAGAGCTATTTAAGGAACTTCTACCACTATTATAGCATAGGGCTAAACGGCTAATATAAGCTATAAAATATGGTTATTTTAGGATTCTAAAAACGTGTAAAAACTCTCTTATGATGTCCGAAAATCCCTTGAAATTTGGGTGTATACTTGCTTTTATTTTTTGCCTTATATAAACTTATCTCACAACTAAATAAGTCTATCGAGAGTGGCGAGTAGAGAATTGGCTCATTTTAATCCGCCCAGCGACCTGCGAAAGTAAGGTGCTAAATCCAACCCACAAGGGAGAGATAATAGTCGTAAATCTTTTTCCGTGTGGGAAAGATTTTTTTAGTTTAAGCCGAGATTTTATGGAAATAGTTAAATTGAGCATTAGACTCATTGAAGGCAACCTTGCGAGGATTCACGGTCGTAATCTTTTTCAATACAATGCGGAGGTTATTAGAAAAGATAGAAGATTTTGGTATCGTGCTAATGGTGTAATTATCAAGATAACACCACTTGAAGCTAAGCGTGTAATAAAAAATCCACGTCTTTATTACTTTTCTACTGCATTAAAGCTCCACATCTTAGCTAGAGTTAGATTAACAAAAGAGCTATATAATGATACGATGAATAAGTAAAACTTAATATGCGACCTAACCCCTAAAGACACCTTTAGGATATGGTCAAAAGACCCTTGGAAGATACTGAACCCTGCGTTCAGCAACTCTTCCAAGGGCTATATCGGGAAACTGATATGGGGTCGCAAGACCTAGCTGGCGTGGGGTTCTGTGTTTTCCACGCTAGCTCTTATCAGCTAGCTTTTTATTTTATGAAAAATAAGTTAAATATAGTTTCTGTTATCTTGGTCGCAATCATTTTGATTCCACAAATTACTTTTGCCTCTTGGTGGAATCCTTTTAGCTGGAGCATATTCCATAAAAAAGAAGTTCCTGCACCACAAGTGCAAGTAACGGATACTAAACCAGCACCAGACCAGACAGTGCAAATTCAAGAACTACAAAAACAAATTGATGATTTAAAAAATCAACAACCCAAAACAACTACACCTGCTCCTAAAGTAACAGCCCCAGTTAAAAAGAGTATACCCACCCAAGAAAATATAGTGATGTGCAATGGTCAACAAATAAAAGACACCTGTCCATCTCTTGGTAAAAAGTTTTTCTGTAGCCCCGACAACGCTTCTGGTTGTTACACTCAAAGTGAACTGGATAATATAAGAGTATGCAATGGAAAATCTTACAATATTTCCAATTGTTCTGTTGAGAATCCTTTTTACTGCCCAGCCATAGGTGAAGCTTCCTGCGGACAACCTAGTCCAACATCTTCTCAACCCTCTGCATATGATATTTTAAATCAACAGCTTAAAGACCAAGCCAATGCTAAACAAGAAGCCGAAGATAAAATACACAATAGCCCAGAATGCGTAAGTGCCAAGAAAGCTTATGACAGTATACAAAAACAACTAGACGACAACTTGGCTCGTATGGAAGAAGCTGATGCTGGTTCACAAGAGTCAAGCGAACTAGCTTCTAAGGGAGCTGATTTGGCAATAAAATCTACTCCGCTTATGAACAAATATTATCAAGCGTGTGAACCCGATGCTTATTATTCAACACCACCTCACCCAACAACAATTTGTAATTTTATCGGTAACACAGTTTATTGCAACTAACATATGACAAAATTCTTAAAAGAAAACTGGTTTAAAATTGGGGTTATCGTTTTATTGATACTGATATTTACCTATGTAATAAAAAGTAACAATGAAAGTAAGGTAGGTATAATTTCTGACACTAAGTATGGAGAATATGCTTACAATTGTTCACAAAAAGCCATAGAAGTAGACAAGGAGGAAAAAAGTAAGTTGGATAATAATTATTCTGTATATACAACTAACCATTTCAATTCAGTTAAAAATAAATGCTATGTTTATACAGAAGTTTACAGAATTGTAAACAAAAATTTGAGTAGAAATACAGATGAATTTTTTTATTCAATGATGAGAGACGGATATGAAAACAAAGTAATTTTCCAGTGTGGAGCAGGGGCTTTTTCAGACGTTGATGGTGGTTGCACAGATATTGGTTCTATTAATGATAGTGATTTTAAGGAAAAACATAGCCAATATTTCACAGAATAAATACTTTCTTTAATCGGACTCACTAACTCCTACCACAGACATATCCTTGAAGATAATTTCGTTCCCAGTGATTCTCTCGTATATTCGGGCATCTTCCTTATAGCCGTGCTTCATTAGAAGAAGCTTAGCTATGGTCGCATTATAGTCTCCTGACAAACCATTATTAATAAGAGCAGTTGCCTGATGTGCTAAAAGTATCTCTAAGATGTCCGAAAATTCAGTGTATTTGTCCTTCCACTCGTATAAAGTGCTTCTAGCAAGCCCTAAATGGCTCGCCAGACCTTCTATTGTAGGTAAATTAACCTTGATAACCCTCTCGTAGGAAGTGGATTTTGTCCCAACTGTTTTTGGTCGGTCTTCTAGCTCATCCACACAAGAATCAACATACTCTCTTGATTTAGAGAGTATGTTTTCACTGTATTCTGTTGGTCTTCCTGCTGGCATTTAATGAGCTTATTTTTCAAAAGCTACTCTAATTATACCATTGTTCAAAACCTCACATACCAAAGAGGAAGGGGGCATTTTACCCCATTAAATAGGCATTCTGGATGAATGTTGGAAACTCTAAAGCCCAGATGTTTATCTTTGGTTCTTTTCTGGGCAAAATGTTAATATGTGCCTATAAATGAAAGGAAAAAAGAAGACATCCAAAAGTCATATACTAAATCGAAACGAAGATACTTCTCAGTACTTCGAAAAGGTTTTTTCTGCTCTAGAGTTTACAAAATTAATAAAGACCGATAGTAAGCTTTCTTATGTCGAAATCAAACCAGACAGGAAAGGAGGAGCAAAAAGACGTATAGAGGACATAACCCGATTTTTTGAAGATAAGTCCATTGAAGTCATTCAACTTAAGTACACTGATGTAGTAAGCAGTAGTTGGACTTATAGTGGTCTATGGGAATCCAAGGAAACTGCCAAGAAAAAAAGTGCTAAGAAAAATTCTAAGTACGAAGGAACTGTAATTTTTAAATTCCTTAAAGCTTGGAGATTTCATAAAGGACAAAAGAATAAAGTTAAGTTAATTCTTGCTAGCAACAAACCACTTGGGTCAGACTTGAAGAAGTTTCTTAGTGATATAAAAAAGTTGAATCAGAAAAAGATAACTTGGAGTAAATTTAGTGATAAATATAAAACGGAACTTTTAAACATTAAATCTAATTTCACTAAAACTCGTCTAAAGCGTGGCGAACTAGAAGCTTTTATAAAATCTTTTGAATTTCAAATTTCCACAGACAATGACGGCATAGAATCCAAACTCAAAAAAGAATTAGGGCTTCTTGGCATTTCTGATAATGATAGAGTTGATGCTTTTATAAGTAGAACCTTTAAAAAATTTACTCAAAAAGAAACTATCATTAGAAAGGCGGATGTACTTGGATTGATTGAAATTATTAAAACGAGTTTAGTTCACGAGATAAATACTCCTAAAAATTACATTCAAAGAAAAGCGGTTGAAGTTGAGATACTTAAAGCTGTAAATAAACAAAAAAAGAAAGGTGGTTTCGTTTTCCTTTTTGCCCCCTCTGGTTCGGGGAAAACAGTCTTACTCTCAAAGCTTACACAAACCAACGCTGATTTTTTACCCTACCTTTGTCGTATTAGACCTTTTGAGAAAATTGACTCGAATTTAAATTATGAGAAAGAACGTTTAAGTAGTATGTGGTTTAAGGTTGACCTGATTCAACGCTTTTTTGACTTGGGACTTACAAAAGAAACTGTCAGCCTTAAGGATAATGAAGAATTTATAAATAAAATGTTTGAGAAAACATTAAATCAAGTAAGCGAATCAGCATTAAAACGTAAGGATAAAAAAATTGTAATAATTGTAGACGCTTTAGACCAAGTAGAAACTGACAACTACAAAGATAAGTCTATCCTAAATGCCATACCTTCAATTCAATATGCTGGCGTAGTCTTTTTGTTAAGTACTTGGACAAAAGAATATCTTCCGCAACAGATAAAAAACCTTCCAGACAAAACTTCTAGAAAGATTTCTATTAGTTTGTCATTTAGCGAGAATGAAATAAAAGAATATTTTAAAAATGCGGAAATTAATCTAACTATTGACCAATTAAGAAAAATATCTAAAAAAACGAAAGGGTTGGCTATTTCTATTTTTTATTTAACACAAAAGTTAAAAAAGATTTCAAGAAAAGACTATGACAGCATTATAGACAGCAAAGAAGATTATAAAGAAGTCTTCGATTGGTATAAACCCATCTGGGACAGCCTGAACACAAGACAGAAACACTGTCTTGGTTGTCTAAGTTTTCATTTTGCTGAAATCCAAAGAGACACACTCTATAAGGTAGCGAAAATTAAGTTAGAGAATTTTAATGACCTTAACGAAAAAATAAGTCCCTTCGTGAACTTGCGTGGAGGATATATCGAACCATACCACGATAGTTTTAGAAGATTCATTCGTAATAAACTAACAAGTGTTCAGAAAGAATATAACCGAAAAATAATAAGATTCTATTCAACTAAAGGTAATCTCAAATTAGCCTATCCGAAAAAATACTTAACTAATCATTTGCGGGTAATTGGCAGTTCTGACCCGTTTACTAAGCAAATTACAAAGAAGTTAATTCAAAATAATTTCATTCAAACAATTTTTGATTCTAAACTAGATTATGGTTCAAAAATTGAATCTTTACATTATTTTACAAAATACTTTGATGCAAAAAATGATTTAGAGAATTTTATTAAATATTCAGTTAAGATTAGTAATTTAAGTCCTGCTCGGATGTCCGATGACGATACTTTTCTGAAAAGCAGTATCGGTACACCGAACCTTCTTAAAGAAGTTGAGGCTGAACTTGATGTATTACAAAACCAATCTCTGTACAATTTAAGAGAATGGGTAATGAAGCGAATTAGATTGGGTAATTTTTTATATACCAGAGAAGACAGTCCTTCTAAAAATTTAGCCCTTCGATTTTTAGAAGATGGATTAGCTCGTATTTCTTTTAATAAAGATATTCTTTGGGATAGAAAAATGATGGAAAATGGTAATACGGATATGTACTGGGATAATATCGTAGAGTATTTAGAAGCTTGTATTAACTTAGGTAGATACGATGGAGCTGTAAGATATATTGAAAATATTCGTTTTAAAGAGCCTAAACCTTATACAGTGGGATTCCGAGCTAGTATGTTAATAAAGTTGAATAGAGTTCAATACCCAAAAGAAAAAAAGGCAGTGTTACATTTTATAAATAGGCAATCCAAGGCAATACAGCTCATAACCTATGCGTATCTTTATATAGAGAAAAAAGATACTACTGCCAAAAAGAAACTCAAAACTCTTATTAAACAGTATCAGTTATTCAAATATTTAATCAACGACCGATATATAAATCAGAAACTAGATATAGCCGAAGTCTCATATTTGTTAAACACAAGCGAATCAAAATCTTCCATATCTAAATTAATTTCTGGAGTTGACTTTGAGCCACCTTATCACAGAGATATGTATTCTAACTGGGGAATAAACGGCAAGGGGTTATTCCTCCGAAGAACCGCTTTGTTAAGTATTGTTACTAAAAATTTTAATCCGAAGGAATTTCTCATTGATGCCCAGAAAAAATATCATAAAGAACATTTTAAGGACTATGAGAATGATGCTTTCGCTAACATAGTTTCAACCTACATATTGCTTTACCGTAATATTCTTTTTGTAAAAAATAAAAAAATGGACTGGAAAAGATTAAACCATTTTATTATGGAAAGTCTTAGTGTATTTAAAAAGGAAATTTCACAAGTTAGTGAGTATAAACAACTAAGAGAATCTCCTTTTGAGAAAACAGCTTTTGTCTACTATCAAAATGCAACTTCATTCGTAGGGATTTGTTTGAATACTGTAGCTAAGTATTTTCCTAAAAAATTAGAATCTTTTGTTGATGTCGTCGAATCGGTTTTCAAAAATACAATCTTAGAGAAAAATCAAAGTTTATTAGAGACCACCTTCGATGAACTGTTGCCAATCACCCCCGCCTTAGTATCAAAGGTAGTGTTATACCAAAAAAAGATACTTGAATTTAAAACCAAAGAAAAGCAAGATAATTTTGCAAAAAGTGATGGTCTGAAGGAATTAGCAAGAACAGTAAATAGTAAGGGTTATAGAGAATCAGCAGAGAATATCTATAAGCATTCTCTTAAATATTCTCGTGGCTTATGGGCAAAAGAGGATTTGAGAATTTTGAATTTAATTGACTGTCTTAGAACTCAAAATAAAAAAGATGATTTTGAAACCATTCTTAAATATATCGATAAAATCAGTAGTGTTGTTGAGGGTAGCTGGTATTATAAATTAGGTTTTATAGAATCAGTTGCATATTCAAATTATGAATTAGGTCTTGATTATCTAATAGAACTGACAAACAAAGGAGAAGTTAATTTGAATGAGGGGTTAAAAAAAGTAATTCTGGCTAGTCTTGATAGGTATAAATATCAAACTATTGCTCCAGAACTAATGCCATTGCTAGGTTTAGTAAGATTTGATGAAGAGACTGACCGAGAACAACCAAATATCAAAGCTATTTACTACGCCTTGATTGACCACTCTCTAAAAAATAATGATATTCCTAACGCCAGATTATTTTTAAGTAGATATTGTATTTACTTGCGTAGATATGTATATGTTGGGGCAAGATTAACCCTATTAAATGAATTAGTAACGTTTATAAAACAAAAGAATGATTTAAAAAGAGAGTATGGGGATATAAAGAAGTATATCGCCCAATTAGAACTTGACGGATATTCAGTGATACCAACTACCCCTAACTCAGAGTTAATACCGCTAGCAGTCATTAAACAGGCTAAATCTTTTGCACGGAACAGGTCTATGAAAAAGATAACTGGATTACTAGATTCTTTTATTAAGGAAGATAAAAAATATAAAATTGATGGTTTAATACTAGAGATTGTTTCAAACTCTGACCTTAAAATTATTAGCAAGGTAAAACTGTGGTGTAAAGAAAATAACGTTGAATTTCTTACCTACAATATTCTATGTTCACTACTTGATTTGTCTGTAAAAAATAAGGACAAAGCTTACCTTAAGGAGATTAAGGGGGACATTTTGGATTTTTGCAACAACCAAGAATATCCATACAATCTTCCAGAGCTTGTTAATAAGCTAGCACAAATGGAATTTGAAAATAAAAAGGAATTTCTAAAAAAAGTTATCCGTCTCTCTATTTATAAGTCATCAGAAAGTAGTTATTATTTGAATTATTTATTAGTCAGAACCTCAGACGTTATAGATTCTTTTTTTCCTGAATTGAAGAAGTATGCTTTCCATCCTCTAAAAGAAACGGTCGAAGAATCTATGCGGTTATCTTTAACAAAAGCATAATACTATGAAATCCTTACAATTTATATCTAAATATCTCGGTGTTGCCCCTTTTAAATGGAGAGGTAGTGCAGAAAAAGCACTATATGAAAATGCTCTAATTAATGAAAAAACCATTAATGAACTAAGGAAAAATCTACTTTCTGAGAACCTAGATATAGTCGAGAACTCTCTAAAAGTTTTATTTCGTCTTAGCTACAAGGCTCCCGAAAGAATACTTTCCATCAAAGAAAGTATCTTAAAAACTGCAAAACGCTGTAACCATTTCAAGATTGCTTATTTATCAAAAAATATCTTGGAAAATCTAAGTAATTTTAAATCTTCTGCTAAGAATATATTTGCGGAGTCTCTTAAATTAGTTACCCCCACACAGTTTACTCCCGATACCCAGCAAGATTGGTATCGATATAGTTCTGAACATTTCGTAGAGTACACCCTAGGAGGGGGTGACTACAAATATAAGCTTGATAACATATGCAATACATTTAAATATGCGGGCAAAAAAGGTTACAAGAAATTGTTGCAGAATATGAAGGTGCTTGGTTATCGAAAGGGTAAAAAATACTGGGAAGATGTACCTACTAGGTGGAATCGGGGTTACTCCAGAAATGAGTCCTATAAAACTAAATTGCATTATTGTGCCTATCACGGGATACAAACTTTTCTAATGTGGTGTATAAAAAACTTACCAGTCGAAGAATCTCGCTGGAGGGAGTTTTTACAGGAGAATTATAATTATGAACCAGTGTGGGTTGAGGACTTGATTACCGATAGACCAGATTTTATAAAATTCGAGAATATTAAGGTAAAAACAGAATTTTGGTTGAAAGACAAATTAAAGAGGAAGAACATCTATAATCTAACAGGTTTAAACCAGCCGTGGGTTGTGTTATATGAGGACACACGCATTCGTTTTGAAGATAAATTGCTCTCCCGTAAGACTTTTAGCGGTTTTACGACAGAAAATTTAAATAAAATAAATGATAAAAAAGAAGTTTTCCCGCCTTCTTATAGTTGTAACAACTGTTTAATTGATGAAGTTCCAATATTTGCTTATAAAAGTAAGAAATTATTTGTTTCTGACCACAATAGAACAGAACTAAATGGTAAGTTGTTTCCTGCTTACGGAATAATTTCAGAAACAAATTTTGGCGATATTTTTAATCCTGTCTTTCCTGCACCAGAAATAGTTGAACAGCTTAAATTAAAACAACGCAAAGGGACACTGGAATACTATACTAGTAAAAATGAATTAGTGATTAAAACTATAAATTGGCAAAATGGCTTTGTATCAAGTGTTAGTAACTATGGAGAGGATAAACATCATTTGGCAGACCACGGTAGTGTTTTAGTTATTAAAGGTAAGTATCTTAAAACATTTTTAAGAAAAAATAAATTAAGACTTATAACCTGTGGAGACCTAGATAAAAGTAAAATAGATAGATATGGCACAGGGTGGGAGTATAAGCCTGAAGACACAAGACGTAAACGTTTTATTTTTGAAGTGTCTAAAATCCCCAGATAGTCTAAATATTATGAATCAAAAAATAAACTCAAATCTATATGTCAAAAAATAACAACTCTTCTAAAAGAATTCTTATAAGTACTTTTGTTCCAGTACAATCGCGTGAGAAAAATATTGCTGATAAGAAAAAATGGCAAGGCTTAAAAAACTTTCAAATCTTAACTTTTCAAAGAGTTCTACCTGAGGCTTTAGAATATCATTTTGCCAATTTTAGGAAATTAGAAGAAAAAGGAGTTCCATCATTATATGTAAACAGATTTCATACAGATGAAGAATGGGCAGAAATTAAAAAATCACAAGCAAATATAAAGTTCGAGGTACAAGCATACCTTTGTCAATTAAGGCGTGCTAGTTTTTTTATTAAATCCTTAAAATTAAATCCTCCAAAAGATTTAGAGTTAAAAGAGATATGGGATTCAGTTGTGGATAAAGAAGGAATGGTAAATGTCCTTTCTAACAAATGGGCATCTCATCGGTCTGTTGATTACCCACGTGGAGAGGATGAAAGCTTGCACAAAGAAGTACTTCTAAGCCTAGAAGGAGGTTCTACGAGTTGGGTTGGGAGTCACTTGATTCTATTGCTGTCTAACTTCAATTTCAACCTTTGCGAGTTTCATCCAAAAGTACTAAAATTTATCAACTGGATGTTTTCACAGACAGAAAAACTGTATGAGCAATCAATTGGAGTTATTGACGAAAAATAGTTATGGATTATTAATTATTACCTTACGAATATCATTTCAAGTTTGAGCCAGTGACTTCTTATGATAAAATGTTATAGAAATAAAAATTATTAATATTAACTATAAAAACTATGATGTATGGAATATATGATGGTTTTGGGAGTTGGGGTAATATGATGGGCTGGTTCGGAGGTGGAATTATGATGCTTTTATTTTGGGTAGCGGTTATTTATTTTATTGTTTGGCTTGTCCGTAATAGCAAGGCAAACGGGATGGACAGTAGTAAAAAGGCTCTGGATATTTTAAAGGAAAGATATGCTAAAGGCGAAATTGATAAGAAAGAGTTTGAAGAAAAGAAGAAAGATTTAAGTTAAGCTACTATGAAACTAGGAATGATTTTACAATCAAATAAACCCGAACATATATGGAATACATTCCGCCTTGGAATTACTTCGCTTAAAGCTGGACATCAAGTAGAAATCTTTTTAATGAGCGAAGGTTCAGAATTGGATATCATTCCCGATACAAAAGATTTTGATATTTCAAAAAAGGTGTCGGAATTCAAAGAATTAAAAGGCGAGATTTATGCTTGTGGTAGTTGTCTTAAAGTTCGTGGAAAGGAAGAAAGCAAAGTTTGCCCCGTTTCCACGATGTCCGACTTGCTCAAAATGGTGGAGAGTTCGGATAAAGTATTGGTATTTGGGTGAAAATCCATACAGGATAACGGAATTAAGCCTAATTTTCCTGTATAATAGCCTTGCGAACATCCTCCCACGTTCGGAGCCAAATTTTAAATCATATTTTATAATGGTTATTTTTTATACCTATCGTGGGGTTAGAACTTTTAAATAGCGGCGTGGGTTAGAAAGTAGTACAATATAAATATGAATCGTAAAATCTCCCGAAAAACAATTTATTTATTGATTAGCATATTCATATTTGCTATTTTTGTAGCGCTTGGCGGTATGCGAGCTTATTTTCACTGGACACGAGTGCAGTATTTTGGCGAGGCTGTTGAAGTTAAGGAAGGTAATTTCGTGATAAAAACCAACGAGGGTTCCGAAGTGCTTATATTGACCAATCAAGATACCGACATAAGAAAGGGCAGAAGAACCTGGACGGAACCATTAAAAGTAGGCGATTTCGTCATTGTGGTCGGACCGACCAATCAAGAAGGTCTTGTTGAGGCGAGGGTTATACGCATTGTTGTGCCACCTCATCCTCAACCCTCTTTATGAAAATAAACTCTTGGTATATTTTACGCTTAACTCCGTTATTACTTTTTATTGGAGCCACGGTTTTTTTCTATTATTCTTCACCCGAAGAAATAATTCGTATTATCGGGATAGAAAATGCCTATGTACTTATGTTCGTCCTTGCCCTGCTTGGCGGTTTGTCAACTTTTAGCGGCGTACCATATCACGTGGTTCTTGTAATGTTGGCAAGTGGCGGACTGAATCCTCTTTTAGTTGGTATTTCTGCTGCAAGCGGCGTGATAGTGGGCGACTCAACTTCTTATTACCTTGGGTATAGCGGCGGAGCTATAATTCCGCAGGGAATACAAAAAACCCTCAAAAAGTTTTGCGCTTTTTGTCTAGCTCGTCCGAGAGTACTGCCGATTGCCTTTTTCATCTACGGCTCACTCGTTCCTTTCTCAAACGATTTTATTGTTATTTCAATGGGCTTAGCACGCTATTCGTTTTGGAGGGTAATGATTCCTTTGGGGTTGGGCAATTTTGTATTTAACATCTCCCTCGCATATCTCGCAGTATATGCTTATAGTTTTCTTAAAAGCGTATTTTTTTATATATAGTGTGCATCTCTCAAATCAGGTATGTAGATATATTTATTTTGTCGTTGAATTATCATTCAAACATCATCCCAAGTTCGGAGCAGATGATATCAATAAAAACTAAATTTTAACTCTATCAATAAGTAGTTTTATTTCTTCTTGTAATTTTTTGATATGTATTTCTAATTTTTCTGTCCGTTTTGCCATTGTCGT
>Ga0209542_10016218_pt1 | contig 12388 bp, 13 predicted proteins | sample RifCSPhighO2_01_FD_184028 | JGI IMG/M metagenome (GOLD analysis project Ga0209542, IMG submission 184028) | Soil microbial communities from Rifle, Colorado - Rifle CSP2_plank highO2_0.1 (SPAdes) (version 2) | ecosystem: Environmental > Terrestrial > Deep subsurface > Rock core/Sediment ...
TTCTTTTTTTATGATAAAGATAAAGCCTGAAGATAATTTTTATAAAAATTTTAAAAATGGATTTCTTCATATTATTGGAAAAGAGACAGTTGATGGCAGGGAAGAATCAAGCAAATTATATCTAGGAAAAATTTATTCTTGGTATTTTATTAAACTTAAGGATTTAGGAGAAACGATGAATAATTTTTTTCCCTTTGTTTATCATAATGTCATTAATTCAAATGGGGTAAGGGCTAGAGAAACATTAAATTGAGGGTTAGAGGTGAAGATAGAAATGGTAGAATTTGGATTAAATTTTAAATCAAGAATAGTCTTTTCTAGAGAAGAATATAACCTTATAAGAGAATATGTTGATGGATTAAAATTGAGTTAAGTTTTTTAAACATTAATTAAGTTTATTTTTGGTAATCTTTTCGAAAATTATTTAAACAATCTATGGCATGAATCAAATAATGAAAAAAGAAAGATTAACTTGGGAAAAAATAATTAAAATATTCCTGATGGTTCTTGGGATTGTCTTATTGTTTACATTAATAGATTTTCTTATACACCAATTAAGCAATGAATATGATGTTCCAAGTTATTATTTCAGGAATAAAATAATCTTCGGCACTATAATAGGATTTTTTGCTTATCTTTTCATCAGGAAACAGAAGCTATTGGTAAAATCCCTGTTCTTTTCTGCTATTGTAAGTATTTTATTGCAGATTCGCTATTACTTAGAAGGATACTCCGTGGATTTTGTATTTTTATTTGCAGGAATACATTTTGCAATATTGCTTGCAGTTTCCTTACTGGCTTTTAAGCTGGCAAAGAAGTTTAACATGTGAAGCGATTTTCCTTAGGAATATTTTTATACTGGTTTAATTTAAACATCTTGATGCAAGTAAATATTGACCCTGTTTTTCTGGATTTGGGATTTTTACATATAAGATATTATGGATTAGTATATGTTCTTGCTTTTTTTCTTGTCTATTACTTACTGCACAAAAAGAGAGAGGAATTAAAACTAAATAAGAATGAGATTGACGGCATTATTATCTGGCTTTTTGCCGGGATGATAATTGGAAGCAGGATTGTTGCTTTACTCTCCCAGGAATATGGTCTTATTTTCAGGGACCCATTGGCTTTTTTTAAGATTTGGGAAGGAGGTATGAGCTTCTTTGGGGGATTGATAGGTGCACTATTAGCTGGAATTTATGCTTTTAAGAGATACAACATTAATTTTTACAGGGTAGCTAATCTAATTGTTGTTCCTGTCTCTTTTATTTTAATCCTTGGAAGACTTGCTAATTTTGTCAACCAAGAATTAGTTGGGAAAGTAACTAATGTTTCATGGTGCTTTAATTTTGCCAATTATGTTGGGTGCAGACATCCTTACCAATTATACTCTGCTTTTTTACATCTGATATTATTTATTATTGTTTTTTTTATTTACAAATTTAACAAGAAGAACACTTTCTGGGCATTTATATTTGGCTATGGAATTTTAAGATTTATTACAGAATTCTTTAGAGATGAAACTTTAGTCTGGGGGATCACTCTATGGCAGTATCTGTCTCTGGCTATGATTGGAATTGCTTTCTATTATTTGATTAAGAAGAAATGATTATTTAGAATTGAATCCCCTTCTGATTCTAATCGCTTCTGCTGCTTTCTGTAATTTTTCAATACTTCTTTGTAATTCCTGCTCTATGTTCATAAGAAATTTATCTTCTTCTTTAAAATTAGAAGTAATCACTTTTGCAGCCTTTAGATCCATTTTTCTAGGAGAAGATTCTGGGAGTATGGAGTCGTCTATTAGATCCATTCCAGCACCTTTTTTTATTATTTTCATTAACCCCATTTTACACCTCTGAGAATATTCTTAAGCTCCGCCACCACTGACCCCTTTCATATTTTCCATTAATTACTACTTGTTTATATAACTTTTCTTTATAATTTATCTGTTCTTTCATACGGAATCTTTAGCTTTTCCAGCAATCCGATAATTCTTGATTTTTCTTTTCCCATCCCTTTCCAATCTAACAAGGCAAATTCTATCTTTTCTGTGTTTCTTGCCATTGCCTGCTTTATCATTTCCTCATCCAAATTTTCCAAGTTGTATTTTGGGCATATATGTGCAAGAGCAATATCTGATTTTTCCATAGCTTTTGTTAAAATTGGAGAGGTGTGTAACCCTCCAATACCAAACACGGCCTTGTATTTTGTAATTTTTCTTTGCATTACATTCATAACTGTCTTTGCTATTATTCCCCCAGCCTTATCTTTTTTCCATTCTTTTTCTGTGCTTCCAATTTCCACAAACATGCTTGGTTTTTTTATTAACAAAGGCCCGTGATGAGTGACTTCTTGAATTATATCGAATCCTTCTAAAGTATTATTTTTCTTTAATTCAAAATAAATTTCTCTCATCAATGAGGGATATGAAACTGATAATTGCTTATCTTGCCCTCCCATTTCTGCAATATTCCAGTTACCTGTAACATGTACACTTAGAGAGGGTATTTTAGATTCACTTCTGTGGGTTGTTAAGAAAATTATTACATCTTCTTTTAGTTTTTTATCTATATGCTCACAGTAAATGTGTTTTGTGCTAGAAGTGTATAGATTTATATTTTTATAAGAGTAAACATCATTATTATCAAATTTTCCACCTTTCCTAAAATCATACAACTTAAGCAGATTATTTTTTATGTTATTCCCTGCAGGGCATTCTTTCCATATAACAAATGCAAATTGCATGAAAATGAGAACTATTAAATATTTATATGTCTTACCATATTTATGGCAGTTGAGAATGTTGACGAGAAGTACCTGTGTAATATCTGCGGAAATGAGGTCATTGTTACAAAAATCGGTGGCGGGACCTTAATGTGCTGCGGTGAGAACATGGAGAGGATTGGATGATTATTGCTTTATTGGCTTTTTTAGGGCTGATAGCTGGAAGAATAATTTATGAAAATACAAAAGAGGAATATAAACAAGGGTTGAAATATTTCAAATTAATGGAAAGAATTTTGGTTGGTTTGATTGCTGTTTTTTTATTAGCTGGTAATTTGTCTTTAATGATTTTCCTTTACATTTTAATAGGGATTATTATTGGAGTATTTTTAAGAGAAGTTTATTTTTATTTAGGAATTGGCATGTTGAGCAGTTTGTCTTTAAATAATAATTTTATTTTTTTAATCTCTTTCTTGGTATTCTTCTTTGGAATCGTTCATGGTACAATTTTGAAAATAAATTTCAGAAGAATTGGAACCAAAGCATTGTTCTTTTTTATTCCTTTTTTATTCCTTTTAATACAAAGTTTTATTAATACAAATTTAAGTATTTTTTTAGGAATCTCAGCTGGTGGGCTCTTAGCTCAGCTTGGTAGAGCGTCTGGCTCTTAACCAGAAGGTCGCGGGTCCGAATCCCGTAGAGCCCGCTTACTAAACCATTGCCTAATAGAAACCCTTTTAAGCTTTTTTAATTTTAGGACTTTAATAAAAAGCACAATTACGTCGGTAATAAATAAAAAACCGAAAGCTATATAAATATGTGCTAATCTCCAAAGGAAATAGATGCCCATTTTACTATGTTTAAATATAATTTTCTCAATTTCTCCAGAAAAAGGAGGCTTTCTGCTAAATGAAAAAAGGATTTGATATACAGACACATGTGTTAGTATCAAAACATGCAAAGTTAGACGAGAAAGGTAAAGAAAAAGTTCTGGAAAAGTATAATATTTCTATCAAACAATTGCCCAGCATTTCCAAAAAGGACCCAGCAATACAAACTTTGAATATAAATCCAGGTGATGTTATTGAAATAACAAGGCAAAGCCCTACAGGAGCTGATATAAAATTTTACAGGGTGGTAATAAATGATTAATGATCCTATGATTATTGTAAAGAAATATTTCCAGGATAAGTCTTTTGTTGATGCTAATATAAAATCTTTTGATAAATTCATAGAAAAAGATATCCAGAGGATAATCAGCAATACAGGGGATATAAGGCCAACTATAATCCCACCTGATGTCGAGGATTTTAGAATTAAGTTTGATAAAGTTTGGGTTACAAAGCCATGGATTGTTGAAGCCGATGGTGCTAAAATTGATATTTATCCCAATGAAGCAAGGATCAGAGAATTAACATATTCACTTCCTATGTATGTTGAAGCAAGTAGCTGGATTGACGGAGTTCAGGCTGAAAATTTCTCAACGGTTTTGGGAAGAATTCCGGTTATGATCAAATCAAAGTACTGCCATATAAATGGGCTTAATGAGGATGAGCTTATTGAAAAGGGAGAAGACCCAAAAGACACTGGTGGTTATTTTATTCTTAATGGAAATGAAAGAGTCTTAGTAATGATTGAAGATTTGGCATCCAACAGGTTTTTTGTTGAGAAGCAAAATGTTGGTCCAAGCGCTTATTCAGGAAGGCTATTCAGCGAGAAAGCCAGCTTAAGAATTCCTCATACGGTAGAGCAGATGAAGGATGGAGTGATTTATATTTCTTTTACAAGATTCAAGAGAGTTCCAATAATATCTGTGATAAAAGCACTGGGATTGACAAAAGACCAGGAAATTACAAGATTCATAAGCGAGGAAAAGCAGTATGATGATGTTTTCATTAACCTTTATAATTCGATTGATTTGAAAAACGAAGAGGATGCTCTTAACTTCCTGGCAAGGCATGGCGGAATAACTTTGCCAACAGATGACAAGGTAGAGAGAACAAGAGAGCAGCTTGATAGGTATTTACTTCCACATATAGGAAACAGCCCAAGTGACAGAATAATGAAGGCTTATAATCTGTGCAAGATGATAAAGAAATTCCTTATGGTTGCAAGAGAAGGACATAGCAATGAGGATAAAGATCATTATATGAATAAAAGGATTAAACTAAGCGGAGATTTGTTATCTGATTTGTTTACTATAAATTTGAGAATTTTGGTTAATGATATGATGTATAATTTCCAGAGGCTTGTTAAAAGAGGGAAGTTCCACAGCATTAAAATAATAATAAGAGATAAACTGTTGACCGGCAGAATAAAAAGTGCCATGGCAACAGGAAGCTGGCCAGGAGGGAGGCAGGGAGTAAGCCAGAACATGGAAAGAACAAATTTTTTATCTACTAATTCGCATCTACAAAGAGTTGTAAGCTTATTGAGTACAAGCCAAGAGAATTTCGAGGCAAGAGCATTACACTGCACTCATTTGGGAAGACTTTGCCCTGTTGAGACTCCAGAAGGAACGCCAATAGGACTAAGAAAAAATCTTGCTATTTTATCAAGCATTTCACATGAGGATTTAAATGAAGAGACTATAAAAAAGAGCCTTGCAAATCTAGGAGCCAGATTAATATGACTGATATATATCTTAATGAGAAATTCATAGGCAGCGTGGATAATGCCAAGGATTTTACAAGAAATATAAAGAGAGACAGGAGAGAAGGCAAGATTCCTTCTGAATTAAATATTTTTTATAATGAGGAGTTTAATGAAATCTACGTAAATACAGGGAATGGAAGAGCAAGAAGGCCATTGATAGTCGTTGATAATGGCCAGCCAAAATTGACAGATGAGTATTATACTAAATTAAACAGGGGAGAAATTGGGTGGGATGATTTAATAAAAGATGGAGTTATAGAGTATTTGGATGCTTCTGAAGAGGAAAACGCTTATGTCGCTTTGTATAAAGAGAATCTGACAAATGAGCATACTCACTTGGAAATCAGCCCAGTTACTATGATGGGCGTAACATCTTCCTTAGTTCCTTATGCCAATTACCTTAGTAGTGCCAGAGTTTTAATTGGAACTAAAAATCAGAGGCATGCTCTTGGATTATATGCAAGCAATTTCTTATTGAGGATTGATACTGATGTTTCTATTTTGCATTATCCGCAAAGACCAATAGTCCAAACATTTATGCATGACATATTTGATTTTAAAGAGCATCCAACCGGTCAGAACCTTGTTGTTGCAGAGATGTGTTATGAAGGATATAACATGGAGGATGCTATAATAATCAATAAAGGCAGCATTGACAGGGGTGCTGCAAGGACGACTTATTTCAAGCCTTTCTCGGTTGAGGAATTAAGATACAGCGGGGGATTAATGGATGAAATAGGAATACCTGATAAAGAGGTTTCTGGGTATAGAACTGAGAAAAGTTATAAATTCTTGGAAGATGATGGGATTGTTTATGCTGAGGCAAAATTAAACCCGGAGGATGTCATTATAGGAAAGACAAGCCCACCAAGATTTTTGGGAGAAGTTGATGAGTTTAGTGTGGCTGCCAATACAAGGAGAGAAAGTAGTTCTGTTCTGGGTGAAGGAGAAGAAGGAATCATTGACATGGTTGTTGTAACTGAAAATGAAGAGGGGAATAAACTGGTTAGGGTAAGATTAAGAGACCAGAGAATTTCTGAAATCGGGGATAAGTTCACTTCAAGACATGGTCAGAAAGGTGTTTTAGGATTAATCGTTCCTGAAGCCGATATGCCTTTCACAGCTTCTGGGGTAAGACCAGATATAATGCACAGTCCACATAGTATTCCTTCAAGACTTAGTGTAAGCCACATTATTGAGTTGCTTGCCGGAAAAGTTGGTGCTATGAGCGGAAGATTTGTTGATGGTACAATTTTCAATCCAGAATCTGACAAGAGCCTAAGACAGGAATTATTGGAACTTGGCCTTAAAGATAATGGAGAGGAAGTCATGTACAATGGCATTACTGGAGAGGTTATGAAATCCAGAATTTATATTGGTAATATGTATTTCCTGAAATTAAAATATATGGTCGCTAACAGACTGCATGCAAGAGCATCCGGAAGAATACAGTTATTGACAAGACAGCCTATAGAAGGAAGAGCAAAGGGCGGAGGATTGAGACTTGGAGAGATGGAGAAGGACTGCTTTATTGCACATGGTGCTTCTCTATTGTTAAAAGAAAGATTTGATTCTGATAAAACTGTTCTGCATATTTGCGAGAACTGCGGAATGGTTGGTGTTAATGATCCTGTAAGAGGAAGAGATTATTGCCTAAAGTGCGGAGCAAATGTTGAAATTACCCCTATTGAAATCAGTTATGCTTTCAAATTATTGCTTGATGAATTGAAAAGCTTGTGCATATATCCAAAATTAAATCTGGAGAGTAAATACTGATGAAACCTGAGTATATATACAAGAAAGTGGGAAGCATTATATTTGGAGTTCTTTCTCCTCAGACAATAAAAAAAATGGCTACTGTAAAAGTGGTTACCCCAGAGCTTTATGATAAAGAAGGATACCCTGTTGACGGTGGATTGATGGATACTAGAATGGGGGTTATTGATCCAGGATTAAAATGCCCAATTGATGGGAAGAAACTGAAAGAATGCCCCGGTTACTTTGGTTATATTGAGCTTGCAAGACCGGTTGTTCATATTAATCATGTAAAACCTATATTAGACTTTTTGAGAGTTACCTGTAATGAATGTGGCAAGGTTTTGCTTACTGAAAAAGACAGGGAGAGATGGATTGCAAAGCAGGAGAGAGTTGAAAAAGAGAAAGGACTTGAGCAGAAAAGGAAAGTAGTAAATGATATGGTTAATGCTTTTAAATCTGTTAAGAAATGCCCTCATTGCGATGCAAAACAGTATACTGTAAGTATTGATAAGCCTACATCTTATGTAGAGAATGACAGAAGATTGAATCCTATTGAAGTAAGGGCAAGACTGGAAAGGATAAGCAATGAAGATGTTAAACTTATGGGACTTAATCCTGAAATGGCAAGACCGGAATGGTTTGTGATTACATTAATGCCTATACCTCCTGTAACAATAAGACCGAGCATCACTCTTGAAACAGGAGAGAGAAGCGAAGATGATTTAACACACAAACTTAGCGATATTGTTAGGATTAATCAAAGATTATTTGAGAATATTAATGCAGGTGCCCCAGAGGTTATTATAGAGGATTTATGGGATTTACTGCAGTATCATATTACAACATTCTTCAATAACAGCCTGGCTTCAGTCCCACCAGCAAGACACAGAAGTGGTGATCCTTTGAAAACCCTTGCAGACAGAATTAAAAGTAAAGAAGGGAGATTTAGGCATAACTTGGCAGGTAAAAGAGTTAATTTTTCTGCTAGAAGTGTTATCACACCTGATCCACAAATAAAACTTGATGAGGTTGGAGTTCCATTGCATGTTGCCTTGGAGCTGACTGTTCCAGAGATGGTTAATGAGTGGAATATTGAAAGACTAAAAGAATTTATCAAAAGAGGGCCTGAAAATTATCCGGGCGCTAATTATGTTGTAAGGCCTGACGGCAAGAAAAAGAAAATAACAGAAGAGACAAAAGAACAATTAATAGATGAACTGACCGAAGGATTTATTGTTGAGAGGCATTTGATGGATGGAGATGTTGCTATTTTCAACAGACAACCAAGTCTTCATAGAATGAGCATTATGTGCCATAAAGTTAAAGTGTTTAACGGGAAAAGCTTTAGAATTAACCCTAGTGTATGCAGACCTTATAATGCAGACTTTGATGGGGATGAAATGAACCTGCATATCCCACAAACTCAAGAGGCTATTGCTGAGGCTGATATTCTTATGGAAGTAAGGACACAAATTATAAGCCCAAAGAACGGCATGAATATTATTGCTTCTATACAGGATTCGATTACGGGTAATTATCTTCTTACTAAATCATTGATATTGACAAGAGAGGAAGCAGTTGAATTGTTATTGAGTATAAATTGCGAGAATTTCAAGGGACTTAGAGGCAAAGAAGTAGATGGAAAGCAGGTGTTTAGCTGCCTACTCCCTGATGATTTTGATTTTATAGGTGATACAAGAGAAGGAAAAGAGCCTGTCAAGATCGAAAATGGCAACTTGATTTCTGGAGTTATTGACCAGAGCATGATTGGAGATAGCGGAGGGCAGTTGACAAGAAGTTTATATGTCAAGTACGGAGATGAAAGAACTCTTGATCTTATGTGGCAGATGTCCCAGCTTGGAATAAAAGTATTAGCAAGGTATGGATTCACGACAGGGATAGAAGATACTGACTTGAGTGATAAACTCAAGCAGGAAATTGATAAATTAGTTAATGACGGTAAAATAAAAGTCGAAGAATTAATTGTGCAATACAAGGAAGGAAAACTTGATGCATTCCCAGGAAAAACGATTGAGGAAACATTGGAGTTAAAGATAATTGAGCTATTAAGCAAAGTAAGAAATAAGATAGGAAGTATTGTTACTGAGAACAGCAATGTTGAAAATCCTTCAATTATAATGGCTACGTCAGGAGCAAGGGGAAATACCCTTAACCTAACCCAGAATGCTGCCATGGTAGGCCAACAATCTCTTGTGGGCCAGAGAATAAATACAGGATATTATGGAAGAACTCTGCCTTATTTCAAAAAAGGAGACTTAGGCTCTGATGCACACGGATTCATCAAGAGCAGTTACAGAGATGGATTGAATCCTTATGAATTTTTCTTTCATGCAATGACTGGGAGGGATAGTTTAATGGATACTGCATTAAGAACTCCAAAATCTGGGTACTTGTACAGAAGGCTGAGCAGTGCATTGCAAGATCTGAAGGTTGAATATGACGGAACCGTAAGAAGCGGAGACAATAGCATTATACAATTCAAATATGGTGATGATATGATTGATGTTTCAAAAAGTGATGGCGGAACAATAAATATAAAAAAAATAATAAGAGAAGTACTAAAATGAATGAAATAATAAATGATTACAAAGAATTAATCCCAGACAAGATTCTTGAAGACATAAACAAGGAAATAAAAGATAAGAATATAAGCAAAGCCAAACTAAAAGAGATTCTTGATAGAACAAAAAAGGAATATGAAGATTCTTTGATAAGCCCTGGAGAATGTATTGGAATAATAACTGCCGAGAGCTTTGGAGAACCAGGGACTCAGATGACGTTGAATGTAAAGCACTTTGCTGGAGTTGCAGAGATGCAGGTCACTTTAGGCCTTCCTAGATTAATTGAAATATTTGATGCAAGGAAGAATCCTAGCACGCCAACTATGACCATTTATCTAAAAAAAGAATACAATAAAGATGTTTCTGTTGTCAAAAAAGTTGCTTTCAGCATTAAAGAGACATTATTACATGAGATTGTGAGCGAGTTTGATATCGATGTTACTAATATGAGACTAAATGCGACTTTGAATAAGAGCAAGATGAGAGATATCGGGATAATGACAAGCACCGTTGTTAAATCTTTGAATGATTCTTTGAGGAATATAATTGTCAAAGAAAGTAAGGATGATAGCATTATCTTAAGTTATAAAACAAAACAACATACATTGAATGATCTTTACTTACTCAAAGAGAAGGCGAGAAATGCTTTTGTTAGGGGAGTCAAGGGAGTTACACATGTTCTTCCAAAAAAAGAAGGAAATGAATTTGTGATTCTAACCTCTGGAAGCAATCTTAATGATGTTTTCCAAATCAAAGAGGTAGATGAGACCAGAACCTTTACGAATGATATCTTTGAAATCTTAAAAGTCCTTGGCATTGAGGCAGCTAGGCAGGCAATAATAAATGAGAGTCTGCATGTTATGGAAAATCAGGGTCTTGATGTTGATATAAGACATATAATGTTTATTGCAGATATTATGACAAACAAGGAAACTATAAAGGGAATTACCAGAACTGGTATAAGTGGAGAGAAAGAAAGTGTATTGGCAAGAGCAAGTTTCGAAACCCCATTAAAACATCTGTTTAATGCAAGCTTGATAGGAGAGGTAGACCCTTTAAACTCCGTTATTGAAAATGTAATGCTAAACCAGCCTGTTCCTCTTGGAACTGGACTGCCTGGGTTGCTGGCTAAAATGAAGGATGAGGGAAATAAAAATGAATAAACTGCAGGAAGCATTAAAGAAAGAAAAACTAATATTTGGCTCCAATAAGATACTGAAACTATTAAGAAATGGAAAACTAAAAGTTATTTTTTTGGCTAGTAATGTAAGAGAAGATATTAAAGGAGAGGTGGAGCACTTGGCTAAACTTGGAAAAACAGAGATTGTAAATTTAGACATGCCAAATAGCGAGGTTGGAGTGATTTGTAAAAAGCCCTTTTCTATTTCCGTACTTGGATATTAAGATGAAGAAAACATATGATGCCAACTTGATGGGGTACATAAACTTTTTTGAGACTTTGACCAATGTAAAGGTTAAGGATGCCTACATTAAGGAAGATATGATTGTGTTTATTGTACAACAAGGCGGCTTGAGAAAAGCTCTTGGAAAAAACGGCTCGAATATTAAAAGAATTGTCAATTTAACAAAAAAAAGAATAAAGGTTGTTGAGTTCAATAACCATGTTGAGAAGTTTATTGAGAACTTTATCTATCCCAACAAACCAGACAGCATTGAAAATGAGAACGGAATCATCAAAATAAGGGCCTTTGGGGTAAAAACAAAAGGTTTATTAATAGGAAGAGGGAGTAAAAATTTGAAAGAATTAAAAGAGATTATTACAAGATATTTTAAAGTTGATGATATAAAAATAGAATAATGGCAAATAAAAGCAAAGGATTGGGATCTGGGAGGAAGCTAAAGAACAGAAGAGCTAAGCTTAGAATGAATTCCCAGAAATTCAAGAGAAAGTTTTTTAAATTAAAAGATAAATCGGACCCGCTTAGAGGAGCTTCTCAAGCAAAAGGCATTGTTATCAGTAAATTCCAAAAAGAAGCAAAACAGCCAAATTCTGCCATGAGAAAATGCGTTAGAGTACAATTAACAAAGAATGGAAAGAAAGTAGGTGCTTTTGTCCCTGGTAATTTAGCAAGCAAATTCATTGATGAGCATGATGAAGTTATAATTGAATGCATTGGCGGAAAACAGGGAAGAGCAAAGGGAGACATTTCCGGTATTAGATGGCAAGTAATTAAGGTTAATGATCAGAGCTTGAATGCCCTTTGGAGAGGAAGGATAGAGAAGGGTAGAAGATGATGAAAATATTTGATATGTGGGAAACTGAAGGGATAAAGATACAAGACCCAGGATTACAGAGTTATATTAATTTAAAACCTCTTTTAGTTCCAAGAACAGGTAGCAGAAATGTCAAGACAAGATTTCATAATTCTCAAACAAATATTGTTGAAAGGCTTATCAATAGGCTGATGATTGTTGGGCATAGGGGTAAACATCATAAAATAACAAGCGGAAGAAATACAGGGAAGGCAACAAAGTTATACAGACTTGTTAAGGATGCTTTCAAAAAAATTGAAGACAAAACGAAAAAAAATCCTGTTGAAGTCTTAGCCCAGGCAATTGAAAATTCTGCTCCAAGGGAAGAAATTACTACAATAGAATATGGGGGAGCAAGATATCCTAAATCTGTTGATTGTTCTCCCGAAAGGAGA
>Ga0209542_10016219_pt1 | contig 12387 bp, 13 predicted proteins | sample RifCSPhighO2_01_FD_184028 | JGI IMG/M metagenome (GOLD analysis project Ga0209542, IMG submission 184028) | Soil microbial communities from Rifle, Colorado - Rifle CSP2_plank highO2_0.1 (SPAdes) (version 2) | ecosystem: Environmental > Terrestrial > Deep subsurface > Rock core/Sediment ...
ACTCTTGGAGAGATATCATCAATCATTTTGATCGACTCAACGCAGCTGCTGCTAGCTGAGTGATCATCGGGGCCGAGAGAAATCTCGACCCCTTCGTTTTTTATAAAGTAGTCGACCCGCCAAAGTGGCGGGTCGTTGTTACTTGGCTGCCTCGTGTAAAACAACCGATCTGTGTGTTGGCCGTGCCGCATGTTGGCGCAATGCAAGCGCCCAGGTTACTAGCTCGGCCTGCCGTATTAATGCTGCAGCGCGCACGAGCCCGGCAAGGGGCAGCCGACCGTTTTGCATATACTCAAGCAGATCTGGCCGTATCTCTGCGTGCCAGTCCGGGCCGTATCCTCGCCTGTACACGCTAACCGAATGCTGGTCCCTGTGGATGGCAACGAGAGCGCGGTACTGCCAGGTGCTCGGGTAGCTTTCGCACGTAAAGCCAAAGTACATGGCCAGTACGTGCAACATTTCGTTTGTGTTCCAAAAACGCCCCGAGTGTCTTTGTACACTGAGATATACAGGATCACTAGGCAACTTCATGTATCACCTCTTTTTTCTGCGACTGCGATAGAGCTTCTAAAGTCTAACTATCACACTGATAAGCAAAATTTCCTAACGAGTTACTCACATCCTAGATCCTACAGTACTTTTTTGAGGTACGCTCCGGTGTGGGAGCGGGGGTTGTTTGCCACCTGCTCGGGAGTACCTTTGGCCACCAATGTGCCTCCACCCTCGCCGCCCTCGGGGCCAAAGTCCAGTACATAGTCGGCGTTTTTGATTATGTCCATGTTGTGCTCGATGAGCATCACGGTGTTCCCCGCCCCAACCAAGCGGTTTAAAATGTCTATCAGTTTTTGTACATCCTCGTAGTGGAGCCCCACCGTCGGCTCGTCCAAGAGGTAGATGGTTTTTTGCAGGTGAGGTTTGTATAGCTCACTCGATATTTTGACACGCTGGGCTTCGCCTCCGGAGAGCGTCGTGGCGCTCTGTCCCAGCTCGAGGTACCCCAAACCAACTTCGTTTAGGGTGCGTAAGCGGTCGTATATTGCTGGGATGTATTCAAAAAATTTTAACCCCTCCTCGACCGTCATTTTTAGCACGTCGTAAATATTTTTTTTCTTATACTTCACCTCTAAGGTCTCTTTCATAAACCTCTTGCCGTTGCACAGGTCGCAGGTCACATACACGGTGGGCAAAAACGACATCTCCACGGCGATGGTTCCGTTGCCCTCGCATGCCTCACATCGGCCGCCGCCGCGCGCCTGCGGTACGTTAAAAGAGAAGCGGTTTGCCTTCCATCCGCGGGCGCGCGCCTCGCTTGTTTCTGCAAATAGCTCCCGCACAAAGGTAAAGGCGCCGGTGTAGGTGGCGGGGTTCGAGCGCGGAGTGCGGCCGATAGCCCCTTGGTCTATCATCACCGCGCGAGTAAGGTACTCGGTTCCCGCAAAGGACGCGGCGTTGTATACTTTGTTGGTGCGATAGCGTTTGTCAAAACGTGCTCGCAAATTTTCGTACACAATGTCGTACAAAAAAGTTGACTTCCCAGAACCGGAGACGCCTGTGACCGCGATGAGCCGCCCAAGCGGTATGTCTGCGGATAGATTTTTGATGTTGTATGCTTTGCCGCCGCGGATTTTTAACGTCCCCTTCTCTGCGTCGCGCCGCCTCTGCGGCACGGCTATATACTTTTCGCCCCTCAGGTAGGCGAGTGTTAGGGAGCCGCTGTCGTTTTTCTTTGCAGTAAGTAGCTTCTCCAAGTTATCTGCCACCACCACCTCGCCACCGTGGACCCCGGCGCCAGGCCCTATGTCGACCAAAAAGTCGCCGGAGTAAATGGTGTCCTCATCGTGCTCGACCACAATGATGGTATTACCGAGGTCGCGCAGATTGACGAGTGTTTTTATAAGCCGCTCGTTGTCGCGCTGGTGGAGCCCAATGGTCGGCTCGTCCAAGACATACAGCGCACCCACAAGCCCAGAGCCAAGTTGGCTCGCGAGCCGGATGCGTTGTGCCTCGCCGCCGGAGAGCGTATTGGCGCGGCGGTTGAGGGTTAGGTAGTCGAGTCCGACGTCGAGCATAAACTTGAGGCGCGCGGTAATTTCTTTGACGACCGTTTTGGAAATCTCTTGGTCTTGTTTGGAAAGTTTGAGCTTGTTGAAAAGGTTGTAGGCATCTTTGATTGATAGATTCGTGGTGTCAACAATATTGACCTTCTCCAAGGACTCCCCTTTGGCTCCTTTTTCCAAGGGGAGTCCTTTAAGGAATACGTTGAGTGCCTCGGGGCGCAAGCGCGCCCCATTACACACCAAGCAGGGGTCAGAGCCAAAAAAATGTTTGGTCCCCAGCCCATTGCATGCCGGGCAGGCACCGTAAGGCGAGTTGAAGGAAAAAAGCCGCGGCTCCACCTCGGGGAAGGAAAAACCGTCGTACGGACACATAAATTTGGCCGAGATAAGTCTTTCACCGTTAGTATCCTCTACCTTTACCAATCCATCGCTTTCGGTAAGGGCGCGCTCGACCGCCTCCGAGAGCCGCTCCAGAGCTCCCTGCCCTGCGCTCGAGGCGGGGCGCTTAAATTCTGACACTAAAATTTCGTCGACAAGAGCGTCTATACTGTGCTTTTTATATTTAGAGAGTACCATCTGCTCGCGCAGAGACCTGATTTCTCCATCTACCTTTACCTTTTCGTACCCCTTGCCCAAGAGGTCGTAGAGCAGTTGGTAGTACTCGCCCTTGCGCCCCACCACCACAGGAGCAAAAATTTTGATTGTGTCTTCGCTGATATCCACACCCATAACCTTTAGTGTTTTTTTTGGAGCAGAGGCGGCGACACTTTTGACAATGCTCTGTATAATTTCCTCGTTTGAAAGTTTTTGTATCTCGCGGCCGCACACCAAGCAGTGCGGCTTGCCAACGCGCGCAAATAACACACGCAAATAGTCGTATATTTCTGTAATAGTTGCAACAGTGGAGCGCGGGTTGTTAGAGCGGGACTTTTGGTCAATGGAAATCGCCGGAGAGAGCCCGGTTATTTCCTCGACATCTGGTTTTTGCATCTGGCGCAAAAACTGCCGCGCATAGGCCGAGAGAGACTCTATGTAGCGGCGTTGGCCCTCGGCAAAAATGGTGTCAAACGCCAAAGAGGACTTGCCGCTGCCGGAAAGTCCTGTAAAAATTATCATCTTGCCACGCGGGATACTAAGCGAGATGTTTTTTAAGTTGTGGGTTTTTGCCCCTTTTATATTAATATATTCCTCCATAGTTATTTAACCTTAACTATAACGACCGTTACACTTATGGTTAAACCTATTATCGCGTAACTGGATACGCAAACGTGCCCCCAGGGATGCTCCCAGGGGTATACATAGACAAATATAGCACGAGTGGCCGGTGTGTGGTACTAATATTCTAGAAGCACCAATCACCTGTACAAGGAGATGCGTTATGGCCAGCAAACGTAGGGTGCGCCGTCGTGCCTGTACAAAAAAATTCAAGCATGACTCCCTAAATGATGCGCAAAGGCACGCGAACGGACTTGGTCCAAATTTCGAGCCTTACAAATGTCGATTTGGCAACCACTATCACGTTGGGCGCCATTCGAAACAGGGACTGTCAGGGCATAGGTCTATAAGGACCTCCTACCCGCAATTCTAGAAAGGAGGGTTTCTGATAATGACAAGGCAAGAGCAATGCAAAAAACACTTTTGCAACGGACGTGTAAAGCACCCGACCGAGGCGGCGGCGGCGGAAGAGCGGCAGCGTCGCGGCGTTTGCAACCGCGTGATTGTTCAGTGCGAGGAGTGCGGTAGCTTTCACGTCACCTTGATCCCCTCTCCTAGGCCTCTACGGGTCGACGCTCCTTACTGACACCCTAGGCGGGTGCTCCCAAGCACCCGCCTCATGTTTTTATAAAAAAATAAAAGCGTGCCATGGTGGTGACACGCTTGATGTTCTCCTGAACTGGCTGCTGCCATACCAGCAGTGGTTCCATCAGGAGCCGCCTTAAGGGCGGGTGTTTGAGGTCCGTCGACCTCATACTTTCCTTTGCGGCCGTCGCCGCAAAGTGCTGAGTAAAAAGAAGATCAACATGGGAGTGAGGGTCACTCCCTTAGGCCATTTGGCTCCTTCCCTCTTGAGGGAGCCGGCCTAACAACCCAGGTGCTATGTCTACCACCGAGCGGCGACGTACGTATACGTCCGAACGATGGTAGAATCAGTATATACCCGCACAGCTTTTTTGTCAAGCCCTTGTACGAGTCCGTAGACAAATGTTAAAAATAACCTTATTTTTAGGTCTTTTTTGACCTATATATTTTTAATTAAGCTATAGCTTAGTTATAACTATTTCCGTTTCTTAGCTTTGTGCTTCCCTTCGCTCCCCCTCGGCCGTGGCCGTCCTACGGGCGAGGCCTGCCCGCTTAGGACATAGATTTCGTCGCGGATAAGCGCGGCGGTTTCAAAGTCGAGGTTTTTGACCGCCTCGGCCATCTCGGCGCGCTTTTTGGTAAGGAAGATGCGCGGGTTCTTTTTATATTCATCGTGCTCGATGGCGAGCATCGTATTAACCGCCTTGCCATGCTCGCTGCGCAACTCCTCGGTAATATCTTTGATTGCCTTTTTTATAGACTGCGGCGTGATGCCGTGCTTTTTGTTATAGGTAACTTGTATAGCTCGGCGGCGGTTTGTCTCGCCTACCGCATGCTTTAGCGACTCGGTCTCTTGGTCGGCATAGAGTATAACCCTGCCAGCCACGTTGCGCGCGGCGCGTCCAATAGTTTGTATCAAGCTGGTCTGCGAGCGCAAAAAGCCCTCTTTGTCGGCGTCTAAAATGGCCACTAGCTCTACCTCTGGCAGGTCGAGCCCTTCGCGCAGAAGGTTTACACCCACCAAGACATCGTAGAGCCCTTTGCGCAGGTCGGTTAAGGTGGTGATGCGCTCCAAAGTCTCTACATCGCTGTGGAGATACGCCGCTTTGTACCCCCTGTCTTTAAGAAACTCCGACAAGTCTTCAGCCATCTTTTTGGTGAGTGTGGTTATGAGCACCCGCCCGCCGTGGTCTATTACTTTTGTTGACTCTAAAAGCACATCTTCCACTTGCCCAGGGAAGGAAGAAAAGTCGTCTTTGGAAGCGTCCCCTCGCTGACCTGAAGCTGGAGAAGGCGACTTTTCTTCCTTCCCAGCCATGCCGGTCACTGGGCGCGTGATAATCTCCGGGTCCACCAGGCCTGTCGGGCGGATGATTTGTTCCACAATATTTTTACCCGAGTGTTCGCGCTCAAAGGTACCCGGCGTGGCAGAGGTGTAGATGGTCTGCCCCACCCTTTCCTCAAACTCCTCAAACGTGAGCGGTCGGTTGTCTACAGCCGATGGCAGGCGGAAGCCGTACTCAACCAAGTTTTCCTTACGGGCGCGGTCGCCTGCATACATGCCGCCTATCTGCGGCACTGTCACATGCGACTCGTCTATTACTGTCAAAAAGTCCGGAGAGCCATCTGCATTGTGCGGAAAGTATTCAAGTAAAGAATATGGCGGCTCGCCTGACTTCCTGCCGTCAAAGTGGCGCGAGTAATTTTCTATCCCCGGACAAAATCCTATCTCTCGTATCAGCGCCAGGTCGTGGTTGGTGCGACGCTTGAGCCGTTCGGCCTCCAAGAGCTTACCCTTACGCTCGAGCACGGCAAGCCGGTTTTTGAGCTCAAGTTTAATGTCGTTTATTGCCCGCTCACGCGCGCCCTCTGGCGTCACATAGTGCTTTGCCGGAAAGAGGAAGAGTGACTGGGGGCGAGACACGGGAGCGCGTTTTGCAGCGTCCCCTTGCAGGCCTGCAGCGGAAAAACGCGCTCCCGTGTCGAGTGACTGCAACTCCGCCCTGGTTATAGCATCTATAATTCGCACTCGCGCGATACTCTCACCCTCGAACTCCACACGGTAAATGACCCTCTCGCCGGTTGGCATGATTTCAATCGTGTTGCCCAACGCCCGAAATTGCCCGGGCGAGAGGTCGGCTGTGGTGCGTTCAAAGTAAAGCCGCACCAGGTCGCGCACCAGCTCTGCCCTATTTGTTTTAACACCGGGCGCGAGCTCCAAGTGCACCTTGCGGTACTCCTCCGGACTCCCTAGCGCATAGATACAGGAAACCGAGGCAACAATAATGACGTCTTTGCGGGTAAGGAGTGCTTGGGTGGAGGCGTGGCGCAGGCGGTCTATCTCTTCGTTTATCTGCGCCTCTTTTTCTATATAGGTGTCGCTGTGCGGGATGTATGCCTCCGGCTGGTAGTAGTCGTAGTAGGAAACAAAGTAATGCACCGCGTTGTTTGGGAAAAACTCGCGGTACTCCTGCGCCAGCTGTGCGGCAAGTGTTTTGTTGTGTGCGATAACCAGAGTGGGCTTTTGCACAGATTCTATAACATTGGCAACGGTAAAAGTTTTACCCGAGCCGGTCACGCCAAAAAGTGTTTGGTGCCGCAAACTGCTCTTTAGCCCTTTAACCAACGCCTCTATTGCCTTTGGCTGATCCCCAGCGGGCACATATGCTGATTCTAAAACAAATTTGTCCACGCAGTCACTTTATCGCACTTTGTATGTTTGTAGAAATTCTTCGCGAAACTGCTCGAAGCGCCCGTCCAATATCGACTCTCGGATCCGCTTTGTAAGGTTCGCCAAAAAATAAATATTGTGCTGGCTGGCAAGCATCGGGCCCAACATCTCGTATGTTCGGAAAAGGTGTGCTATATAGCCGCGCGTATACTGCAGGCATACTGAGCAGATGCATGCCGGGTCGAGCGGATCCCAATCTTCTTTATACTGCGCGTTTTCAATATTTATCTTGCCCAAAGCGGTGTACACCGTGCCAGAGCGACCATTGCGCGTGGGGAGTACGCAGTCGAAAGTGTCACAACCGGCCGCCACGCCAATAAAAAGATCTTCCGGCTCGCCGATGCCAAGCAAATGCCGCGGCTTATCTTTTGGCAACTCTACGTTCACTTTGTCTAAAATGCCAAGTAGATCGTGTTTGCTGAAAGAGCCGCCGATGCCGTAACCGTCAAAGTCCATTCTCGCTAGCTCCTTCGCACTTTCAATACGCAGATCATCAAACCGCCCGCCCTGTACAATGCCATAAATGCCCTGCACATTGTTTTTTTCTGTATTACCGCGATGGGCATGCAAACTCTTCTTTGCCCATCGATGAGTGCGCTCCATCGCCTCTTTCTGATAGTCACGGTCGGCATTTGGCGCAGTACACTCGTCAAACGCAAAAATAATATCCGCGCCGAGCTTGTGTTGGATTTCCACAGAGCGCTCCGGTGTAAAACGGTGGAAGGAGCCGTCGACATGCGAGGTAAAAGAGACCCCCTCTTCGTCTACTATGGCCAGCTTGCCGTGGCTTGTTGCTAACTCGTCACTCCAAACTGCCAGCGGAGGAAAACTCTTTTCTCCGGAGAGATGAACGGGAGCCCTACTCCTGCGAAAAGAATTTTCCTCCGCTGGCAGAAATTTTGAAATTCTCTTGCCAAACCCCACACCAAGCGAAAAAACTTGGAACCCTCCGGAGTCTGACATCGTTGGGCCTTGCCAGCGCATAAACTCCCCAACACCTCCGACCTTCTCTACGGTACTCTCCCCTGGGTAAAGAAAGAGGTGGTACGTATTGGTGATAACTGCCTGTATACCCAACTGTTTTAATGTGTCCGGAGCAACTCCTTTAACCGTTGCCTTGGTGGCTACGGCGACAAATGCCGGTGTTTCTATAACACCGTGTGGTGTGTTAACAACTCCGGCTCGCGCGAGCGAGCCGGGGTATTCATTTTCAATACAAAATGAAGTGGGTCGCATCGCGCCAGTATACTACTGCGCGGTAGAACCTGAAGGGGTTGCACTGATGAGATCCACCTCGAATATAAGTGTTGCGTTTGGCGGTATAGGGCCGACTCCTTGTGAGCCGTATGCGAGATCAGACGGGATAATAAGAAGGCGCTTGCCGCCAACCTTCATCCCTTGTAGCCCCTGGTCCCACCCGGGTATAACCTGCCCAGCCCCGAGTATAAACTCAAACGGCGCCCTGCCTATCGAAGTGTCAAACACAGTACCATCCGACAGTTTGCCGGTGTAGTTAACCTTGAGAGAGTCGCCCACCTGTGCGGTGGCCCCTGTTCCAGCTATTTCGTCTTGCACTACGAGTTGCTGACCCTGCACAGCCGCTTGTTGTCCTAATGTGTCCACAGAATTAAGAGGATTACCGACAATAAAAAAGAGTCCAACTACCGCCAACGACACTGCCACTGCAACGCCGGCTATCAATGTGCGTGATTTCATACTCAACTATCATACCGCTCCGTAAAGCCACGGGCAAGCATGTTATCCACGCACGGCCACGCCACTATTGAACAATCGGCATTTTTGTTGAAATGCCTTCTCCAATGATTCCACGTGGTTCAGCTAATGAGCCAAGTGCCGCCTCTTGCGCAAAGTTGGAGACTCCGACTATCTGGCCATTGAACATCACAAAAAACAGTGCAATAGCAACCACTAATGAGCCGCCAAAAAGCATTTCAACCGGCTGTACTTGTATGTGCATACCAAAACCAAGCACCACCACCAAGGCAACGATTGCCGCAACGGTGCCAAGCGCTAGGGCGGTGCTTGTCGGGTTGCCGGCAACGGCGCGCAAAAACTGCTGTACGGTAGTTTGCGTTACATTTGGAACAGCAGCGGACGGCACCGCCGATGCTACGGCACCAGCAACGTCTTCAATAGCACCCGCACCACTCTCAACTTCTGCAACAATTTGCCGTGCTGGCGTCTCTGCTTGTGTAGTTACTTCGGCGCGTGCAAGCGGTGTGCCAAAATATTGTACGACAAACGTCACCGGAGACCCATCATACAATCCTTGCGCAATACCGATACCGATGTGGGTATATTCCGGCTTTACTATATTTTCCCGGTGCGATGGCGACGCCATCCACGCACCCACCACGGCAGACGAGTCATCAAAACGCACGGCCAGATTTTCTCCCGCATATTGGTATACATATCCTGCCTGCTTCAACCATGCCCACGGTTCTGTTCCATCGGGGCTTACATGCGAGAAATATCCTCTAGATGCCATGTCCTCTGCTTTTGACTGTGCCGCCAAGGTAAGAAGTATATTTTCGGTAAGGGTTTCAGCACCGTATTGCGCGCGTTGACTGTTGGTAAGCACCACCACTTCGCTTTCTACTACAGCTGCTGGCAGTAAGCGGCCCGCCAAGGGTACCTGAGTGCTTGCAAGAAACACGCCTTCGACAGTAAGCACGATGGTAAGGAAAAAGAGGAGCCACGGCCCTGTAAGTAGGCGCGGTCTATATGCATTGCCGCGTGTAGGGACAATATGATGCAAGAGGTTGCGGAAGAATCTTCCCATTACAAAAATAGTAGCACGGGTTGTGCGCTATACTAGTGTTGTATGCGGCAGGTGTTTATTATCGGTTTGCTGTTTTTGGCTCCTATCACCGCCCTGGCGGCAGGATTTACAAAAGAGCCGCTCTTTTTGTCTACTTCAAACCCTGTGGATGGAGAGACGGTGCTGATTCATGCAATAGTCTCAAACGAGTCGAGTGTCGCCTTTGCCGGAAAATTATCTTTTACGGAAGGCGCTGGCTCGGTAGGAAGTATCCCTGTCTCTTTGGCTGTCGGCGAGGCACAAGTGTTTTCAGTTTCATGGAAACCCGCGTCGGGAGACCATGTTATTGTTGCAACACTCAAGGACACAGACGGCTCCACTGTTGGAGAGGTGACACAGACTTTCTCTGTTTCTGCAAGACCAACTCAAATCTCCACACAGCAAACAAAAGGCGGTATTGATTCCTCTCAATTGGTACAGGAGCAGATCAGCAACATTTCGCCCGCTGTTGGCAACCTTCTTTCGCCCGGATTTGCAATAGTGGATTCTGTACGCGGGAATGCGGTTGATGCAATAGATGCCGGGGTAAATTGGGCCAAGGCAGAGGTTGGAACAAAACCGCCCGGGAGTATCCTTGGCTCTCAAACTGCCAAAACCTCCACTTTTGCCGACACGGCGCGGTTTGTAGCCGCTACACTCTTTTTATATGTTCTTTCTATCTTGAGATGGTTGGTTGCCAGCGCGGCAATTTTCTACCCGGCACTGGTTATACTATTTTTCTATGGGCTCTGGCGGATGTACAAACGGATGCGCCGCCCCGCATGGCAGCGATAAGTTAGTCCATTATTGTGTGTGTAGCATGCCAATGCCACAGCGCCGCGGCAAAGAGCACGAGAGTAGTGAGAGCGGAGATGGCGCAAAACTGGCACAGAGCGCCGATTAAAGTAAGTTGCACATAAAAAATAGCGTATATAGAGTAGACTACCCCGACTCCAGTGTAAGCCAGCGCACCCGCACGCAATGCAAATGAGCGCGGCTCCATGGCAAGTAGGGCCGCGAGGCACAGCATATAGGCGTAGTACACTAGCCCGATGTAGGAAAGCGGCACGCCAAAAAACTTTGCATGTGAGCTGGTCAACACTATTTCACACCCTCCTATTGCGCAAGACGGCACCAGGTTGAGATACTGAAAGTACGAAAGGTAAAGGGTGTCTCCAAGGCCGACCAATGCGAGAGCTATGAGTACAAATGGGGCGAGTGGTGGCTTTGGGCTATTCATATGCTAGAAATAGAAATATATAGTATCACTTTTTTCCTTCTCGTTCATCTTCGCGCCTGCGCACGGTGTGCTCGTCCATACCAAAGTGATGCGCCACCTCGTGCCAAATAGTTTCGCGTATAACCGTACGCACCGCCGCAGTTCCTCCCCCATGTTCACTTGCCTCTTCCTCTATTGGTTTTTGATACAGCGTGATGGTATCCGGCAGTACAGCACCCACTCCATAGAGGTCGCCGCGCAGTGGATACGGCACTCCATTGTAGAGCCCCAGGAGAGTTTCGTTTTGATGCAACTTTTCTGCCTTGCGAGTCTCTGCACTCGGCTCGTCTTCTACCAAAAAAGCCAGGTTGTTTATGACACTGCGAAATTGTTTCGGTATAGCTTTTGGAAACTCTTCTGTAACAAGCCGTTCAAACTCCTCGCGCATCATATTAGTAATCGTGCACGTTCATAATAGAAAAGCTTACAGAGGAGGCCGCCACAATGCCGAGCATGTTTACCAGAAACAGCGAGAGCGCGCCAATAATTATGGGGGTCGAAAGCCATGCCACCCCTATACCAATGACAGAAAGTGGCGGGAGTAACGCAACCGAAATGGCAATACCAGGCAGTGTTTCCGATAGTTTTGGTTTAACCATTGCGTATGTAACCGCAAGCCCCGAGACAATTGCCACTGCCAAAAACAACAGAGACGGAGCCGCGCGCGAAAGTATCTCTGGCGTTTGCGCGAGCGGGCCGGTGTATGCGGCACCATAAACCAAAGCAGATGCCGCAGATGCAACAACGGCGATACCGCTTGCCTTGAGTATGGTCACAAAGGAGTGGCGCATGAGTACCATGTCTGCCATAGAAACGCCTAGTGAAAGCCCCAACATAGGGTAGAGTATGGGCGCGATGAGCATACTTCCTATAACTATCGTCTCGCTCCCCAAAAGAAGTCCAAACGAAGACATCAAAACCGCGAGAGTAATCATAAAGAAAAAGTCGAAGTCCGGCGTGGCCCGCTCTACCAGCGTTTTAACCGCTTTTAACTTGTCTTCCTCCCCGATAGTTTGAAACCGCAATTTGAAGCTCATAGGAACATAGTATAGCAAAAAATAAGGAGCAGCTGCTACATGGCAGCTGCTCAAAATCCTTGCAGTTTATGTCTACTTTTTTATTTTTGCCGAGAAAGAACCACCCTGTGAAAGGTAACATCCTCGTGGAGCAGTACGCGACCCGGAGTCGCGTCCGGAGCAAACACCTTCTCTGAATACAGCCCGTGGCTTTGTTCGCTGGTGTTCTCTGTGTTGAAAAACGCATAGAGCAATCTGGGGTCGAAACCTTTCGGCCCCAGGTCAATCATATCTTTGTCTCGGTATGCCGGATGATCCTTGACCCAGACACACCGCCCCCAAGTCGCCCAACGTGGGTCTCCAAACTCAACCTCTAGTTTTTCGAGTTGGTACCCCGCTGAGAGGTATTGCTCAACGACGGTTCGTGTGAGATATTCTCCGCTCAGTTCTATCTCATCAACTTCATCGTCGACCTGGCGGGGGTGAACGTTTATTTTCTGCACAGTTTCACCTCCATAAGTGCTTGAATATGGATCTTGTCCGTCAAAATACTACAATGAAACCGAGAAAAAGTCTAGGTAACGCAATGTTTCAATACCTTGGAACCACCCTGCACAATATGACGTATATGGCATACAGCATGAATCCAGCCCTGCCACGAGTGCGGCGGGAGGCAGTGTCTT
>Ga0209542_10016220_pt1 | contig 12387 bp, 16 predicted proteins | sample RifCSPhighO2_01_FD_184028 | JGI IMG/M metagenome (GOLD analysis project Ga0209542, IMG submission 184028) | Soil microbial communities from Rifle, Colorado - Rifle CSP2_plank highO2_0.1 (SPAdes) (version 2) | ecosystem: Environmental > Terrestrial > Deep subsurface > Rock core/Sediment ...
TATCTAACTTTGCGAACGAATATGCATCCTTTATTTTAGGTTTAGTGAATGCATAGTTTGGGAGATCCAATGGATTTGCATAAGCTAACTTTATAAGAAAAATTGCGCCGATTATGGAAAGTAAAAGAATTCCTATCCAAATATAATTATAATATTTATTCATCATTCTTTGCAGCACTCCAATAGTTTTTTTATTCCGGAAAAAATACTTTTCTTTTCATTATTGTCATAACTAATTGAATTCTCAGTCATTATTTCTTTGTTCTTCAGATTTTTATCTAAATTAAGTTTCCAGAATAATGCATAAAGTTCTGCTGCATCATTATACAATTGTTTTGCTTCTTCAATCCTTTTTTCATGGAGATATCTGTTTCCAACCTCATATAATCTCATACTTGAAGCGAGTAAATGTTTGCTCATACACCAAGTTTCGCTTTCATCTTTGTTTACTAATTTTACAAGAAGTTTTTTTCTAAGTTCCCGGCAAGCTTCAAGTACTTCAAGAAACTTTTCATCATGTGTTTTTACAAAGCTAAAAAAAGAATGCTCTTCTAAACTTACAATATTCATGAGTGCTATACTCAAATCTTCTCCTGCTGATAAATCTAATTTATTCTTTTCTTTTATTTCTGAAATAATTGCAACAAAATTTTTTGTTTTCATTGAAACACCGCCCAAAAAAATAGCGCGTTTAATATCAATGCTCCGAAAGTTAAAACCATTGTCTGGTAACTAAATAATATCTTTCCTTCATTTTTCTTTTTTATTTCATTGCTTGAAAAGAAAGCAGCAAATGAAACAATTGCTCCAGAAAATGTGCCAAAAATTATTTTTTCCATTCCGAATATTCTGTAAGTGTTTGCTGGACCGTAGATGCCGGCAAAATAGAAACCTAATACAGTAAGAACAAATGTAGCTATAGTTAAACTGCTAATTCTTAAAAATGCATTTCCGCCTATATTTTTCTTTTTGAGTATATTATTAACCCAAAGTGCTGAAGAAACAATCATTGCTCCAACAAATACTCCAACGATTGCATCATCTAATCCAAAAGACCTTGTAACTCCAATCCCAACAATTGTAGCAGCAGTGCAAAGAGGACAATGGGCCATTACCGTCGGTATAACAGCAATTATACCTAAAAGAGGGATTAAAAATAATCCAAAGATTTTAGATTTACAAATATTTCTTTCTACTTTTTTCTCATATCTGTTTTTTATATTCTTCTTTTTCATCTTTCTTTCCATTTGTTTTTAAAAAAATAAAAAAATAAAAAATAATTTATACTAACAGCCTCCAACCATGCCTGATCCACTTGGGGGTGAACTAGCTGCTCCAGTCTTTCCTTGAAGTCTTGCAGGAACTGTTCCATGCATTTCATAGTTCATCTTTTCATTTTCTGACCAGCCAGTCATGTCCAGCTTTCCAGAACTTGAAACTGCATTTCCAGACAGGTTTGATACTTTATATGTTAAAAAAAGTACTGCTAAAAACAGCACTCCGATTACAACCCATACTAATGTATTCTTTCTTATTTCCATTTTATCATTAGCATCCTCCGACCATTCCGCTTGAGGCGGTTGATGCCGCTGTTTTAACTGCTGACGCTGTTGCTTGTGCAGGGGCCGTACCAATTGCTGAGGCTTTAAATGTCAGAAATATTGTAGCTATCAGCAATATTCCTATAATAATCCACAGCATTGTTTTCTTATCTATTTCTACCATGCTCTTACCTCCTTTCATTTGATTGAGCGTTGGAGAAAGCGAATTCACAATTCTATCATTCGTTTTTTTCTTTCTTTGTTTGGTATTTTTACAACAATCCATTTTTCTTCTGTATTAATTTAATTAAAGCTAAAGGGAAAAAATAAAAAATAAAAGCCCCATTAGCAACCACCAACCATCTGACTACCTCCACTTAAACTTGTAGTTGCCTGATTCTCCGCGCCTCTATAAAGATTTGAAGCAAGGTTGATATAATTTGTATAATCAATTCCGTTTGCTTTCAATACTTCGGCTTTCTTCTCGTGAACTCCTGGAAAAAATAAAACTTTCCATTTTCCAAGTTCATTCAGAATTTCCGTGTCAGATATCTCTGGATGCTTTGTCAGCAAATATTTTGCTAATCCCCTCATAGCATAACTATGAGCACATCCACAAGCACGTTCTCCATTGCTAAAGACAAGTGTTTTTGCACCGCAGCAATATTCACATGCAATTGAGCTTCCGATTTTGACATATCTCTCCATCTGCTCTTTATTTAATTGCATGTCTTCATATTTTGTTAGCTTAGCCATAGTTGCATCTGCTAATTGAGGATTGCTCGCAGAAACATCGTTGAATGATACTCCAATTTCATTACCATATATATCTGGAGTTCCTTCCGGCAATACACTTAACGCAGACACTGTGCCTATACCCGTAGCAATTGTATTTCCAGTTATGTTACCATTTGCGCCGTAGATCTTAACTCCATTAAATATGAGCAAGCCCGCAAGCACGATAATAATAACATACTGTACTTTGGTTTCAGTGTTGGATTTTTTTCCTCCTTTCAGAGTCTGATTTTCGTTTTCCATGATTTTTATAAGAATTAAAACTATATATGCGCTTTTGTGAAATGTATTTCACAGAGGTATTTATAAGAAATCTATAAGAAAAAATAAAACGAACGATTATTCGACAATAATCTTTCCATATCCCATTCCCATTACACAAGCGAATCTAAATGTTCCTTTCTTTGTTGGAGTGAAATCAATTGTTTCTTGCGAAGTTCTAACATATTTTGAAACACCCAATTCTTTTATTGTGAATGACCTTAAACATCCAGTTACAGTTTCATCAAGTGAGATACTAACCGGTTGTCCTGCCTTGACTCTAATTTCATTTGGATAGTAATTCAAATCTTTCATACTTAAGACAACTTTTTGTGTCTCTCCATAGACAACATTTGCCGTGGAAATTTGAATCTCTTGATTATCATTAGACCTTAAAAGGAACATACCTCCAAGTACCAAAACTAAAAGTATTAGTCCTGCCCATTTTGTTGTTTTTTTCATATTCAATTTACCTCCTTACATTCTATATTTATGAATTATTTTTTCTAACTTTTATAAAAAAGAAAATAAAAAAGAAAATTATTTTTATCAAGCTAACTCAGCATCAATTATCTGTTTGAATGCCTGATATGGTTGAGCCCCGCTTACTAGTTGTCCATTTATAAAAAATGCTGGTGTTCCTTGAACTCCATATGAAGATCCGTCTTGTTGATCTTTCTGAATTTCACTGGCATATTTTTCCGAGTCTAAACAACTTCCAATATCATAACCAATATCTTTTGCCCATTTTTTAATGTCATCTGTTGTAAACTGAACAGTAGAACTTACTGATCCGCCGTCGAGCTTGTTTTGTTCAGCAAAAATCTTGTCGTGCATTTTAAAGTAAGCAGAATCTCCGCCTGTTTCACGAGCACAATTAGCTGCTTGTGCAGACGGAATTGCCATTGGATGAAAACCTAACGGAAAGTCTCTATATACAAGTTTTACTTTTCCAGTATCAATATAATCTTTCTTTATACTTGGTAAAGTATCCTGCCAAAACTTTCTGCAGAAAGGACATTGGTAATCGCTGAATTCTATAATTGTAATTGGTGCATCTTTCTTTCCTAAAATAGGGTCATCATCTTCGCTGACTTTGACAGCACTCGGAGTTGGATTATTAACTGTCGGATTTGTATCTGCTACAACATTTCCTGTTCCAACAACTCCATCCCTTTTTCTAAAAGAATCAAAACCCCCAAACAAACTTATAACAAATAAAGCGGCAAATATAAAAGTCGCAGCTTTCCAAAGCGTGTCTTTTTTCATGGTTATTGTTCCTGTTTCTTCACTCATCTTAATTTTTTAACCTCCTTTCATTTGTCTGAATATGTGAAGATGAATGAATGAAAATCTTTGATTTGCTTTCAATTTTCTGATTATGAAAATTAATTGAACATGTATCATCATATAAACTGTAAGAAAATCTTAAGATAGAAACGGTTAATATTATCATTGCTAAAATAGATATTTCTAATCCTTTCAAAGGAAGAGTTGCAAAACTAGCTGCTAATCCAAAAAATGTTACGAGACCAAGACCGCAAGCAACACAACCAGGAGCAAATATTCCTAAAAACATTCCTGTTAAACTTAAGATATTCCCATTAGATGAAACCTTTCTTCTTAAACTAATTTTATAAAGAATCAAACTAAAAAGAATTCCAGTAAGAAAACTTAAAATAATAATACTAATAAAACTTGAAAATAAAATGCTTTCTTTAAAATTAATAAATATTGTATATGTAAAAGGAATTATTCCAGAAAAACCTCTTGCTTTATAAAAACTTGAAATATTACCAAAAGCAGATATAAGGAAGTTTAAGAAATAAAATAAAAATCCGAATACAAGTGCCAGCATTACATACTTAATTTTCGAAAATACTTTTCCTAAACTTAAGAAACTCTTCCCTATTTTATTTAACATTAGTAAAAGAAATTAGAATTGTATTAATATCTTAGGGTGTGAACGATTGGTAAAAAACACCCCAATTCGCTTAAATTTCTGTTAATTAACGTTCATGGAGGTAAAATTAATGTTTAATTTTTCATAAATTAAAATAAGTTTAAGATTATTTAGCATAATCAATAATTTCTCTTATATCTTTTTCTGCTTCTTCAGCTTCTTCTTTACTAACTTCTGGAAAAAACTGTGAAATAATCATAGGTTTCATTCCGGCAATCAAAACTTTTCCATCTTCTTCAAGAATATTTATTTTACATGGCATACACAGAGAAATCAGTCTATTTTTGTTTAAGAAATTATTAGCGTGTTTTCCAGAGCATATTTCTATAATTTTTAACGGTTTTTGTTCAAAACCTTTTACAGCTAATCTCTCTTTTACATCATAAACATTAAATAAACTCCAGCCTTTTTTATCGACGGATTTTAATACAGATACAACTGCTTCATCAAAGCTTTTCTCTGTTTTAACAATGTATGCAAAATCTTCTGTTTTCATATTTTCAACCAAACCTCAAGCGTTTTTCCTTTTGGCATTCTTTTAATTAAATTCCTTTTTTCAAGTTCTTGTAAAACATAACTTAATTTTGCCTTTGACATGTCAACCCTCAAGCGAAGTGTATTTTGAGTTATTCCGTCTTGTTCCTTAATCGATGTTAATACTTTTTGCTCGAATGGGTCAAGTGCTTTCATGATAATTGAAAATTTTTCTTCCTTAATTTTTTGTGAATTTTCTTCTTCCAATTTTCTTAAAATCATACCCTCATGTTTATTGAAAAAAACTAAATAAAATCCCAGAGAAAGTAAAAACGCAAAAACTCCAATAGCAAAATGAGTAAACGTTAATGTCCTCTCAATTCTAACGCAATTAACATTTTCAAAACAACCGAGTGCCTGACCTTCACTTGTCAAAGATGATGAATAGTAAAAAAACATACTTCCAATTACTAAACTCAAAACGACAAGTACAATACCTAATCTTTTACTTTCCATTTTTATAGTATTCTTGACAATAAATAAGTATTAAAGTATTTATATAAACTATTCGCTTGTAAGATTATTATAACCCAAGAAAAATAAAAAAGAAAATATTTTCTGATTAACTTTTCAATTGATTATAAATTGTTGCGAAAAGCCAACCAACAATTAATGCTATAACAATAATTTCTATTGTTCCAATTAATGCTCCGTTAAGTGTTATAGGTTTTGTTATCTGACTAATATCAATACCATGAAATATTGCTCCAAATAATTTTGTAGTTGACTCTGGTGCAATTAAAATTAGCAAAGCACATATTATAGAGATTATTCCTGTAACAATTCCCAAACTCAAAGAAACTCTTTTTGGACTTAATTTATCTCCTATTTTATTTACCTCCTTTCATTTTTATTTATTATATCTAATTTTCTTTAAGTATAATAACATTTGTCATTCCCCTTCTCTTTCTTTCTGCAACTCCAAATCCTTCCAGTCTATCTACAATTCGAGTAACTCTTGATTTACTAAATCCGGTTTTTTCTATAAGGTCTGCTTGAAATATTGCACCCACTTCTTGAAGAATTTTATATACTTGTTTATCCTCTGGTCTGAAAGGGGAAGTATCAACAAACTTCTTTTCCTTTTTTTCTTTGATTTTTTTTATTATTACTTTCTCATTTGGCTTGGAAAAAATCAGGAATAAGCTAAAAATAACTAAAATTCCAACAATACCAAGTGCGAGATATGTCTGGTAGTTTACAGAATCATACATATCACATGATTGAACATCACCATGCTGTATAAAACAACTATTTTTTACCGACTGCATTAATGTATTATTAAATAAAAAAACTAGTAATACAATCAAAATAGATATACCAAGCATTAACCATCCGACATTTTTGTTTTCCATATTTCTACTTAATTCTATAGATTATAAATCTTAGCTATTGATTCCTCCCCTTATATAGGTGAGAAGGTATAAACGCAGGTGTTTTTTTCATATATTCTTTATATTTATAACCGTATATTTTTATTGCTTCGCGTTCTTCAGTTTTCGCAAGCTTATAGTACATTATCAAAAGAATTGGAAACATAACTAGAGTTAATATTGTAGGCCATTGAAGAAGAAAGCCAAACATTATTATGACAAACCCAACATATTGAGGATGTCTAATATAAGAGTAAGGACCTAATGATGCAATAGCATGTTTTCTTTGGGATTTATACAAAACGCCCCATGAATTTGCTATTAATATAAATCCAACTGCAATTAAAATAATACTTAATATATGAAAAGGACTAAAATGTGGATCAAAATTCCATCCTATCAGTGTATCTAATAAATGGCCTGAATTGTGGGTATATAGATCTATATTGGGATAATTGCTACTAAGCCAACCAGAAAATAAATAAATTGTTAAAGGAAATCCATACATCTCTGTGAACAGCGCTATGATAAAAGCTGAAAATGCTCCAAAAGAACGCCAGTCTCGCTTTGTTTTTGGTTTTGTAAAACTAAACGTAAAAATAATGAAAATAAGAGAATTTAAAATAACAAACCACCACAATCCATAACTATTGCTCGTTATCTTTTCAAAAGAGGAATTAACAATAAATGCAATTATAATAACGATAGTTACAACACTTATAACAAGATAAGTTAATCTTTTATCTTTTATCATTTTATTTTTAATTTTCATCATTATGAATATCTCCAAGTTTAGATTCTATTCTTTTTAGTGAAACAGCGTTCGCAGCCACAATAATCGAAGAGACAGACATAAGTAAAGCAGATATCTCTGGCCTTAGAGAGATGCCGAATGATGTATAAAAAACTCCGGCCGCCACAGGTATTGCCAACACATTATAAATTGCTGCCCAAAACAAATTCTGTTTCATTTTTCTCACAGTTGCTTTGCTAAGAATAATTGCCTTTACGATATCATAAGGATCAGATTTCATAAGAACAATACTTCCAGTTTCAATAGCTACATCGGTTCCAGCACCTATTGCAATCCCTATATCAGATTGTGCAAGCGCCGGAGCATCGTTGATGCCGTCGCCAACCATTGCAACAAATTTTCCTTCTTCTTGAAGTTTTTTTACATATTTTGCTTTATCTTCAGGCAAAACTTCTGCAAATATTCTTTGAATTCCCAATTCTTTTCCAACTGCTTCTGCAACAAGTTTGTTGTCCCCAGTAATCATCACAGTTTCAATTTCTAATTTATTCAATTCTTTAATTGCCTTTCCAGCGTTTTCTTTTATTGTATCTGCCACGGCAATTACTCCCGCAAATTTTCCATTGATAGAAATAAGACTTAAAGTTTTGCCCTCGCCAGCTAATTTCTCAAGAACCTTTTTTTGGATTTTAGTATCAATTTTATTATCATTAAGAAGCTTTTCTTTTCCCACTAAAATAGATTTTAATTTAATTTTTGCTTTTAATCCGTGTCCTGCAATCGATGTAAAATTAGTTGCTGGCAGAAGTTTTAATTTTTGTTTATTTGCTTCATCTATTATTGATTTTGCTATTGGATGATTTGAATTTGACTCAACACTCGCCATATAAACTAAAACATCGTTCTTGGAAAATTCATTGAAAGCAGCTATATCTGTAACTTTTGGTTTGCCTTCTGTAAGAGTTCCTGTTTTATCTAATACTATAGCATTAATTCTCGATGCATTCTCTAAAGTAGCCGCATCTTTAATTAAAATATTTTTTTTAGCTCCTATTCCCGTGCCAACAGCAACAGCAGTTGGAGTAGCTAAACCAAGAGCATCTGGACAAGCGATGACTACTGCAGAAATTGCAAATGTCAATGCAGTAATGAGCGCAGCGTCGGCAAAGATATACCATCCAAAGAATGTTGTAATTCCTGAAACTATCGCCACAACAACAAGCCATGCAGCAGCTTTGTCCGCGATTCTTTGCCCTGGAGCCTTAGAATTCTGCGCGGTTTCAACAAGTTTTATTATATGCGCCAAAACAGTTTCGCTTCCAACTTGGGTTGCTTTGAACTGAATCGTTCCTGTTTGATTTACTGACCCTCCAATTACTTTATCATTTATAGATTTTGAAACTGGAATTGACTCGCCTGTAACAAGAGATTCATCAACTGCACTTTCTCCTTTTATTACAACACCATCTACAGGAACTTTATCTCCAGGACGCAAAACAACAATATCTCCTTCTATTATCTCAGAACTATTAACTTCAATTTCTTTTCCGTTCCTTATTACTTTTGACTTTGGCGGAATTAAATCGAATAAAGCTCGCAGTGCTTCTGAAGTTCCTCTTCGTGACTTCATCTCCATCCAATGCCCAAACAGAACAAAAGTTACTAATAAAGCAGACGCTTCATAAAATGTTTCTTGTGTTCCAATAAACGTCAATAAAACACTAAATATATAAGCCGCCAGAACTCCAGTTGCAATCAACACACTCATGTTGAGTTTTTTTGCTTTCAGTGAATAATAAGTTCCTGTTATAAAAATTGACCCAGCCCAAAATACAACCGGAGTTGTAAGAGCTAATAAAATCCAATTTATAGGAAGAAATTCTGGAATTGGTATTTTCAATATATTTGTTCCAACAGGAGAAAGAATAAAAATTGGAATTGATAGAAGTAAAGAGATAAAAAATCTTTTCTTCATGTCTTTCTCCATTTGTTTTGCTATTTGCGGATTAGACATCGCTGCTTCGTGATCTATATGACTCATTTTTGACATATCATGTTTTTTACCATCTATACTTGTCTTTTTAGGAATCAACTCCATACCACAAGCAGGACATCTTCCAGGAGTTTTGCTTTTGACTTCGGGATGCATTGGACAGGTATAAATTGTATCAGAATCTAAATGTTCTTTGTGACTTACTGAATCATGAAGTTTATACTCATATTGTTTAGCTTCGCTATCGCAGCCGCAATTAACATATAGCTTATTTGCTTCTTTAGTTATATCATGTTTAGGAGAATCAGGACTATGATTATGATGATGTTCGTGAGATTTATGATTCATAGAGTCTTTTATTTTAATCATCTTATCTTATTAGGTTCACATACAAATTGATACGCTTGTTCTATAAGAGAAATTGCATAATCAATATCTTTCTGCGATTTAATTACAAAAACTTTATCAAATGTCCAGGCAGAAGTTCTTTCAATATCTCTTGTAAATTTTTTTGGGTCTATGAATTTATCTTTATTAACTTTCATATAAATCTCAAGACATCCTTTTAGAAATTTTATAGTGCAAAAATTTCCAAGTTTTGAGGTTTGATATGTTGTCCAATTTTTTCTATGGACTTCTTTGATATTAGGCGCAATGCAACATATTCTATTCCCAAGAATTTCAAAAATAATTTTTGAACTACCCTCTAATTTGTTAAGGTGTTTTTCAATAGGCACGGTTGTCCATTTAAAGGTCCATTTTTTCGATTCCTTTTCAAGTTCTTCTCTTGTAAATGTCTTAAATGAGTGAACATGGTCCGGGGAAAAACTACTACCTTTGATATATGTTTGAAATGGGATTGTCTTTACTTCAGTAAGTTTAGATAATATATTGACACTTTCAAGTAATGGAGTAATTCCTTTTGTAGGATCTCCAATATCATCAATTAAAATAATAATACCTCTATTAGCAACAATAGAGGTTATTTCATTTTTCTCAATCTTTCTTAAATGAGATAATTCTTCATGGAATTTTTCAACAAGTTTATTACAGGTTTCTTCATTACTTAACGCCTTGATAAAACCTAGGATTTGAGGTTCTATATGATTCAAACCATGTCTAATCAATTCAACTTCTATAATATAGAGCTTCTTTTTATCAAAATCAATGACATAGCCATCAGGAATTGTTCCAATTCCTGCTTTACTTTTAATTTTTATTTTAGCAAGATATAAAGTATTATCTCCAAAAATTTCCTTATAATGTTCCTCTATCATTCCTTCCAATTCCACCTCGCTTGAATAATCATAAAGACTATATTTTCCATCTTTAGTAACTATTACAGGAATCTCTTCTTTCATTTTATCCACAGCAACCCCTTCCTTTTGAGTTTTTACAACACTCTTTGACATCACTTTCAAAATTATCAGCATGCTCTTTGCAACAAAACGTTTTCTTTCTGGTTCTGATAAAAGCAGGGTCTTTCACATCTCTAAATAATTCTTTTCCATTCTCAATCTTTTCTTTGCAATATTCACATTTCTTTCTGAATAAATTCATTTTTTGTTTTCCATCTTAATTTATTTTAACCAATCTTCTTTCTTCTCAGCAAATTCGCATTCGTTACAACAGTTATGCTCGACGCAGCCATTGCAATTTCAGCAATAACAGGATGTAAAAGTCCCATAATAGCCAAAGGAATAGCAACAATATTATAAGCGAACGCCCAAAACAAATTCTGTTTTATTTTTTTAAATGTTGCTTTGCTCAAATTTATTGCCTGCACGACGCCGACTAAAGAACCTTTTGTTAAAACAATATCTCCAGCCTCTATCGCAATATCTGTCCCAGTACCCATCGCGATTCCAACATTTGCTTCTTTCAGTGCTGGCGCGTCATTTATTCCGTCGCCTATAAAAGAAATTCTATCACCATATCTTTTTTTCAATTCTTTTATTTTATTTGCTTTGTCTTCTGGCAGAACATTTGCAATCACATTTTTAATTCCAACTTGTTTCGCGATTGCTTTTGCCGTCGGCTCATTATCTCCTGTAATCATAATTGTAATATATTTTTCTTTATGAAGCAAAGTGATGGCTTTTTTCGAATCTTCTTTTACAGCGTCGGCAACGGCGATTACTCCAATAACTTTTTTGTTTCTCGAAACAATCATAGTAGTTTTTCCTTCGCCCTCACATTTCGTTATTTCTTTTTCGAAACCTTTCAAAGAAATCTTTTGCTCTCCAACCAATCTTCGGTTTCCAATAACTATCCTGTCTTTTCCAATATTTCCTTCAACTCCTCTTCCTCTCAAAATTGAAAATCTTGAAACTTTCTTTAAATTTATCTTTTTGTCCTCGCAATATTTCACTATTGCTTTTGCCAAAGGATGTTCGCTCAAATTTTCCAAACTTCCCGCAATTTCTAAAAGGCTTTTTTCGTTTACTCCTTTTTCTGAAAACACATCAGTAACTTCCGGCTTGCCTTTTGTTATTGTTCCAGTTTTATCAAAGACAACTACTTTAACATCTTTCATAGTTTGAATAGCCTCGCCTCTTCGGATTAAAATTCCATTTTTCGCGCCGATTCCAGAACCTACAGTCAACGCGATCGGCGTCGCTAAACCCAAAGCACAAGGACAAGAAATAACTAAAACAGCTATCGCAGCAGCCAATGCAAAACTCAAATCTCCTGTAAAATACATCCATACTGCAAAAGTCACAATTGTTATAAATAATATTGCTGGAACAAATATGGACGTTATTTTGTCAGCAAGTTTTTGAATCGGAACTTTAGTTCCTTGAGCTTCTTCAACAAGCTGAATAATATGGGATAAAAATGTATCTCCTCCAACTTTAGTTGCCTTAACATATAAAACTCCGTCTTGATTAATTGTAGCTCCAATTACTGATGAACCTTTTAATTTATCTACAGGCAAACTTTCTCCAGATATCATGCTTTCATCAACACTAGATTCTCCTTTTACAATAATTCCATCTGTTGGAATTTTCTCTCCGGGTTTTATAATTATGACGTCGCCAACTTTTATTTCTGAAATATCTACCATAATTTCTTTTCCGTTCTTTTCAATTCTGGCTTGTTTTGCTCCGAGTTCAAGAAGTTTTCTTATCTCTGCTCCAGCCCTTCCTCTTGCTTTAGATTCAATAAATTTT
>Ga0209542_10016222_pt1 | contig 12385 bp, 12 predicted proteins | sample RifCSPhighO2_01_FD_184028 | JGI IMG/M metagenome (GOLD analysis project Ga0209542, IMG submission 184028) | Soil microbial communities from Rifle, Colorado - Rifle CSP2_plank highO2_0.1 (SPAdes) (version 2) | ecosystem: Environmental > Terrestrial > Deep subsurface > Rock core/Sediment ...
ATGATGTAATTTGTCGTTGACTATTATCGGAATGCCTTTGATTTCTTCGATCTGATTGATCACCCTGCTTACCGGACAATCGTGAATCTCCCCTGCTTTACAATGCCTGCAAAGCGTACGAATAGAATTTATCGCTTCAAATTTTTGTTTATCGAATTTTGTCATATTTTTAATTTATATTCCTTATTACTCCCACGACCTTTCCCGAGATAGTCCATTCGCTTTTGGGATGAATGTTTTTGTATTTAGGGTTCTCCGCCTTCAAATATTTTCTTCCGTTTATTTCCATATATCGCTTGACTGTGGCCTCGTCCTGTAAAAGCGCTACTACAATATCCCGATTGCGCGCTTCCTTCTTGGAATCAACGATGACCAGGTCGCCGTCCAAGATGCCGGCATCGCGCATACTGTCTCCACGAACCTTGAGCACAAACACCTGCTTGGGGCTACGCACCATGGTGGTGGGCAAATTGACCCAGCTCTCTATATTTTCCTCCGCCAGAATCGGAGTACCCGCGGTCACCGTACCAATCAAGGGAGCGGAAAATTCCATTGACCCGACCATACCGCCCTCTGGATTTAGTAGGCGAATCCCCCGCGCCGTACTATCGCGCTCAATAACCCCTTGCGCTTCCAGCTTTTTCAGCATCTTAAAAATCGCGTTCTTTGACTTTACTCCCACCTCTTTGGCCATTTCGGAAATGGTGGGCGGGAAACCTCGCCCGTCCAGAGTCTCTTTGATGAAAGATAATAAATTTTGTTGACGACTGTCGGACATATAAAAAGTAAGTAATCTCTATCTATTTGTCATCCTGACGGAAGTCAGGATCCAGGTTAATTAATGATGGATATAAATCTTTCCATTGAGGATTGGACTTTTCAATTAAGTCTATCTTCCATTTTCTTTTCCAATTCTTTAATTTTTTCTCTCTTTCAATTGCCGTAGAAATGTCATTTGTATCTTCAAAATAGACTAATTTATGAATATTATATTCTTTGGTAAAACCCTCTACGAGATTATTCTTGTGCTCATATATTCTCTTCACTAAATCATTTGTTACTCCAACATACAAAGTACCGTTTCTTTGACTAGCCAAAATTTAAACATAATAGTCTCTCATACATCATGGATCCTGAATTCAGCCTTCGTAGCCACTTCGGCGAAGTAGGCTCCCGCCTTCGCCCAGCTTCGGCCGGGCAGGCAAGTTCAGGATGACAGAAATTATATTGTGATCCATATCTATATGGTAAACGATCGTTCACCTTTTGTCAAGGCCTTAAAACAATCAAAATACAACAGTTATCCACCGCTCAAAGATATCCGTGCTATCTTCCGAGTCCCGCCCTTCCGAAGTCCGACCAAGACTTTTTAAGGAAATAAAAAATACCCTAACTCACGGGTATTTTTGTCCTCCCCTCCCTGCTACCTATGTATTAAAAATTGGATGACCCGGGACACGTTCTCCCAAACCGACTTCAGGATCGGTTGCGCCTGCGGAAGCAATAGAACAAGCAATATTAAAAAAATAAAGTTTCTCTTCAAAACCTGATAAACCGCGTATATCAAAAGCAAGGCCAGGACAATAGAAACCAAGCCGTGCAAGGATTCGGGAAAATAGCTCAAAAGCACGGTATACAATCCTCCCAACTCAAAGAGCGTACCCAAAACGTTCGTAGAGCTAGCAACCGTTGATGTTGGCATATATTTTTCGTTTAATGACTTTTGTGAAAAAAGATCTCTAGCTTTCGCTAAACATGCGAACCACATCTCTCCTTATTTCTTCTTTTTCGATGGCGCTGCTTATGCGATCGACCAAGGTAATTTGAGGGCGATCGATGACTTCCCTCAAAAACCAATCAGAACCATAAAGCCTTTCAAAATATTCATTCTCTGAAAAAATCGCGTAGTTGATTTCATTCCCGGACAATTTTTCTAAAAATTTCAAACACTTCTCCAGTTTCTTTGTCGATATTTTTCCTACCAAAAGCAGATCTGCTTCGGCCTTGGGCAAACCAACAAAAATTCCGGACAATATCGCGAGCTTGACTTCGCCGACTGACAAAATTTCTCTTGATATAAGATCTTTGGACAAATCAATTTTCCCGACTTTTAAATGCTTGGTAAACTCTGAAAAAAAATTTGTTGAGGTCTTGATCTGGTAGTACTTCTGCTGAATTTTATCCGCTTGATTCAGCAGTCCTCTTTTTGACAAGTATTTCAGCGCGGATCGGACCATCCCCAAAGCCATACCACTTCTTATGGAAAGTTCCTTTACTGAAAAATACCTCGGCTGATTTTTTACCAAGACTGCGACTATTTTCCTTATATTAGAATTTTCTACAACCTTTTTTTCAAACATTTGAAATTTACAAGGGATACTTTTATGACACTTCTCCAATTATGGAGATGGGTATAATATAGCATATTGAATGCCTACTAACAAAATTTTCAAGTTTGACGGGAGTCAACAATTATACTATATTTCAGACAGAATAATTTTTGATTTCAACAAAAATCGTTTAGAGCACAATCCAGGATAATCGCAATAAAACACTTTCAATTATTATGCCAAATTTGCCCAGTATCAGCCAGGTTTTCATCCCAAATAAAAAGCAATCATTGGATTATGTTTCTTTATACGAGGAAAAGATTGGATCTGACAATCCAATATACCTATTTATAATCACCGAAATAAAAGGAACCAAGAAATCCCCGTCAGGCAAAAATGAGGCTGATTTTGACAAACTAACCGAAAGCATCGCTCGTATTCTAAAACGCACCTATTTGAACGAAATCAGGACTACTCCCAGTACATTTGAAAAGGCCCTGGAAAATATCAATCGAGAACTATCGGATCTGGCAAGAAATGGACTGACAGGCTGGTACAAAAAACTAAACGCCCTGGTGGCGGTTCTGTATAAAAATGAAGCGCACGTCTCGGTAACCGGGAACGCTTCTTCTTTTTTGTTAAGAGAAAATGAATTCACTCATATCACAGAATCAATTTCATCAGGCTCAAAACCGCATCCTTTGAAAACTTTTGTAAATTTTGCGTCAGGGACACTTACCAAAGACGACGTGGTAATTTTGAGCACAGCCAATCTTTACAATTATGTCTCTTTGGAAAAGCTTAGAAACGTTTTTTCGGACAATGGTCTGGAGGAAGGCACCAAAGACATCATTGCCACCATAAAAAAGGATTCGAACGCGATGGATGCTTTTTCCTCTTTCATCATCAAAATTACTCCCCAGGCACGCATTCCGGATCATGATTTGGAACCGCTTTTTGCCGCCGACACACATACCATAATAGAAGACACGCCGATTGACACGAGAAGGGTTGATCAGACGATTATGGGTTTTAAAAAAATCACGGAAGTCATTAAGAAAATCGCGCTCGGCGCAGTCGCCGTCTCTTCATGGATATACAAAAAAATCTTCCAACCTAGTCAAAAGGGTAAAACTTCGGAATACAGTTATCTCACAGAAAAAAAATCACCAAAGAAAAAAATCCTGCTCATAATTTTCGTCATTCTGGCTTTTTTTCTAATCGTAAATATTATTTTTTCCAACTTCAGGAGAGCCGAAAGTACTACAAAAAAAGAAATGGAAGCTCTCTTGGAATCATCCGCTCTAAATACAACCGAAGCGGAAGCCGCGCTTATTTATGACGACCAAAATGGGGCTTTGTCATCCATACTGAAAGCGAAGGAACAAATCGAGATAGTACTCGCGAGCTCTTTTTTGCAAACAGAAGCATCAGAGCTTTCACAAAAAATAAATAAACTTTACGATCAACTAAATAAGATAACGACTGTTACACCCGAAAGCCTAACCACTTTTACGATTTCTCCTGACCAAATTGTGAAATCTAATACTGGATTTATTGGATTTAATTCATTTACCGATGGTTTTGAAGAATACATATCATCTTCCGGAGGTACCAATTTATTATTACTAAATAAGCCGAACGAGACAAATTTGACCAGTTCAGTAAATACTGACGGCTCCACGCTGTTTTTTAGCGATAAAGGAGCGATATATTCTATTGATGAAGGCAATACAAATCTTTTTGCCGTTTCTCCGACCAGCACTTTGGAAGATTCAACTTTAAACACAGTTGGTTTTGGTTTTTACACAGGCAGACTTTATGTGATTGACAAAAATAATTCTCAAATACTTCGTTATTCATCCAGCGGAAATACTTTTGGCAATGCTTCGAACTGGCTTGCTGAACCTTATGATTTTTCAAATGCCCGCGATCTTGCTGTGGACGGAAGTATATACGTTCTTGACGGAAATAATATCGCGCTCTTCACCCAAGGGGTAAAACAAGAGTTTAGCCTCCCGCCCTTAGCAGAAAATATCGGAGACGCTAAAAAAATATTCACATCTGTTGATAGTCAATTTATTTATATCTTGGACGCCGGCAGTAAAAGAATTCTAGTTATTACAAAACAAGGCACACTGGCCGCTCAGCTTACCTCTGAAAAATTTACAGATCTCAAAGATATGTATATTGATGACGGCTCCAAGATAATCTATCTTTTGAATGGAAATGAACTTCTAAGATTCAACTACTAAGCTTTTCATTTACAAAAGACCGTTCCAACACAGGTCGGAACGGTCTTTTTTTGATTTGATTTTTATTTAAAAAAATTACAATTTAATTTTCAAAGTTTAAAAAATTGCTGAATCCCATAGTCGAGGTTTTCAAAATTCAGACTATGGATTAATATTTCATCCGTCTTGATTGCCAATCCATCCAATGTCTTTTCGAAAGAATCAGAAGCATCAGCAATGCCAATTAGCGCGTTGGATACTGACTCCGATAAATTTACTGATTGATCAACACTCGAGGTAGATACGCCGGCTACCGCGCCTGTTACTGCATATCCTTCGGCAGAAGGCAGAACCGCAACTTGTGCCAATCGAGATCCTAATTCAACCGGCAAGGCAACCGAACTGTAGGTCAACTCCATTACCGCGTCGCTCATCTGATCAATCGTCGCGTATGTTAGATTGACTCCAAAAACAATTTTTTCTGACACAGTTGGAAGCATTCCAATGTACAACGAAAAAACCATCGCGGCGGCGAGAGAAGTATGTTGCAAAATAGAGACCAAACCTTCGTGTGGCTTTGGCATTGGAATAATGCTTGTTTCCGGTTTTTTGATCATCGCGGTTTGAGTGTTAGATTTTGGGGATACTTTTAGCGTGGCGGTTTTACTCTTTTTATCTTCGTTGATTTTTTCAAAAGCGCTAAAAGGGACTTTCAGTGTGTTCTTAATCTTTTTCGAAGAAATCAAACCGATCTTTATAAAATTACGAAGTTCGCTTACCGTATATCCGGAGATAACCGCTGCGTCCTTGAGGCTGATATATTTTCCTTTATATGTTGCCATTTTTTTCAAAACCAAATTCGACTTATTTTTAAGCTAGTCCCCTGCTCAACTAAGAATCGTTACTGTAATTTCAAATACTTGCAAAATCATGTACCAAGTGATCATCTGATGTTTGGGGTAATGAAAAACGAGCTTAAAGCTCTTAATTCGCTTATTTAAATTGTTTTTTTATCTTTGTTTCTAATTTCTCCTACTACTCTTATACCTATTATAGCAAACTTTGAAGCTCGTGTCAAATAAAAAATCTAGATTGCGAATTTTCTAACCGAATAATTTTCTATGGAGAGCGTATTTGATCAAGCCTTTCGTACTCAAGAATCACTTCACCAGACTCCCCTGCTCTAAGAATAAGCATATTTTCCGAAAGTAAGCTTGCGAGATCGTCTACAGACAAGATGACTTGCTCTGTGGTAAATGATTGACCGACTTCCTCGTTTTCTGAAAAAATTAGCTCTTCTGATTCCAAAATCGTTGCGAAATTTTTACCCTCAATCGGAAGCATCCCGTAATTGCGGACCAGTATTTCAAATTCGCTCTCCTCCGAAATTGTCCCGGCGACTTCTGGATTTATTTCCAGCGAAACATAAGATTCGTTAATTATTTCTGGTTTTTTCATCCTTGTTGCGAGTCCATCTTCTACCATGGAATTTAATGATTCAACTGAATAAGCAAACCCATTCCCCGCGGTTTGGAAAGCTGAAATTAAGCTTGTTTTAAAAGGTAAACTCGGCAGTATGAAAAATACTGCGAGAAGTCCAACCAATACTGGGGTGAGTACAAGTTCCTGGGAGTACCAAGGTTTTGCGGACATGTAATAAGGCATCCGAGCAACCGGCAAACCCAAGGGCGCTTTACCGACATATAATCCCAGTTTGGAAGCATTATTTTCGGAAAGATAAGAGTAATGATGTTTAGTCAGAAAAATTACTTTATATCTTTGCAACAATAACGCGATCCCTTCCAGCAAATCTTGGCTTTCTTCGCTAACTTCGGTACTTGTTGTATTCACTTCCGCGTTAGGGCTTGCCTCTCTCTCAATCCACGCGGACTGCTCGGCTAGAGCGACCGGCTTCCCCGCGGAACGCATGGCATCTTGATAGCTCCGTATGGTTTCTTTTGTAGTCAGCCAGATCCTTCCACTTCTACGAGCGCCAATAAAACCGCCTCGCGCTAAATAAGCTAGGTGGTCCGGGGTATAGCCAAAAACTTTTGCAGCCTCAGCCAATGTGAGGTTTTCACTCACTGCGGAGTTTGCGGACATAATATTAATTATTTTTTTGTTTTACACGATGTAGTTCTGTTTTGGAGCCATATCGGCTATTTTTTGTTTCATCTCGGTTCATCTCGGAGTTTCGAGATGACCTTGTATATCTATTTTAACACAAAAATAGGCGTTTGTAAAGCGGTTATATATGACAGCGGGGTTTTTTGCTCTAGGTAAAAAAAACCACACTTAGCGGGGTGCGTAAGTGAGGCGTGAGGCAAGGAACGACGAAAGCTACAAAAAAAGCTCTAGCTCTACAGCTTCGTCTTTTTTGACCAGGAAAACTATATAATCATCCTTTTGCTTTTCTAACAGTCTTCGTAAGAGGTTGAGTGCCTTTCTAACAACGTCACTGTTGTTTTTGAAGTCGACTAGTTCCCTGATTTTGGCGAGATCTTCAGCTCTTTGGAGAGGCAGGGGTTCGTCTGGCTATTTAGCAAAAGGCTCAAGGTCTGACAGCTCGCACTCAACTGCCACAGCCAACTTCCGAAGAATCTTGAAGCTGGGAGTAAGACTGCGTCCACATTCAATCATGTTGTAATATCTAACCGAGATACTAGCTTTTCCTGCAAGGGCTTTTTGAGATAGATTGAGCTCTAAGCGCCTACCAGTTAGGAAAGCGCCGAGAGATTTCTCTTCTCTCCTTACTCTCCTTCCTTTGTTCGGTATCATGCCGTTCAATTCCGAAAGGTCGAACTTCAATATTTCAGCTAACCTCTCAAGAAGTTTTTGGCTATCGCTCAAACTGGTCTTGCCATTTTCTATATTGCTGACGTGCTGCGGCGAGAAACCCAGCATCTTAGCCACTTGACGTTGACTAAGCATCTGTTCTTGACGTTTGGAACGAATGAACTGTCCGACTGCGGTTTGCAACTTCGTCTGATGCCAGCTGTGGTAAACATAGGGTCTCAGAAGAATTGCGTCGCATTCCAATGCCGTTGCCAAATTAACGCAGGATTTCAACCTGATTTTTCGGCTCTTCAGCTCCAGTTCTGAAACGTATCTAACCTTTATTTTGAGCCGTTTGGCCAGCTGTTCCCGCGTGAGCTTTAGTTCTTCTCGGCGTTTACGAATAAACTTGCCGAGTTCGGTTTCCGGTTCCTTTGCAGGGTTTTTTCCCAGAACCTTAAGCGTCTCCGGGTCGCATTGAAGGACTTTGGCTAATTGCTCAGCCTGATTTATATCGAGGAAACGACTTAAACCAACTTCAAAATTACTGTAACCGCTTTGCGACCAACCCAACTCCTCTGCCACTTGCACCTGTCGCAGTCCGAGCTCCAGTCTACGAGCACGTAAAAACTTTCCAAGCGTTGTCTTGCTTGGCGTCATACCACAGCCAGGTGGCTGAAACTTTGCCTTTGGCATCTGTTAACTCCTCCTTGTTGTTGACACAAAATCATAACTTATTTTTATAAATTTGTCAAAACAAACATTGACGTTACAGTATTAGGAAAATATCGGACAATGTAACCAACCTGTAAATTTCTATCAAAATCATCATCTCAAATATTGACAAATACAGTCAAGATTGCATTTTACGAAAAATGTATTACCATATTTACATACTACACTGCACATACTGATCGGTAGTTAGAGTGTATAGTTGGGATTATGAATAAAAATAAAAATGACGTGCTCCCCGGGCTTTAGCCCGAGGTTTCCTGTAATGTAATAAAATTCACCCAGCCTCTCGCGAGAGGCTGGGTGACCTTGCTTGTCGGCAAAATATCCTTTTGCTATTTCAAGGTTACGGTAGCGCCTGCTTCTTCCAATTTCTTCTTTAATTCTTCCGCTTCTTGCTTGGAGACGTTTTCCTTGATCACTTTTGGCGCGCCATCTACCAAATCTTTCGCGTCTTTTAATCCTTTCCCAGTTACCTCTTTCACCACCTTGATGACATTGATCTTTTTGTCACCAGATGCCGTTAATTCCACATTAAAAGAGCTTTGCTCTTCGGCGGCACTCTCTCCGGCTCCGCCAGCTACCGCAACCGCCATAGAAGCGGCCGCAGACACACCATAATGTCCTTCCAGCGACTTTACTAGCTCCGAAAGCTCCAAGGCCGTGAGCTTGTCGATTTGATCGACTAAGGGCTTGAACTTTTCCGGAATTTCCACTTTGGCTGTTTGTTCTTCTGACATAAATTTCGATTATATCTTAATTGTAACGAAAGGCTTCAGCCTTCCACTCGTGGAAACCTAAAGGTTTCCGTTACGTAAAACTGCTCGACCTTTGTTATTTTTTAATCTGACTTAATACTCGAACAAGTCCACGCAGATTGCCAGACAATACCGTTACCAGTCCCCTGCTAGGACCGGCGATCACAGATACAAGCTGACCAAGCAATTCATGCTTTGTAGGCATATTGGCAAGGACTGTTACCTTTTCGGCGTCAATCGATTCCCCTTCCAGAAAACCGGACATCGGTTTTAGATTCTCATGACTCTTGGAAAATTTCTTCAAAATCCGCGCGGCGCTTGTTTCATCCCCCGCGTAACTAACGGCGACCTGGGTTTTGAAATCCATTCCATCAGTTTTTAATCCCACCTCTCTCAATGCCCTCTTTACCAGGGTTAGTTTCGCCACGGTGTGCCCTACTTTCTCTTCTCGTAGCAGAGAGCGCAATTCAGAAGTGTCTGCCACGTTCAAACCTTTGATATCAGAAAAAATCACAGACTTGGACGATTTAAAAGCATCCGCCAGTTTCTTCACAATCGCTTTTTTTTGATCAATTGTTTTTGCCATGTTATAAGTTATAGGTGATAGGTCAATTAAAAAATCTCGGTTTCTACCGAGACAATATTGAAGGCAATAGCCTAAAGGCTATCAGCTCGTTCATATTCCTCGGCAGGTCTTATTCCCAGATAATTCAAGGATGCCTATCCCGACTCAATTAGCAGTCATCGGGATCCCGACTAAAAATCGGGACTTTCTTCGGATTTATTTAATTGTAGAGATATTATAGCAGTCCTCAAATATCTGTCAACTGCACCAGCTACTGCAGATACCTGGCTTTGTTTGCGTTATGATCTTCTAAGGTCACTCCAAAAACCGCCTCGCCGTCGGGCTTCGAAAGAAAATAAAAATAATCAGTATCCGCAGGGTAAATTGCCGCCAAGATAGAATCCAAGGATGGATTGTTTATCGGGCCGGGAGGGAGTCCTAGATGTTGGTAAGTATTGTATGGGTTCTGGCTTTGGGTGTCCTCAAAAGACAATTGCAATTTTTTGTGCCCGGTCGCGTAGCCGAGTGTCGCGTCAGACTGCAAGGGGTGATTGACGGACAAGCGATTATAAAAAACTCCGGCGACCAGCCTTCTCTCTTCCTCAATCTTTTCCAAATCATCTTTAGTCAAATTATCTTTGTTTCTGCCCACCTCCCCTTCCACAATAGAAGCCATAGTGACTATTTCAAAAATTGTTTTGCCTTGCCTGGACACTTCTTCTTGCAAATCAGCATTAAATTTTCTGTCAAAATTATTCAGCAACTTTTCCAAAATATCCATTCCGCTTGAAGTCTTTTTAAAATTATAGGTATCTGGAAATAGATAGCCTTCAAGATCCGCTCCTTGCGGTCTATCCGAGAGAAAATTAAATTCCTCAAAATTTCCGGATTTCGTCGCCTTGATAAATTCAGTCGCGATTACCAGACCCGCCGATTCCAGAGTTGACGCGATGTCTAAGACTGTGCTTCCTTCGGTTAACGTTACCACTATTTCGTCTGCCAATCCCCTACCGGTAGAAAGCCTGTCCACAATTTCTGCTATGCTTAGATTGCTGTTCAAAGAAAAACTGCCCGCCTGAATATTTTGACCCAAACCTTTTAGCCGAACGTAAACTTTAAAAATAAAAGCCGAGCTGATAATTCCTTCCTCCTCTAGCCTGCTCGCCGCCTGACTGACGCCTTCACCTTGTGATATGTCAAAAATCTGTTCATTGGAAAAATCAGTAAAGGAGTTTTTTGCTTTCACGTTCACGTAAAGAACAATCGCGCCTAAAACTAAAACCAAAAGAAGCAAGCCTAGCAGTATCAGTCTTAGTATGATGTGGTTTTTGGGTTTTATCGGCACCGAAAAATCTTTCATATATTTGAATGTAAGTTGCTTTAAAATTACTGACTCACATTTCCCCTTTGATAACTATACTCTAGCAGATAATTATTCAGTTGCAAACTTAACCCTAAAAAACCAAAACCCCTCACTAATACATTAAGTGAGAGGTCTATGTAGTGATTAATCGCTACAGGAAATAAATCTATTTCCTGAAATCTTTTGACAAGTGGTCCAAGAATGCTTTGGCATGTTCTTTTCCTCCCAAACCAAAGGCTATACCTCCGGCTATAGCAAGCAACGCAACTACCGCTCGGAAAAGATCCTGGATAAAGCTAGTGGCCACACCGAGTTGAGATAGAGCAGCCAAGAAAGCAAAAATCAAAACCGCCCACCTGGTCAAGGATGAAACCGCTTCAGCATTGCCAAGCCTGCTTGCGTTTAGAGAATGCAGAATAATCCCGTGCAAGAAATTCGCCGCGACTGTTCCGATAACAAGGATTGCGGCGGCGACTATGACATTGGCAAAGTAGGGAAGAACTTCTAAATACAAGAAGGCGCCTACCTGATTCAATCCTAGAATATCAGTGGCTGCAACAAAAATACCAATGAGGAAAAACCATTTAATCAGCCATTCGCCGAATCCGGCGATAGAAAGTTTCTTTCCCATTCTCTCTCCCAGAGTAGCCAGACCCAGACGATCGGCGAGGTCATCGATTTTGATGAGTTCCAAAACCTTTCGCACTAACTTGCCAAGCAGAATAGCCAATGCCCAACCAAAAATCAAAACCAAAAGGGCGGCTACAAATGCCGGTAAGAAAGATATCACTTGTTCGTACAATCCCGATAAAGAACCCTGAACTGTAGAACCTACGCTTTCATTTCCCATTTTTTGTTTTCACCCCCTTTCGATAAATACATTTGACTAAGGACAATTGATATGTGACAGGAGTTTGAAGATCAATAGTCAAATGTTAAATGTTAATTGTCAGGTGTTGACTCATTCTCCAATTACCGTCACTACACATCGTCTTTTTTTGCGTGGTCCGTCCAGTTCCACAAAAAAAATGCTCTGTCTGTATCCCAAGAGCATTTTCTGATCAGAAACAGGGATAGTTTCAGATGATCCAAGCAAAAAAGCTTTTACATGAGCATGTCCGTTCGATCTCTCACCCGACTGCATTTCATTCCTGATCTCAAAAAGATCATGCGCGTAATTATTCTCAATCGGCGCCACGCGGTACATCAGCTTCATGATATCCTGCAAGAGCAACTGCTCAAAATGATTGATACGAATTCCCGCTGTTGTGTGGGTGCTGTAGATGCTGACAAGTCCTTTATCGATTTTTGATTCCTTCAAAACCGCCTCTACCTGCTTGGTAAGGTCAATTATCTCAAATTGCTTTTTGGTTTCAAGCTCGATATTTTTGCTTAAAACGTTCATTCTAAGACTAATTTTGTATTTTAGTTGTGTTTCTAAGGCCTTTTATAACTTATCTACATTATACCAATCTCTCGGTAAATAGACAAACCGTCACTCGGCGAGTTCAACTTGCTAGCGCAAAAGTTTGGTCAACGATAAGATATGGCAATGAAAACATATACTCGTCTCAGCTTCTCTGAAAGAGAAGTTATCAGTCAGGGGTTATGGGCTGATGAATCATTAA
>Ga0209542_10016225_pt1 | contig 12382 bp, 13 predicted proteins | sample RifCSPhighO2_01_FD_184028 | JGI IMG/M metagenome (GOLD analysis project Ga0209542, IMG submission 184028) | Soil microbial communities from Rifle, Colorado - Rifle CSP2_plank highO2_0.1 (SPAdes) (version 2) | ecosystem: Environmental > Terrestrial > Deep subsurface > Rock core/Sediment ...
CTACAATGTGTGATATCGGATGTCCCACATTCCACTCATTCGAGCCGCAACCCAATAAGCGTATTTTCGTGTGCAACCTCCACGCTCTGAAGATAGTCACGGATCGCGCTTCGGTATTCTCCGAACGCATCAGCAAAAAATTCCGTAGTCACCACCGAAGGAAAATTTTTCTTTCCACAGTAATCGAGATAGCTCGACCATCGATAGTTTTCAAGATAGTGTAAGGCGGCTTTCATGCTTTTGATTCCTTCCCCCTTGCTCCGTATCCGCCATCCTTCCGCCCCTTTCAGATAGTCAAGGGGGTTCAGATGTATGTAATGGAGGATGTAGTTGAATTGTGCGTCTTTCTCTATGAGAATCTTTTTAGTTCTTCCCTGAAATACATAGCCGCTTCGTTTATATTTTTCATTAAAATATTTTGCGTACCCAATGTTCAATTTCCGCATGAATTTCGAGATGCCGCCTTCAACCCGTTCTGAAAGTAACAGATGGTAATGATTTTTCATCACGCACCACCCGTGTATGTCCACTAATTTTTTTACCGCAATGTGTGACATCGGATGTCCCACATTGCGGGGGGTTATGGTGGCTCGACGACTATACTCGCGAGCCTGTTTTGTATCGTTGAACTCATAAAGATTATGCACAAAACGCGCATAATCTTGAGTATCAAGAAAAAGCACTCGCTGTTCTACTCCCCGATTCAGCACGTGGTAGAAGTCCATCTCTATATTCTACTACCCCATGTGGGACATCCGATGTCACACATGGGGTGTGCGTGACTATTCTGCGTACGTTCCGCGTTCTTCGGCGTCAAGTCCGCATAGGCTAAAACACCGTGAATGCGGCTATCTTGTCGCCTTCGTAGAGCCGCATGACGCGGACTCCTTGGGTCGCACGCGAAAGGATGGGGACCTGCTTCAATTCGGTTCTGATGACTTGCCCTTTCTGGGACGCAACGATAATCTCGCCCATCTCGGGAGTAACCACGCGCGCGGCGATTATGGCGCCGGTTTTCGCGTTCACCTTGCCCGTCTTGATGCCGCTCCCGCCGCGTTTCTGTATTTTGTATTCCTTCGCGTGCGTGCGCTTGCCATATCCCATACCGGCAACAACCAGTATCTGGCTTTCTTTTTCATTTGAAATAACATCGGCCGCGATGAGTGTGTCTTTGGCGCGCATTCGCATCGCGCGCACTCCTCCGGCAGTTCTCCCCATGTCGCGAATGTCGGATTCTTTGAAACGAATGGCTTTTCCTTGAGCGGAGATCACAATCACCGAATCGCCTTTTGTAACCGGAAGCGCCGCAATGAGCGAATCTCCCGCGGCTAGAGTCATCGCGATGATGCCGCTTTTACGCACGTCTTCAAACTGATCCGCCTTCACTTTCTTCGCAACGCCTTTTTCGGTAACAAGCATGAAAGACGAGTTAGAACCATTTTTCGGTACGGCAACGATAGAGGTAACTCTCTCCTCCGTCGAAAGCGGTAAAACATTCATGATGGATTTGCCCTTGGTTGCGCGCTTTCCTTCCGGCACTTCATACATTTTCGTGCGGTATACTTTGCCGCGATCCGTGAAAAAGAGGATGGAATCGTGGGTTGAGCCTTCCAAAAATCTGGTTACGAAATCCTCGTCTTTGGTGGAGAGGTCAACGACTCCCACGCCTCCCCTGTTCTGTTTCTTGTATTCGGACGGGTTAGTGCGCTTCACATAGCCGCCGGATGTAAGCGTGAGCATCGCGGTTTCGTCCGGCACCAAATCCTCCGTCGTAAACGATTTCACGCCGCCTTTGACGATTTTGGTCCTGCGCTCGTCGCCATATTTTTCCTTGATGGCGATGAGTTCCTTCTTCACCACTGCCATGATCTTCTTGGCAGTGGAGAGTATCTCTTCAAGCGCTGTAATGAGATTCTGCACTTCCTTGAGCTCGTCTTCTATCTTTTTGCGTTCCAGACCCGCAAGCTTCTGAAGGCGCATCTCCAAAATGGCGGTCGCTTGCCGCTCGGAGAATCTGAATTTCTTCATCAAATCCGCATGCGCGGTCGGCACATCTTTCGCCGCCTTTATGGTCTTGATAATCTCGTCAATATGATCCAAGGCCTTAGAGAGGCCAAGCAAGATGTGTTCGCGCTCTTTTGCGCGCGCGAGGTCAAATTCGGTCCGCTTTGTGACGACATCTTTCCGGTGCGCAATGAACTTTGACAGCACTCCTTCCAAGGAAAGCGTCTCCGGCACGCCGTCTACCAAAACCACCATGTTGTAGTGGAAGGGCTCTTCTAATTGCGTGTGCTTGTAGAGATAATTTAAAACCGCCTGCGGCTGGGCGTTCTGCTTGAGCTCTATCACGACGCGCGTATCTTTGGTGGATTCGTCGCGAATATCGCGAATGCCCTCGAGTTTCTTTTCCCTAACCAAGTTTGCGATCGCAATAATGAGTTCCGCCTTGTTCACGCGGTACGGGATGGAGGTGATGATAATGACGGCATTTCCTTTTTTATCTTCTGTTATTTCGGCCACGCCGCGCACGACCACGGGACCGCGGCCGGTTGCATACACATGCGCGATGTCTTTGGCGTTATAGGCAACCGCTCCGGTCGGGAAATCGGGCCCCTGCACGAATTCCAAAAGGTCTTCTGTTGAAGCGTCGGGATTTTCTATAAGGTGCACCGTGGCATCCACCACTTCTCCAAGATTATGCGGCGGGATGTTCGTTGCCATGCCGACCGCGATGCCGAGGGTTCCGTTCAAAAGTATGTTCGGAGCCGCGGCAGGAATCACCGTCGGCTCGTTTCTCGTGCCGTCGTAGTTCGGGCGCCACGAAACAGTTTCTTTTTCAATGTCGCGGAGCATCTCCACGGTGAGTGCGGACATTTTTGCCTCCGTGTTGTGATTGATAAATCCGTTGCCAACGTAGGAATGGCACTCGCTCGCGACACGCAGAGAATAGACGCGCTCAATACCCGCCTCCCTGATTTCGGTCACCACATCAAAAAGATACTGATGCGCCGAAAGCGTGCGGAAAAGTTCTCCAACGTCGGCCTGTGCGGAAGGGGCGACCGCACAGAGAACCGTGCCGCCATTCTGCTCAAGGTTTCCATAGCGGTCGAAATTATGTTTGTATGCGAATTTCCCCGCTCCATGATACGGAGAGGACACGAGAGAGCGGACGTAGCGTGAGATGAAAGGAACATAATCCGACAACGAAGATACTTTATGAAGGCGGACAATTGCTCCCGCCAGCTTGTCGCGTTTCCGAGCCGAGAAAAAACCAATTTCTTTCTCGAACAAACGATACTCTCGAAGCCCGCGGACATAGAGTTTTTCCGTTTTGCGGTATCGGTCGTAGCGCCGGGTACTGGCGATTCCGAAACGCAGAAGAACCGTCTGCATCTGATCAAGAAGCGTCTTGCTCATTGAAACACCCGAGAGTTCCGTCATCCTCGAGCTGAAGCTGATACTGCCGTCACCTTCGAAATATGCCTGAAGAAATGCCGCGACGACGGATTTGGGCGACCGGAATATGGAAAATGGTATCTGCTTCTCTTTTGACTTCACAGGCTCAAGACCTATCCCGCGGAGAAAACGAATAACATACTGAGAATGAATCTCTATGGTGTAGTACGGCTTCTTTCCGTAGGAAGAAGGCCTGCGAGCAAAATGATGCAGACGGCAGTCAGGAAATAGCTTCTCCCACTTTTCCGTGAAGGCGCGGATGAGCTCCGGATCGCTGTTGCAGAACTCGATTTCTTTCTCCTTGATAGTCCCTTCGGACACCAGAAGCCCGAGAATAAAAGCGAGATCTTCCGTGAGATGCGCGGGCAGTTGTTTCACAACGACTTTTTTGGTGGAAAATACCGGCGTATGCAATGCGAGTGGATAGTATGCCGAAGGCCACAACAAATCGAGAGTTCGATCTAAAACAACAACGTCTCCTTCCTCTACTGCGGCGAGTAGCTTCCACTCAAAACTCGGCATTCCTGTCTGTGGATCCTCGCTCCACGTTAAAAGCGGGTGGTTATATGATCCGCGGATGGCATACCCGCGATTGGTCTTCAGCGCAATAGTCGGATGCTCGCCGCTGTCAAACCATTTGTCCGCTGTATGCGTCTGCCCGTGGACAGAAATGACTTGTGTTGAAATAGTTTCTTTGCCTTCTTGTGAAAGCTGGTCCATCCGAATAAGCCCTCCCTCCGTGGGTACAAGCGTATCGCCAGCGACGCAATAACGCATTGCCGCCGGCGAGTCCCCGTCCACGCTACCAAAATTTCCCTGGCCGATAATCAAAGGATAGCGGGTCGTAAAATCCTGCGCGAGTTTGGCCAAGGTGTCATAAATCGCCGTGTCTCCATGCGGATGGTATTTCGCCATCACCTCGCCCACCACCGCGGCGGACTTCCTGAATTTAGCCGAGGGCGTCAGGCCTAGCTCATGCATGGCGTAGAGGATGCGGCGGTGCACCGGTTTCAAACCGTCCCGCACGTCCGGAAGCGCGCGCGAGGTGATAACAGACATTGCGTAGTCCAAATAGGACTCGCGCATTTCCTCGGTAATGGAGCGCGAAACGACCTGCCCGCCGACCTGCCCGTCCGAAGTCAGACGCAGGCGGGAGCCAGGCGCAGGCGGGCGCAAAGGCCCTAAATCAGAATCGGCGGGCTCTTGCCCGCCAGTTGATGCTTTCTTTCGAGCCATATATCTTTTTATTGTAGCATTAATCGCCTCAATTTTCTAGAGAAAATTGAGGCGGCGCTAGTTAAAATTAGAAACTTGAGGAATATTTTTTTCCGGTTTTCATCCTGACAATTCGGATATGCTTTATAGAGAAGTCTGTCATACGATGCTTCTACTCATTATACGGTGGGAGAATATCCGCGCTGGAATCGGCTGATGCTGGCAATGAGAAATCGGTATGAGAAATATTCCACCAGAAAAACACGAGCCACACGAGGGAGGTTGCCGCCATGATCGTGATGGCCGCAATCCCAACAAAACGCTGCCGTACAGGGAGCGGAGCTTTGCGAAGTTTTTCAAACGTATCGAGTAGGGACATTGACTAGAACCTATCTCAAAAATAATCGCGTTGCGAAGCCGCCAAAATCCGTAGCGAGAATCCGAGCAAGCGAGGGAGGCGTGTCAGCGACACGCTGACTGAGCGCGCGAAGGTTCGGAGTAGGATTTTGGCGGCTGTAGTAGCGAAATGAATAGTGGCTTGTTGTCATGGTTATTTTTGAGATAGGTTCTAAATCTATGCAAGAAGAACAACGTCGCCATCCATCGCGGCAAGTTCTTTGGCGCGAACCGTGAACTTGTCCGTGGCTTTCAGGCCCGTCTCGCCTTCCGCTTTGAGAAACGCCGCGATGCCTTTCTCGCCTGCCTGCGTGCTCCGCGCAGACAGGTCACCGACCGCATAGGGAATGATGACGTTCGGCTCTAGAGACGTTGCAAGCTCGTGCGCGCCTTTTGCGTCAAGCGCCCCTTCGCCCACCGGCACGAGAACAATGCCTATCCCATCCAGCTCTTCCCTGATATCGGCAGGAATCTTTGAAGAAGACGTGGCCCCCAAGATGAGAACTCGTATGCCGTCCATATCTATTGTATACATGGTGTTGCCGACATCTGAAATAACATCCCCGTAGGATGCGGGACTTGCATATCCTGCGATATTCACATCTCCGACCTCGTAGGCGCCGGGACCTGAAATAACAAAAGGCGCTTTCTCTCCATGCGTCGCAGTTTCCACGCCATTCCAATCTTCATGCGGCAAAGAAACCAGAACGATGCCCGAGCCGAACTTTGATATTTTGTGCGTGCTCCGTGCCGACGGGGGATTTACCGCAACCGTCACCGGTCCCGCCGAAAGTTTGAAGCAGAAACCGCCCGCTTTTTGTATGACCATACGGCTAGGAGTATATCACGCGGCCATTTTGCATTCACCAAAAACATGCTAGTATATTTTTTGTAAAGCCCTTTGGGGCTTTTTAATGTCACTTTGGGGCCGGTTAACCTCCCATTTAGGGATACCACCCCGATTACTGATATATGGATCCTACAGAAACAAAAACGCCTTCGGTCATGGACGCACTCCTTGCGGAGAGCCAGACACCCCCCGGAACCGGTGACACGGTAGAAGGGCCGGTAATCGCTATCGGTTCCGGAAAAATCTACATAAATCTCCCGCCGTTCGGAACGGGCATCATCTATGGACGCGAGTATCTTGCGGCACGCGATGTGCTCCGCAAAGTGGCGCTCGGCGATACGGTTTCCGCAAAAATCGTCGGGGGTTCGCATAAAGAGGGGTACATAGAATTGTCTCTCAAGGAGGCGCGCCAGGCGATGATCTGGTCGGACGCCGAAAGAGCGATCGCGGGCGGAACTGTCTTTGAGATACCGGTCAAAGACGCCAACAAAGGCGGTCTCATACTTGCATGGCAGAGTATCCAGGGCTTTCTCCCTGCGTCCCAATTGAAGCCCGAGCACTATCCGAGGGTCGCAAACGGCGAAAAACAGCTCATCTTGGACGAACTCAAAAAGCTCATCGGCCAGAATCTTTCGGTTTCCATCATCACGGCCGATCCGCGAGAAGGTAAACTCATCTTCTCGGAACGCGGATCAAGTAAAGATAATAGAGAGTCCTTGGTTGACCAGTACGCCGTCGGCGATGTGGTTGAAGGCACGGTAACCGGCGTGGTTGACTTCGGCATCTTCGTGAAAGTGGAAGAAGGTCTTGAGGGTTTGGTGCACATCTCGGAAATAGACTGGGGATTGGTGGAGGATCCGCGCCTCTTTGCGAAAGTGAATGACACGACCAAGGTAAAAGTCATAGATATCAAGGATGGAAAGATTTCCCTTTCCATCAAACAACTCTCCGAGGATCCATGGATAGCGGCTGGGGCAAAATACACGAAAGATGACACGGTGAACGCCGCGGTCATCAAATACAATAAGTATGGCGCGCTCGCATCCATAGAAGAAGGAGTGGCAGGCTTGGTGCATGTTTCGGAATTTGAATCCGAAACGGCGCTCCGCGAAGCACTCCAGCTCGGCAAGACCTATCCGTTCACGATTACGCTCTTTGAGCCGAAAGAACATCGCATGACTTTGTCATTTGCCAAGGGCAAATGACCGCAGATTTACGCGGATAGAAACATCACGCGGATAGACGCAGATGAACACACAGATTATGGACATCGGATGTCCATAATACGGACTCACGCGGAAAAACTACCTTAAGGCGTCGCCTTAAGGTGTTTGAACAGCACCGTTCCAGATATGGAGCGGAATTTGATTGAATGGAGATCGCTCCTGAATCGCTTTACCAAGAGGCGCATCTGTAACAACGGCAATGAGAACGCTACGTCGAGCGTTATCGTCCAACGAATCAAAAAGAGACATGACTTGATTCTGCACAGTTGCATTCTCGCTGTATACGTTTTCCCATCGGTGCGGTGGAATCTGGCGAAGAGCATGACGCGCTGTCTGTCCAAAATGCCCATGGATGCCTTGAATCATTTGAACTAAAATGCGTCATGGTCTTGAGGAGCAAGTGAACCACACAGAGATAATACCCGTTCCCGCCACGCGGAAGAATCTTTGCCCGTCTAATCTGTGCAATCTCCGGAGATTGCACAGATACACTAAAAAAACGCTATAGCATTTTTTTAGTGTATGTTGTGTACGTTATCCGCGATTCAATTGTTTCAATTGAATTTGTTCATCGCCATCTGATGGCCTTCGGTCACGATGACCGCGAGCGCTTCATCAATGTTCTTAAAAAGTTTTTTGAGAATGGCCATTTCCGCGGGAGTGAATTTTGAAAGAAGGAATTTGAGTATGCGCTCCTCGCCTGTCGGCTTTTTCGCGACACCTTTTGAAGTCTTGGACCCGCCTGCGCGTGACACGCGGGCAGGAGATACGCCGATCCTCACGCGGACGAAATCTTTTGTCTTGAGGGCTTTGATGACTGATTCGACGCCGCGGTGGCCGCCGGAAGAGCGACCGTACGAAATTTTTATCGAACCCAAGGGCAAATCAAGGTCGTCGTGGAGAACGACAAGATTCCCCGCTCCTTTTTTGTTCTTTATGAAATGCGCCGCGGCGTGCCCCGACTTGTTCATAAACGTGTCTGGCAGGACCAAAGTCGTTTTTGCGCCTGAAATAGCTCCCTGCGAAATCTGCATCTTCGGTTTCAGGTCTTCTTTCCACAAAGAAAAGCCGGAAATATCGTGAAAATGCGAAACAACCATCCTGCCGGTGTTATGCCGCGTGTTTTCGTATTCGTTTCCGGGATTCCCGAGACCAAGAATGTAGTGCATATGTAAAGTGTATAAAGTATTGAGTATAAAGTATAGAGGAAAAACTTGTAATCTTTCTGCGACTGTCTGCCACTAGTCCCCGCCTGCGTCTGAACTTCGGACGGGCAGGTGCGTGAGTCGGCGATTGCCGTTTCGGCAATAGAACATGATTTTGCTATTGCGCGCAACATGCGCACGGCATACAATGCAATGTATGAATCAAAGAGTGCGTAGCTGGCTTGATGAAATCGTCACCTTCGCGCTCATCGCTCTCATTATCGTCGTCCCCATCCGCTGGTTTGTAGCGCAGCCGTTCATTGTGCGCGGAGGGTCCATGGAACCAACGTTCGAAAATGGCGAATACCTTATCGTAGACCAGTTGACCTACCGCTTTTCACAGCCCGAGCGCGGCGATGTCATCATCATGCGCTACCCCAAAGACCCATCCACCTTCTTCATTAAACGCATCATTGGCATGCCCGGTGAGACGGTGGAATTCATAGGAGATCGCGTGCTTATCCAGCGCGGCGTGGATATGGAACCGCTGACTTTGGATGAATCGTTCCTTGAGCCAAAGCGCGTACGCAAGGAATACGGTACCTACGCCGTGGGCCCCGACGAGTATTTTGTGATGGGCGACAACCGCATCGAGAGTTCCGACTCGCGTTCATGGGGACCCCTGCCTAGAAAAGACGTGGTGGGACGCACACTCCTCCGCCTCTTCCCTCCGACGCGGATTGCGCTGTTCCCCGGTAAGATTTCTTTGCCGCAATAAGTACATGTCAAATGTGATACCAATATACGAATGCATGCGAATGTTACGAATGAAGTCCAGATCATCGTCTTTATTCGTATCATTCGTTATAATTCGTAAAATATTCGTATCATGAGATCTCTCGAACGATCACACGGGCATGAATCATTGAACGCATCCATCGAGCGTGTCGCGCACGCATACGGATTCAGCGCGCCGCCGATCGTCATCCCCAAGAAAACAATCCGAGAGGCAAAAACAAATGACGCAAAAACCGCGGCATCATTTGCGCTCCTCAAGGCAACAGCCGGTGCGACACAACCAACGCATGTGTGGGGTACGGCCTCGGGACCGAAACGCTCGACTATACTCTCCTTCGCCATCGTCGCCACACGCCAGACCATCGGAAACGCGCTCGTGGTCAAAGCCGTGCAGGCGATTGCGGGTCTTGTGGGCTTACGGGACACGAGTGTCCTTGTCTCATCCGTCGGAGATCAGGAATCGCGCCGACGCTTCGCCCGAGAGTTGAGCACGTTCTTCAAAAAACAAAACTCCGCTCTTGCGGAGGAAGTGCGCGAGACGGCTCTCCGCGATGCCGAGCGCGGATACCACGAAATGATTGAGCGCAATGATCCTCTCTTGGAGCGCGCGCCAAAAACAATTGACTACCTCTCTGAAAACTCACGGAAAATGATGCTTGAGGCGCTGTCTCTGTTTGAGGCGGTCGGCATTCCGTATGCTTTGGAACCGCGGCTTCTAGGGATTCCGAATACGCACACGGAGCTGCTGTTTGCAATCGAGGGCACCGACAGGGACGGCTCTCGCACTCGCGTAGCCACAGGAGGCAGGTTTGACGACTATATGAAACGCGAAGCTCACGGAGATACCGCAGTCTCCATGAGCATAGAGATACGCGATGATGTTGAACCCAGAGTTTCTATTGATGCAATTCCCTCCTGCTATGTGGTGCATGTGGGTGGGATTGCGAAATTGCGCGCGTTCGGTGCACTCGAGATGCTGTGGAAAGCAAATCTTCTGGTGGGAGAAGCGCTTCTTTCGGAAACCTTGCGCGAGCAGATAGACCGCGCGAAAGCGTCCAAAACGAAATACATCGCCATCATCGGCCAGCGCGAAGCCTTGGACGACACCGTCATCATAAGAAATACCGCGAACCAGCTTCAGACCGTCATACCGCTTGAGAAACTTGCCTCACACGTAGCGCGGAGATAAACACAAAATCCGAAGCACCCGCCTGCGCCGAGGCTTCGGCGGGCAGGCGAAATACGAAACCTTTCGGATTTAGAATTTTAATATTGTTTCGGATTTCGGATTTTGTGCTTCGTGCTTGCGCTATTCAAACAATTATGTTTGAATAGCGCACATGGCAGTTAATGTATCCGTAGCAAAACACGGCACCGAAAATTCAATGGCGCTCATCCGTCGTTTTTCAAAGCGCGTGCAGGGAGCCGGCATTGTGCGCCGCGTCAAAGGAGACCGCTACCACGCCCGTTCGCAATCAAAAAACCGCCGCAGAACCTCGGCCTTGAGACGGGTGAAAAAACGAGAAAAGACCGCCGAGCTTGAGCGTTTGGGCTTGATTGAACCGCGTCTTCCGCGCGGCATGAGACCTCGATAACGATGGCTCTCCTGATGTTCAAAACACCGCGTACGGTATCCCGTGCGCTTTTTTCTCGCATACATAAAAAAGTGCTGGGTGGAAAGTACACGCTTGCAGTTGTGTTCGTATCCCCCAAAGAGATACAAACACTGAATAGACGCTACCGCAAAAAGAACAAACCGACCGACATCCTCTCGTTCGCGGCAGATACAACATCCGGCGAGCTGTATCTTTCCATGCCCGAAGTGAAATCGCACGCCGCCATGTTTGGTATGAAACCTCATGAATACCTCCCGTACCTTGTTATCCACGGCATGCTCCATTTGAAAGGTGCCGCGCATGGCCGTACAATGGATAGGCTAGAAGTGCGATATTGTCGGGCGCTCCGAGTTCCTCACCCAAAAATTGCGTAGGGGATTCGGACGTTTGTCCTAATTCTCATAATGGCTTCACGAATCGCGGTTGGCATAGACGTAGGGACGCATCAAGTGCGCGTGGTTATCGCTCGTGAAGAGAAAAACCGCCCCTCGACATTCCCCAAGATAATCGGCACAGGATACGCCGAATCCAAGGGTCTTCGCCACGGCTACATCATAAATGATGCGGATGTTGCGCGTTCGGTGAGAATAGCAGCCGCGCAGGCCGAGGAGTTGGCCGGGGTCAAGATAAAAAACGCGTTCCTTTCCATAGGCGGTATCGGGCTTGATGAAATCCACGGCAAAGGGGACACGGTTATTGCGCGAGCGGATGCAGAGGTAACAAGCCTTGATATAGAAAAAGCTATTGATGCATCGCGCTCCAATACCGCAGGACGCCTGGTAAATAGAAAAATCCTTCACACCATTCCCCTCTCATTTTTCATAGACGGCGTGGAAGTGTGGGGACGGCCGCAAGGAATGAAAGGCACCAAGCTTTCCGTGGAAACGCTCTTCATCACCTGTTTGGAACAGCATGTGGATACTCTGGTGGAAGCGGTTGAGCGCGCGAACATCGCCATTTCTGACGTGATGGCGTCGCCTTTGGCCGGCTCCATTGTCACTCTCTCGAACGCCGAAAAGAAAGCGGGCTGCGTACTGGCAAACATCGGCGCCGAAACCGTCTCCATCGTAATCTTCGACAACGGCTTACCGGTGTCCGTAAAAGTATTCAAGATAGGGTCCTTGGACATTACGAAAGACATCGCGCTCGGGCTCCGTGTTTCCTTGGAGGAGGCGGAACAGTTGAAACTCGGCGCGGTAATGGGCGCGTCGTACTCAAAAAAGAAATATGACGACATCCTCGCGGCGCGCCTGACCGATATCTTTGAACTGATTGACGGGCATCTGAAAAAACTCGGAAAAGACCAACTGCTTCCGGCCGGTATCATTTTATCCGGCGGCGGCTCCGGCATCGGCTCCATAAAGGAAATTGCGGAATCGTCCCTAAAGCTTCATTCCAAAATCGCGTCCATGAATATCCCCGTAGACGGCAAGATGAAAGACTCCAGCTGGGCGGTTGCCTATGGCCTTACCATCTGGGGTTTGACCGGCGACAATTTCACCGCCCCCGCCGCACGCGAAGCCTTGGGAGACATCGGAAAATCTTTAGGTAGTTTTTTCAGGCAGTTCTTGCCTTGATTGAGCAGTATTCTTGATCCCCTCTCTGCTGATTTTCAATATATTTTTTGCCTCCGCGGATAAAATAGTACCAAGAAGAATACTAATCCGCTCTTCCCTAGGA
>Ga0209542_10016228_pt1 | contig 12379 bp, 13 predicted proteins | sample RifCSPhighO2_01_FD_184028 | JGI IMG/M metagenome (GOLD analysis project Ga0209542, IMG submission 184028) | Soil microbial communities from Rifle, Colorado - Rifle CSP2_plank highO2_0.1 (SPAdes) (version 2) | ecosystem: Environmental > Terrestrial > Deep subsurface > Rock core/Sediment ...
TTCTGCTTCTGTCATTTTACCTTTGGAATTCTTTGAAATTTATAAACCTAACCTTACTAAACTTCGTTTTTTCATTTTCTCACCGCAAGCTTTTTTATATAAATCACTTTTTTGCAGTAAGTAATGGCAATTAACGATAAATTAAATGGTTTTAGACGGACGCTCGCTACGGGTGGTTTAGCCTTGGCGTTGATGGGTGGATGCGGGGATGGACCTTGCAGTGGTTCTGCTTTAGATGGAAAGTATCCTGTAAGAATGGACTGTGATTATGGAGCAAAAGAACCATTTAATTCTGAGTGCGGGGGAGAACTATTTATTCATGATTCTGATGATTGCAAAGATTTTTGTGGACCGATGTCCACTAATTATCAAGAAGACGACGAAGGAAATATCTATTTAAGATATCCTGATGTCGATAGACATAATCAAGTACGTGAAGTTAAATTAATTAAACAGGTTGATAGGTCGCTGTTTTATCAAGAAATAAGTCCATCTCGTGACCGTTGTAATTATCTAAGCGAGGAAAATAGGGATTTGTTAATCGATTTAACGCTTTGCTTTTTTAGAAATAATCCTAATTTGTGGTTTGGACTGGAACTTAAATTGGGAGACAATGACGGACTAGATGCTGATGGGAAAGCCTGCCCCAGAAGGGATAGAATATGGGTCTTAAATAGTCAGACTTATACTAATGAAAGCTGTGAAGCTCAAAAAAATTCTTCTGATTGGTATAACCCATGTTACTTGGAAGTCTATGGTCACGAAATCTAATAGCAAATTGCGGATAAAACGTTCCAATATTTTTGCAATTTACTATAAGAAGATAAAAATTCCCTAAGAATATTAATGTTCTATAATGAATAAATTTCTATGTAGAATCTGTGTGGTTTGTAACATTGTTTTGAGTAGTAAACTTTTAAATCAACGACTAAAACATCACTCTGAGGTTTTTCTTGTTCAGAGAATATTCAGACCAGAATATTATTCTTCTATGGGATAAAAAATAGTTTTCCTGTTTGTTTTTAATGATGCCTGTCTGTGAAATATATTTTTTGTAGTTATGTTTATAAACATAAACGTTTTGTTCTTTTAAGAGGAACATGAATAAAAAAAGATGTTTGGTGTTAACGTTAGTTATATTGATTCTATTTTTATCTAGTTTGGTTTCTGCTTCTGGTATTGGCGCTCCACAATTCAAAATCTTGACCATAAAAAAATTAGGCCAACAGCCGTACGATGTGGTAAGTGATTCAAATAAAATCTAAGAAACATTTAAATAAAATTATTTTTTCTGTAATCTAATGGGCAAAAGAGGTATTAGAATAACGCGAGAAGTGTATTTTAAGCTGGTAATTCCACTGGTGTGTTCACCAGTGGCACAAAATTAGTAAACTCTACCTCTATTCTCCTTCTGAAGAAGACCTAAAGCAAAAAATACCCTCTGGGCCCTGTTAGTACAGAGCTGAGGGTCAAAGAAAACCATTCGAATAGCTATGATTTTCTTCAGATAATTAAACTTTACGATAGCTTTAGCTATCGCCTTAATAAAAATAAAAAGGTGATTCTTATGAAATATAATCCAACTAGATATAGCTCTGCCGTCGGAGAAATTTGGGTGATGGCCACATTCAAAGTAAAGTACTGTCATAAAATCTTTGACATAACTGCTGTGCGTCAGCTTTGCGATGCACTACTACATGAAGCGTTTTCTTTCTACAAAGTAAATTGTCAAAAGCTTGCTTTCGACTCTGACCATGTACACATGATTCTGGACCTTGGTTTATATGGCAAAATTGACTTGGCTAAGAAAATTAAAGGTTTCGTTGGGAAGCATTTGCTTCGCTTACTTCCTTGGCTAAAGAAGACCAAATTTTGGGGTTCTGGCTTGTGGAATCCTGCGTACGATATTCGGAGCATAAACAATCTTGATTTCTATAGCCGCTACCTTGACAAACAGAAGTATTCTAGTACGAACCAGAAAATGCTGATATCATTTGTAAGATAAGATTTTGAGCGGCTGTCATGCCATCCGGTGTGTTCACCGGTGGAGCCGCTCAACTATATTTTCGTTTGACATAGATAAAACAAGATTAATAATGGACAGACGAGCTTTTTTAAAATGGACGGGGGCACTTGCTCTAGTTGGAGGTCTCGAGAGTGTTCTCACCTCTTGTGCTCCTTATGTGGATTCCTCCATTCTTAGTCAATATCAGCGAGGAATTGATAACTTGTTTATGGTGGAGAAAAGTTTATTATCCAAATTAGAAGAATCTGAGTATGTCATTCCTGATGATGTTCTTTATCTTCACACTTCTATTATCTATGAAAGAGAAGGGCTGCAAAAGCCAGACCCCAAAGGCGTATACATAAATTTTGAAGACCTGTTGGGTTGGTTGGATGGAATTAAATTTAAGAATACGCTTATTGAAATGGGTTATTCAAAAAGTGATACGAAAGTGTATGCGGCAATTTTGGCCCAGAAAGGAAATATTGTTATTTCAACAAGAACAGTTGAAGCAGGAGAAGAACAATTTAGAAAAGTTCTTCAGCACGAACGAATGCATAGAGAAATCACAAATCTTCCAGAGAAAATTCAGGAAGATATGGAACTTACCATCCACAGATTAGTTGAGCAAGCTTATTCTTTTGAAGAAGTAGAAAAGTACGGACTTGATGAACAGAAAATTCAGGATTTAATGAATAAAGGATTTTTTTTATTTCTACCACTTAGATTTGTGGATAGGAACAAGATAGCTATAAATGTTCCACCTGGACATTGGAGTGAACTTTATGCACGCATGGCTGGAGATCGTGATATTCAACATTTTGTCTATGAATTAATAAAACAAGATTATCCCTATATCTACAATGTATACCAAATATTGGAAGAAAAAACAAGAGTAAAATAAAGAATAAAATAAAGAATAACCATTTAATTATTTCTCTAACTATAATCCATAAATATAAACTCTAATTATTAACAACAACCCCTCTTAAGTCAAAGACCGTCGCCCTTTCTATTCTAACTTTAACAATATCGCCTAATTTAAAATTTCCTTCAACAACTACTTGTTTGTAAGCGTAATTTCTACCGAGCCATTGTCCTTCAATTTCGCTTTTTTCATCAATAATTATTTCGCCTTCCCATTCTCGCCATTTTTCATTTTGTAACAGGGAGGTATTTTGAAATAAATCGTGTACTAGTTTGGCTCGCTTTTTCATTATTTCCGGAGGCAATGGTCTTAGCTCTGCAGCGGGAGTTCCTTGACGGGGCCAAAAACGGGAAATATTAACAACATCAGGATTAGTGGTTCTGATTAAATTCATAGTATCGTTAAAATCATCATCATTTTCAGTAGGATAACCAACTATAATGTCAGTTGCAATAGTAACCTCTGGTACAATTTTCTTTAACTCATCGATTAATTTCAAGTAGTTTTCTTTGCTATGTCCGCGTTTCATTTCCCAGAGAACTTTATTGCTGGCTGATTGTATTGGTAAGTGGATGTATTTGAAAACTTTATCGTTTTTGTAGAGTGGGAAAAGTTTAGAACTAATTTTTACTAAATGTTCAGGATTGCCCATGCCTATCCTTATCTTAAATTGACCTGGTAATTTAATTAACTCTTCTACTAATTCACTTAAATCAGTATGTAAATCAAAACCATAACAAAAATTGTCTTGTGAAGTTAACCATATTTCTTTTACTCCTTCGGAGATTCCTTTTTGTGCTAAAGCTACTATTTCTTCAATGGCATAAGAACGTAAATTTCCCCTAGCTTGTTTGGTTTTACAGAATGTACAAGCGCTTAAACAACCTCGAGATATGGGAATTATTTCTACCGCAGAATTTTTACGTATTTTAGGTAAATTAAGAGGTGGCATTTCTCCCATTTCTAGCATTTCTATTTGATTATTATTGATGGCTTCTTCTACTATTTCAGCAATATGGTGTATTTGGTTTGGCCCAAGTAAAGCATATCCTTTGAGTTTTTTCCTTTCAGTTTGAGCTAAACATCCTGCAATAACGATAATTTTGTAGGGGTATTTGTTTTTTATATCTTCTAAATTAGTATAAAACTCATTTTCAGTAGGAGTTTTAACTGTACACGTGTTAAAAACTAAGACATCAGCTTCTTCCATATTCTCTGCAATAGTGAACTTAGCTTTATGCAATACTCCTTTCATGAATTCGCTATCGGCTTGATTGGCAGAGCAGCCTTGCGTAAAAAAGTAAATTTTAGTCATTTTAGTTTTATCTCGATTGTTTATTTTTGATGGTAATCTATCCTTGGTAATAGATCATAATTCTGTTTTTAGAGGTTAATTTTATAAAAGTTATGGTTGATTCTATGTTTTTCAAAAATCTGGTGTGATTTAATTAATAAACAGAATTATTGGACTTAAAAGTGAGGATTAAAGCCAACTAACCGGCAGTATATTTTTTCTTCTTGTGCATTTAATCCATAATGGTTTAATGTTGTCAAAAAATCTTTTTTTGCAGTTGCTAATTTTTGTTCTAATTCTCCAGGTTCAAATGTCAATTGGTTTGCAGCGTCTATTCTATGGATTCTTTTTTGATCTAGTTCTTTATTGATGTGTAATATTCGCTGGATCAAAGTTACTGTATAAATATCCCCTGCATTGCATTTTTCTAATTCTTTTTTGTCGTATATTGGATATTTAGAATCAAACAACCCTGCTTTTATTATTGTTTTTGGTTCATAATTAATTAAAGGTTTTCCAATAACAAAATCTTCTAAGACTACTTTCTCTGTTCCAGGATAGACTAGATACTTTTTTGGTCTTATGCCATGTAGTTTCATAATCTCTTCAGAAGGGCTTGTCTCTCTAACTTCAGTATCATAATCATAAAGTAAATCTATCCAAGCATCTCCGTAAGTGTGTCCCATTATTTTTAAAAAGTGTGTCCCATTATTTTTAAAAATAATGGGGGATATTTAAAGTTAGTGTTAGTCTGATATGTAGTTTAGAAATTGGTTTTAAAACTAAGTTATTCTTGAATTAACTAAATCTAAAATACTTATAATCCTTATTCACTTACAATCCTAATCTTCCTAATATCTTCTCTTTATCAAATACTTCCCAATCATCGTAGCTTTGTCCTACGCCTAAGAATAAGATTGGTTTTTTGATAGTGTAAGCAATAGATAATGGCGCACCGCCTTTCTCATCAACATCTGCTTTAGTTAGAATTAATCCGTCTAAATTGACGAGTTCATTAAATTTTCTAGCTTGTTCGATGCAGTCGTTTCCTGTAATGCTCTCTCCAACAAAAATATTTATATCTGGTTTAGCAACCTTAATTATCTTTTTTAACTCGTCCATGAGATTGGTATTGCTGTGCAATCTTCCAGCTGTATCTATTAATACTACTTCTATTTTATTTTTTTCAGCATATCTAATGGCATCAAAAGCTACAGCTGCAGAATCAGAGCCGTATTCGTGTTTGATTATTTTTACATTTAACTTGCTCGCATGTTCCTCTAATTGTTGTATTGCGGCAGCACGGAATGTGTCTCCTGCAGCTAAAACTACGCTGTGGTTATGTTTTTGAAAGTAATGAGTCATCTTGGCCAAACTGGTAGTTTTTCCAGCCCCGTTTATTCCAAACAAAGCTATAACTAATGGTTTGTTCTCTTGAACTTTTTCTTTTACTTTAGATAAGATATCAACTGCTGGAAATGAAAGAATTTCATCTACCGTCTGTTTGAGTGTTTCTAAAATCTTGGCTTCCACATCTCTTGGAAGCGGTTTATCGACTAACTCTTGTTTTAGATCTTCTTTTATTTTTTCAATAACCTCTACTGAAACATTATTTTCTAATAATGCTAATTCTAAATCCCAAAATAATTCTTCAAATTTCTCGGAAGAAATAGTTTTAGTAGTTAGAGCTTCTTTAACTTTGCCAAAAATTCCTTTCTTTTCTGGTTCTTTTTCAGGTTCTTCTGAGGTGGCTGGTAATTTTTCTTTAGCAACTTTTTCTGTTTCTATACTTTTTTCTTCTTTAAAGAATGTTTCTTCTTCTTTATTTTCCAGTTGCTTCGTTTCTTTTTCTTCTTTTTTCTTTTCTTCTATAATCTCTTTAGTATCTTTCTTTTCTTCTTTCTTTCCAAAAAATTTTCCAAAGAAACTTTTCTTTTCATTAGGTTGTTCTTGTGTGAGTATTTTTTCAGATGATTGTTCTTTAGGTTCTTCTGTATGTTCTAGAATATTGGTTTCTACATTTTTTTCTACGACTTCTTCTTTAATTTCTTTTTTTTCTTTTATTTCTGGATTTTGTTTCAAAATTTGTTCTATCTTTTTCTCTTTTAGTTTACCTTCCTTAACTATATATTCTTTAATCTCGTTCTTTTCTTCTTTAACTTTAATCTCTGGCTTCTTCTCTTCTTCAACTATTTTCTCTGAAGATTTTTCTGAAATTATTTTTTCTGGACTATGTTTTTCTTTTAGGGGTGATGTTTCTTTAACTTTTTGTGAATGTACTTTAGGTTCTATTCTCGGAGAAGTTTCTTGAATCGGAGTTTTTGTTTCCTGTACGGTAGTTTTTACTTCTACTGCCTCTTCTTCTGCTTTCTTGGAGAATATCGAAAGTGCTCCTTTTAATTTTTCTTTAAGCTTGCTGAACATGTTCTTCAATTTCCTGATATAATTTCATGGCTTGCTGCTGCATTTCTTGCATCACTGATTCTGCTTCCATAATTTTTAAAGTCAGTTCGTTCTTTTGTTCGCTGAGCATTTCTAATGTTTCAGAAATTGATTTTTCTACGGTAGTATTTGCTCCAACGCTGACTATTAATTTTTGATTATCTTTTAAAGAAGATCTAAAGAAAATTCCTTCTGCTACTGGAGCTAGTATTTCTGTTTCTAACTTAGTTTTAGCTAATTCTTTCAAAGCCTCATTGGTATTTTCTAAGTCCATATTACGCTGGTTAAGATAAGTTGCTTGTTCAGCAATCTTTTCAATCTGTTCTTGGAGCATTTGAAAATGCATGTATTTTTGCTGCATTTCTTCAGGGCTAGTTTTTTTGGTGGTTTTAGTCATTTTGCGAGGTTATTATTCTCAAATTTTATCTTTAGTTCTTTATTTGTTTAAGTTAATTTACTCATATTTAAACTTGTTTTTATTGATTAGAGGCATTTTTTATAAGGTTTTTGGATGTAATTCTATATCTAGAACTGGTAGAGGCCATTAAATTATTATTTTAGATTATGTAATTATGGAAACTTTAATATATTTCGTTGATTATTACTTTACAAAAAAGAGGTTGACTAAATGAAAAAAATTATATTTTTAACGTTGTTATTAGGACTAATGGTTATAGGTTTATTCTCTTGTACTTCTGTTAAATATTTAGACGAAGAACAACAGACCACCACTGAAAAATTAACGCCACATGTACCGCCTCAAAAAGAGGCAATTGAAGATGTGATAGCTTCTCAACCAATAGTTAATGAACAAACACCTCTAGTTAATGAACAACAAATTATAGAACCAATAAAACCTACAGAACAAATAATTACTAAGCCAAAAATAACCACTGTTGTTCCTCAATCAACTAATACCTCTGTTATAGTTAATGTAGATATTAAGAGTTTCTCATTCAAGCCAAACTCTATAACTATAAACCTAGGCGATGTTGTTACTTGGACTAATTATGATTCGATACGCCACACTGCAACTTCTGATGATGGTCTGTTTAATTCTAACTTATTATCACTGGGGGAAAGTTGGAGCTATAAATTTGAACAGTCAGGAGAATATGGGTATTATTGCCAGCCCCATACTTCTATGAGGGGGAAGGTAGTTGTCAAATAGATTTTTTATTCAATTTTTTTTATTCAAGATCTTTTCCTGATGACTTCAAAGAGAATTTAAACTATTTCTTTAATTTTCAATTTATCTTGTTTAAATTATTTTGTTTAAATAATCATTAATGAAATATTTTAACCTCTATTTTCTAAGCTATAAATCTATTTAAAATACATCTTTACTGTATATTATTTGTATTATATACTCCCGGTTATTTGTGATTTATCATTTAAATAGTTCCTACAAAAATGAAAGAAGAAAATAAAAGCGTAGTTCGTGATGCAATTAATAATATCGTAATTGCACCTGTTTCTAGAACACATTTAGAACTGGTTACTAAAATAGCAGAGAAAGCACAAGGGTTAAGAAATACGGATCTGACGCATGTGTCTATGGATCCACGGGTATTTTCTGGCGGAGAATTTTGTCCGCGTTTTGCTTTAGGCGGAAATAGTCCAGAAAATCTAAATGGAAAAAATGTTTATTTGGTTATGACGCCTGGTCCGTTTAAAGAACCAGAAGCAATTTCATTTCGAGTGGGAATTGCTGCACAAGCTGCTTATGAAGCAGGAGCAAAAGAAGTAAATCTTTTGACTACAGAATTGCCTTATTCTAGGCAAGATCGTGGTTCTACTGAAGATCCAAAAGCTTTAGGCGAAGCTACTTCGGCACGTTTTTTAGCTCGTTTTTTAACTCAAACAGCAGGAATAAAAAAAGTATTTACCACCCATCTACATTCTGCACGTGTGTTTGGTCATTATGCTTTAGAATCTGGACTAATTCACAAAGAAAGACCAGACTTGTTAGCAGAAGAAGCGCGCAGCTTTTCACCTGAAAAAGTGAATACTCCCCAACATTTGGATATTAATGCTCCAGAAGTACAAGAAATAGGAAAGAAGGTATTAGTCTCTATAAGTCCACATGCATTTTTAGCTGATTATATTTTACACCACAGTTCTTTGGTTGGCACACCATATTTATCTGATTCTGGTGCAAAAATAGCTTTAAAAGCAGTTGATAAAGGAAATAGAGCTTTTATTGATGATGTATATAATTCTCTCTGGTTGCCTGAAGCTCTACGTATATATTGTAATAAAGCTAGAAAAGCAAAAAATAGTCCAGATCCAGATAAGATTGATGTAGAAATATTGGATGTAGTTGGTAATGCTAAAAATCTTGATGGGATGCTAGAAATCTACGGCGATGATGGTGCAGATTCAGCTGTTAGTTTAGTCAAGAGTGTCAAATGGTCTAATGAAGGAAATTATTGTTCTAAAAAAGAAAAGAAATATGGGGCACCCTCGGACAGAATGATTTATTTCACACATCCTTGGTTGGGTGGCAAGAGTTTTGAGGATATACAACGTAGAATGGTTTATGAATTGCCAGCCTGTGAGTTTGTGACCACAGAAACTAGGCATTTTATTAATGATAACCAATATTATCGTTTTAAAGAAAAGTCAACCGTATTGAGATTAGCCGGTTTATGGGCTGACGTAATTCTTGCCAATGAGTTAGGCAAAGATCTAAATACTAGATATACGGGATTTGGTAGTCAGGAAGAACAACATCGCTTTATTTCTTCTTTGTATTCATTAAAGCGACATTCTCGTCATTTTTTGAGTGATCCTACTGAGAAAAAGAAAGATGTAACTTTTATGGATAGGTAGTTTTATTGATCATTATTTTTTGCTTTAAATTGTTAATAAGTATACTGCGCAGCTTATTGCGGTGTTTTTAATTTTATTATTCTCGACTTAAAAAATCTTTCTTGGAACTCAGTTAAAGCACGTATTTGTTTCTCTGAATATTTTTTACCATTTGGAACTACTACTAATTTATCATCTTCATCGTTGGTTCTGTGGATAATGGCGATACATTTACCATTAAAACTTTCAACAGGTTCGAATATTCCTAAAACATAAGCATCCACTTCACTTCCATCTGGGGCTTTTGTTCCTTCTATAAACCCATAATTGATGGGATAAATAAACCCGTATTTAGGGTGCTTACTGCCTAAAGCGCGGTCTATTTTTACAGTTACTGTTTTGCCTAAGTATTGTTGTGAATAATGCATTTTGAACTTCAAAATAAGTCTATCACTAAATAAATTAAATTCATCAATCTAACTTTATCAATCCAAATCCCTCTCTTCCGTTTCTTCGTTAATTTTATATTTGGAATATTTTTCTAAAAATTTTTTCTTCTTTTCTGCGGGCATTTCGTCTAAAGTTCCTTTGCCGCTCAAACCTGTCTGGGGCGTTTTAATCAAGTAATCATCTGAGGTAAATTCTTTTCCACTAGTTGCTAATTTATGAAATTTATCAAAATCTATCCAAGTGTACCATCCATCTTTTTTCTTAAATTTGTTCTTTGCTAGCATTACTACACGAGAGGGTATATGTTCAGTTACTAAAGAATATTCTGGAAGATATTTTAGCAGGGCTTTTGTGAATTCTACAATTTCTTCATGAAGGGGCATGTTTTCTTCTTTCAAACGTTCTCTTGATTCTCCGACAAACATGTAAGATTTTATCTCTAAGAAATCTGGATTGCCTTTCTTTATTAGGATGGCATATTCTTTTAAGTGTTTATCATTTATTCCTTTGATTATCGTTAATCTTATACAAGTTCTTTGTTTTTTTTGCGCCAGTAGGTCTAAACATTGGTTGGTTCTTTCCCAAAAATCAGGAAATAAAGGTTGATCTACTTCTTTCAATAATTCTTTAGTTGGAGCATCTATACTAAGATAAAGTTGAGTTATGGGGGCTAGGCTTTTTACAGCTTCTGGGTATTGCGCATTAGTGACTATAAATGTAGAAATTTCTTGTTCATGGAACTTATGCACTAATTCATTCATTTTTGGATAAGTAATTGGTTCTCCGGTTAATGATAAAGCTACATGTTTTACTTCTTTAGATGCTGCAAAAGAACGTTTATTAGCTTTAGAAGAACCGCCAAAACCTGCCAATAATTTAAGGTGTTGTTCTATACTATTTTCCAGTATAAACTGTGGATCATCAACTTGCCAAGCCCATTCTTTGCTAACTGGGGCTTTATAACCACGCCAGCAGAAAGTACAGCGATTAGCACAGCTAATAGAAGTAGTCATTTGCATACATTGATTGCTCATTATACCATAAAATTTTAATTTATAACAGCCTCCTTGACCTCGAATCATGGACTTAGTCCAGCCGCATGTTTTGACAGCGCTATGACTGCCAACAACGCGATAGTGCTGTTTTTCTAGTTCTGCTTTAGCTTGTGGTGTGAGCATTTTAAGATTTCAAAATGTTGTATCTGCTATAATTTATTTTTTAATTAAGCCAATATTTTTTAAACTTACCTCTTCTCTTTTTAAATATGGGTGATCACATTGAATATCTAGGAAGAGATATTGGTGCGAACTAGTAGAATTTATCTTTCTAGAGAAGCTCGTTTGTTGGATAAGATGAATTCACGGATTTAGTGATATTAACTTTTTGTAGATATAGATTTATTAATTAAATGGTAATTCTCTTTAAAATAAAACTTTAAAATCATTAAAAACTTCAACAAAAACAATGAAACTCGTCGATGTGCATTGTCATTTGAATCATGAATATTTTCAACCACAAATGGCTGAGGTACTGAAAAGAGCCGAGGAAGCAGGCGTTAGTGCTATTGTTACTTCCGGAGTTAATCCTGCAGGAAATAAAGAAGTGTTGGAGTTAGTTAAAAAATACCCTTCTATTTTAAGAGCTAGTTTAGGTATCTATCCTATTGACGCGCTTGGTTTATCTGAAGGAGATACAGGATTGCCAAGGCAGCCAGTACCTATCAATTTAGATGAAGAATTTGCTTTTATTAAACAAGCTATTAGTGAATATAAAACTAAAGAAGGTCATGATTTAGTGGTTTCTATCGGTGAAGTGGGCATGGATTTTCATTGGGCTGATAAAGAAAAATACTATGCTCAACAAGCAGAAAATTTTCGTAAGATAATTCGCTTTGCTATCTCTGTCAAAAAAACATTAGTAATTCATTCACGTAAAGCGGAGAAAGAATGTCTAGATATTTTGGAAGAAGAGATTAAAAATAAAGAGATTAAAGTAGACTTACACTGTTTTTCCGGTAATAAAAAATTGATTGAACGTGCTGCAAAATTGGGTTATTATTTTTCTATTCCTCCAAATATTATCAAATTACAGCATTTTCAAACTTTAGTTCAAATGGTGGATATTAAACAATTATTAACTGAGACCGATGCACCATGGTTAAGTCCTTATTTTGATAAAAGAAACGAGCCTTCTTTTGTTATAGAATCGATAAAACAGATTGCTAAAATCAAAAATCTAAGTGTGGAAGAAACGGCAGAAATTATTTGGCAGAATTATGTTAAAGTTTTTTTGAATTAAATCTATTTAGAAGTAAATCTCTTTAGAAGTAAATTTCTTTAGAGGTGTAACTTTTAAGCTGGTAATTCCACTGGTGTGTTCACCAGTGGCACAAAATTAGTAAACTCTACCTCTATTCTCCTTCTGAAGAAGACCTAAAGCAAAAAAT
>Ga0209542_10016229_pt1 | contig 12378 bp, 11 predicted proteins | sample RifCSPhighO2_01_FD_184028 | JGI IMG/M metagenome (GOLD analysis project Ga0209542, IMG submission 184028) | Soil microbial communities from Rifle, Colorado - Rifle CSP2_plank highO2_0.1 (SPAdes) (version 2) | ecosystem: Environmental > Terrestrial > Deep subsurface > Rock core/Sediment ...
TGAAGATCAAGAGATGGCAATTGAGGAAAAGTTGAAAGCGTTGGCAGACAATATTCCCGCGATGAAAAAAATGTTGGGATATGAGTGGATATTAAAACAATGTTCAGATGTTATTTAGAGATGGTATAATCAGTGAATATTCTGCCCCCGCGAGATGGCGGGGTTTTTATTGCCTTAGAAAACAAAAAACGGCCCGCCGAAACGGGTCGTTTTTTGTTTAAAGTTTCGTTTAGAGTCCCCCTAGCCGCTAGCTCGGGATTTTGAAAATCGGCCCGCCGGAGAGGCGGGCTCGATTTTCTACAACCCCAGCACTAAATTTTGGAGATACATCGTCAAAAAAATTACAAGTCGTTTATCTCAAAATTTTAACTAAACTCTTAGCCAAAAAATTTAAGTGAAAATTAGTGCGGGATTAAGAAAAATGGCCCCTTCCGGGGCTCATTTTTCTACAACATTTTCACATCAATATTCACACCTGAGGGAAGCGACATGTTTGTCAGGGCTTCGATCACTTTCGCGCCCGGATTTATAATATCGATCAAACGACGATGAACTCTCATCTCGAATTGCTCTCTCGTATTTTTGTAAACGAAAGAAGCGCGGTTGACCGTATACTTTTTAATCTCGGTCGGCAGAGGCACAGGTCCTACAACCTTGGCATCATAACGAAGTGCCGTATCAATAATCTGTTTTACGGAAGCATCTAGCACTTTGTGTTCATAAGCACGAACTCTGATGCGAAGCTTCTGTACAACATCGCCCTTAGGAGTGGCTTTCTGTGCCCCAGCCTTCTTTCTCGGCGCGGCAGCTTTCTTCAGAACATTGCCTCCTTTTTCAGTTGTCGCTTTGGTTGTCATTAACGTAGTACCTTACAGTGTAAGGATAAATTATGCAACTATCTTGGTGACAACTCCGGCGCCGACGGTCTTACCACCCTCTCGAATGGCAAAGCGCTGTTTCTCTTCAAGAGCAACCGGTGTGACCAACTTAACCTTGAAAGTAATGGTGTCTCCAGGCATGACCATTTCAGTCTTTTCCGGCAAAGTAACTTCACCAGTAACGTCGGTGGTCTTCAAGTAGAATTGGGGCTTGTAACCTGTGAAGAAAGGCGTGTGCCTTCCTCCTTCTTCTTTCTTCAAAATATAGACTTCAGACTCAAATTCAGTGTGCGGGGTAACGGAAGCCGGCTTAGCCAAAACCTGACCACGGTGAACATCTTCCTTCTTTGTGCCACGGAGAAGAACCCCAGCATTATCGCCAGCCATTCCTTCCTGAAGTTGTTTATTAAACATTTCAATACCAGTAATGGTCGTTTTGGTTGTCGGAGCAAAACCGACAATTTCAACTTCGTCGCCCACTTTAGTCTTTCCTCTTTCAATACGACCGGTAACAACTGTTCCGCGACCTTCAATTGAGAAAATATCCTCGATAGGCATCAAGAATGGCTTATCCACATCTCGGACCGGCATGGGTATATAAGAATCCAAAGAGGCCACCAACTCTTTAACCTTTTTGGCCCACTCATCATTATTATCCTTAGCTTCCAAAGCCTTAAGAGCTGACCCGCGAATGACAGGAGTACCTTTGCCATCAAATCCGTATTTCGTTAACAAATCGCGAACTTCCTCTTCAACGAGATCGATAAGATCCTTTTCAGGAACCATGTCACACTTGTTCAAGAAAACAACAACTTTTCTTACTCCGACTTGCCAGGCAAGAAGAATATGCTCTCTTGTCTGAGGCATAACGCCATCAGTTGCTGAAACCACGAGAATAGCACCGTCCATCTGAGCGGCGCCGGTGATCATGTTTTTAATGTAGTCAGCGTGTCCCGGAGCATCAATGTGAGCGTAGTGTCTCTCTGGTGACTCGTACTCAACATGAGCGAGCGAAATGGTAACAATTTTGGAATCATCACGAACTGTACCACCCTTGGCAATATCAGCGTATGACTTATCCTTTGCCAAACCGTCTCTGGCCTGAGTGGCCAAAATGGCCGTGGTCAAAGTTGTCTTGCCGTGGTCAACGTGACCGATAGTACCAACGTTCACATGCGGCTTGGTGCGATTAAATTCTGCCATATTTTTTAGGCGCTAGTCTCTAGGCACTAGGCTCTAGGGAAGATTGCGTCATCCATAAAGCCAAAGGCCTGAGCCAGCTACTTATTATTAATTACAATTTTATAATCCACCTTTTAATGTTTTGCCAAACTAAGCGACCTACCCATTCGACAAATCATTACAAAAAGTGCGCTTGCCTGCGCCGCGAATGCGACAACCCTCAGGCAAAATGCGATTAAAGCATAATAACAAAGGTTTTCAAATCACGCAAACCACGCGGCGAGGGTCGCGCAGTTTGCGTGATTTAGCCAAGTAATCTCCGCACCTCACCTGCCCAACGTCAAATCTACCAATTGAAGACAGAGACACCGAGCAAGAAATCTAATAACTAACGTTCTCGATTTTTACAGTGGTACTAGTCTCAGCAGAGAGGCCTCTAGAATCAGCCACCTTGAATTTAACTGTGTATGTTCCGGCAAAAGCATAACTGTGACTAAAAATCGAAACTTGAGTCAAAGGAAGAGTTGTGGTGTAACCTTGAAGTGTTCCCCCAAAAATATTATCGCCCCAATCAACTGCATACGACAATGAACCATTCTCCGGATCATGAGCTTTCACTATCCATGTCCCAGTTTCTCCAATAGCAAGAGTTGTTGGAGCGGTTACACCATCAATTACAGGCGGCTGATTCACCGAGGTCCCTGTATAAATTTTGAAATGGAAATTGCTGGAGTCGCATACGCTGGTTATAGAACTTTCAGCACCGGATCTACAAACCATCACGCGATAGTCTCCATCGTTTATATAATCTCCGCCAGCTCCGACTTTCCCAACTGTCCAATTGTAAGATTTCCCGGCAATCCCTTTAGCAATCACAACAGTAGCAGAACTGGCCGCCGGACACATTGAGTCGGGAGGGCACGAATTATTCGGCACTAAACTTATCGTGTACAGCTGTGCCGTATACACTGGACAGGTACCTTCAAGATTTGATCCGGTTCCCACTGTGATACAACTAGGAGGAGGCAGACTATCACTCCAAGAGATAGTTTTTATTTCTCCTTTTTGCCAACTCTCCCCGCCGTTCGGAGACAAAACAGAAAGTGGAGACAAATCTACCCCCGAAGTAATGGTGAAATAATTGTCGCTGTCGTCATACAAACCAAGATCAGATGTGGAGCTGGCTCTATTCACAAGCAAACGAACTTTGTACTGACCGTTGTCTCTTGCGCAACCCGCTGATTCAGGGATAACCCAATAAATATTATTGGGAGCAGGCGTTGTTCCCAATTTGCAAGGCCCAGAAGAATTCAAAATGTACAGTGTAATAGTTTCAGTACCAGCCAATCCTGACGACTTCCAGGTTATCGTCTGCTCTGTACTTCGATTCCAACTCTGTCCCCCATTCGGAGAAAGAACAGTGATGGAAGGCGAAGCAGAATCAGACTGAACGATATTTAGAGATTTGCTCGTCAATAGACGGTTGTTCTCGTCATAGACACGCACTTTGTATTGACCATAGTCTAGGGCGGGGCTAACCGTGACCGACCATTTGCCATTCACAACAGGAATCATACCACTACCGTATACTTTATCGCCTGAGCTACCGGAAATACTAATACCGATTTGGCTCACACCGACAGCCGTGCCAATAATGTATGGCATTGTGTTTGTGATTTGACTGCTGGTCAATATAGAAGCGTAAGCCACATCGGTGTTACAATGAGGATAATTGGTCGCCCCATTTGAGCAGACCGGTGGGTTTGCTTTGCATCCATATAACGCGTTCAATTTCGCCCTCGTCGAGGGACCGGCAAAACCGGTTCCATTTTTAAGACCTGCGGGTAACAAAACGTCCGAAGCGTACTTTTCTTGAAAAGCGGTCACTGCGGCCGCCACCTGTTCATCATAAGAATCCTTCTTTAAATTTAAAACTCCCTCATTGTTTAGTGCCGTTATCAATTCCTTAACTTCGGAAGTGGCGTCACCGATACGTAAATTGAGCAAGAAATTATGACACCAAGCAACTCCACTCTTGCCATCGTCGTCGGAAATAGATTTACCGGAAAGAGTCGCCTCGACTTTCTCGATAACTTTCGACTCAGCCCCGAAAGATTTAAGAAGAGTCGTAATGGCGTTAACCTGCTCCGTTGTAAGAGCGGCCGCATAGACGTTTGTCGCAGAAACCAACGAGACCAATAAGGCCACGACGACAAAAATGGAGATTTTTTTCATATTACATTTGCTTAATTTATATAAAATCTTTACCTCACAATACCACATTCATTTAGATTATAAAAGTAATGCCCTGTGGTAATCCGGCCACTCTGAATATAATACGAAATGGCCTAGTGTTCGTAACTTTTTCTTATCTAACCTTACTTGCTCCAACAAAAAAATTATTCAAACCAATTGAGGTTTGTTTGGCCAAAGAATTAAAAGTTATTTCTCTTATTTCCAAATTTTGTAAATTCGGTTCATAAATATATCCGTATTCAATCAACGTGCTGACTCCATCAGAAGTATTCTGCCCTCCAACTGCAATCAAATCCTGATCACCGATAATGCCAGCGTCTTCTTTTGGCAAGTTGCTGACTGATGTAACCTCAGCGATTCTAGAAAAAACACTTTCGGCCACGGCGCGGCTAGCTTTAGCGTTTGAATATTGCGAATCGGGAATGTAAATTGAAAAACCGCTGAAAGTTCCAGGCCTTTTTTGATACCGTCTCGGATAGTCATTTAAGTGAACATGGATAGTAACATCAACATCATTTTCGTTTGCCCACATATTGATAGCATACAAACGGATAGCTACTTCTGATGGCGCTTTTGAATGAGACACGCCATCAGATATCCTGACGACTTTCCCGACATCAATCAGCCGACCCATTTCCAGCCTCTTTGTATCCCGAAATTTTTTGGCACTACCCCAGTTCTTCTCAAAATATGAAGTCAGCATTGAATTCCATCCCGCATCATCTCTAGCCTGTATTACTTCAAATCGGGGGTCCACTTTTAAATACACCGCCAGCAATTGAGACAACTCCAAATTAAGATCTCTTTCTTTCAGTTGATTATATTCCGCACCACCAAAATTCGGCTCATGGCCCGGCACAATCAATATTTTTACTCTGTTGCCGGAAAATGGAGCGGAGATATATTTCATCCTAAGTTCCTCGACAGAAACGCTGTCAGTGAAAAAAACCGAGGCCAAAACTCTGTTAAATTTTTCTCCGAAAGAATAAATGCGTGCGTTACCAAAAATCACCGCGGCCAAAAAGACCGCTAGCAACAAAATAGCCGCAAAAAATTTTGATAACTTCACGAGTTAAGTATAAACCAGACGGCTCGTTCGCAAAAACTTTCCGTAATTCTTAATTCATTATTCCTAATTCATGCTCGGCTACTTCCTAGCTTCAATTATACCTAAGGCAACATTGGCAGGTACAATATCATATTTATGCATTTCCATTGTGAATGAAGCCCTGCCTTCGGTCATTGATCGAAGAGCGGTGATATATCCAAACATCTCAGCAAGCGGAACAAAAGCATTGATGACTTTGCTCATACCTCTCTCATCTACTCCTTGAATTTCCGCACGCTTAGAACTCAAGTGCCCGGTCACTTCACCTAAGAATTTCTCTGGAGTCACTACCTCAATTTTCATTATAGGTTCGAGAATAACCGGCCTAGCTCTCTTGGCCGCATCTTGGAACGCCATCGATGCTGCAATCTTATAAGCGACTTCTGAAGAGTCCACATCGTGATATGAGCCGTAAATAAGTTCACAGGTAATATTAACCATCGGGTATCCGGCGACAATCCCTCTTTCCATGGCTTCCTTAACACCTTTTTCAACAGCCGGAATAAACTCCTGAGGAATAACGCCTCCCTTGATTGAATCGATAAATTCAAAATTGTCATATCGGCTGACATTTTTCGGAATCTTTTTACCCTCAACCAAAGGCTGCATCGGACGAACGATAAGTTTAGCGTGACCGTACTGTCCTCGTCCTCCAGTCTGCTTAATGTATTTACCTTCAGCCTCGGCTTCGCCGGTGATCGTTTCCCTGTAAGCAACCTGTGGAGCGCCCACGTTGGCTTCAACGTTAAATTCGCGCTTCATACGATCCACCATAATATCAAGCTGTAATTCTCCCATTCCCATCATAACCGTCTCCATTGTCTCCGGATCAGTTTTGATTTTGAATGTCGGGTCTTCATCCGTCAGTCTCTTCAAAGCCATGCCCATACGCTCCTGGTCGCCCTTTGTTTTCGGTTCTATTCTCATGGCGATAACAGGTTCCATAAACTTTATTGGTTCAAGTACCACAGGATGATCCTCAGAGCAGAGAGTATGAGAAGTTCTGACGTCCTTCAGACCAACCGCCGCCGCAATTTCTCCGGCATAAACAGTTTCGACTTCTTCTCTCTTATCGGCCTGCAATCTTACAATACGTCCCAATCTTTCTTTTTTACCCGTCGTGGAATTGTAAATATAAGTTCCCGCGGAAACAGTTCCGGAATAAACTCTGAAGAAGGCGAGCTGTCCAACAAAGGGATCGGATTGCAACTTAAAAGCCAAAGCGGCAAAAGGAGCCTCGTCTGATGCGGGTCGCGCAACATCTTCCCCCGTCCTTGGGTCCGTAGCTTTAATAGCCGGAATGTCGAGGGGCGAAGGTAAATAGTCAACAACGGCGTCCAGAACCAATTGAACTCCCTTATTTTTCAAAGCAGAACCCGTAAACACAGGGAAAACTTTATTTTCAATAACAGCCTTACGCAGGGTTTTTTTAAGATCATCAAGGCTGATTTCCTTGCCGTCAAAAAATTGATGCATCAAAATCTCATCATTCTCCACGATTTTTTCTATCAATTCCGCCCGATACTTTTTTGCTTCTTCCAAATATTCCGCGGGAATTTCTTCTTCTTTGACCACTTCGCCCATTGGACCCTCAAAGTAGAAAGCCTTCATTTTGAGCAAATCAATGACACCTTTAAAATTCTCTTCAAGCCCGATAGGAATTTGCATACGCACGGCATTCTTGTTCAATCTATCCAAAATTGATTTGTACGAACTCTCGAAAGAAGCCCCCATTCTGTCCAATTTGTTGATGAAGCAAAGACGTGGCACTTTTCCTTCATCGGCATATCTCCAATTCGTTTCTGATTGAGGTTCAACGCCGGCAACACCATCAAAAACAACAACTGCCCCGTCCAAAACACGCAAAGATCTTTTCACTTCAGCCGTGAAGTCGATATGCCCCGGAGTGTCAATAATGTTGAATCTAACTTTTCTTGAAAGGTCTTTCTGTCCTTCCTTCGTCAGGATCTGCGACATATAGGTCGGATTCCAGAAACAAGTGATAGCGGCGGCAGTAATTGTAATCCCACGCTCTCTCTCTTGTTCCATCCAGTCAGTGACAGTTTCTCCCTCGTGCACCTCTCCGATTTTATGAGTTTGACCGGTATAAAAAAGCACCCGCTCGGACGTGGTAGTTTTGCCGGCGTCAATGTGCGCAATAATTCCAAAATTTCTAACTTTTTCTAGAGGGTAGTCGCGAGACATGTTATTAAATGCAAAGTTCAAAAATCAAAATGAAAAATGACAATGCAAAAATTAAAAATTAAAGACACCGTTAGGCGTCCAGCAAGATAAGAATGCTGTGCCGAGGATTGTAATACATGCTTTGTAGAAAGTCCAATCGATTGAGTAATGTGTTAATAAGTCTTAGCAAATGTTAAAACAAACATGTAAACTGTACGAAGGCAGTACGCGATAAACACGTCTTCTAAATATACAGAAGGGTATGAAACCGAAAAAACAAATTCACCACGCCGCTGCAAGAGGACAAGCAATCGAAACAGAAAATATAAAAGCAACAGAGCCAAAAAAAACGAAACTGTACGGGAAACACATTACGTGGAGCGCGTCTAAATGCGCTCTGCAGGTTCTGGCCAGTTGTAGGAAAGATCTTTAAGCCGCCTAAACAGACGGCTTTTTTGTGTTGACTTATAAACAAATTCGTGTAATTTAGCGAGAGAACCAAAAATATGCACCCAAATCAAACACCCCCCGAAAGGCCAATCAACACCCAGAACTACGTATCGCCCTCCAAAAGAATGCGCGCCAAGCCACCCATGCGAATAAACGGCAAGCCTATCGATGTTCCGGGCAAGGCAACAAACGAAAGGGTGGTTTCGCTTCTCAAAGATAACCCAGGTGGATTTTTTTAGAGCCAGCCCCCAAACACGCCCGACCATGCGTGTTTTTATTTGTTCCTGAGCCGAACACGAGGAATTTTTCACCAGAAAAATATCCGTGCTTTCCAAAAAGAAAGACGAGTGCCTGCAGGTTGCGAAGTTTTTTCTCTAAAATCGGCGAAAAAGCAAGGCTTGCGACCAAACCTACGCAATTGATATTACCCTTCTCTCCATGAGCTTTTGTACTCAAAGCGAATGACCAAAGCGAGCCTTAGGCTTAAGAAAACATTGTAAGCGCGACGGCGCGAACATAGAAAAACCCCAGCAGGGGTTTTTCGCGTTTTCTTAAGCTTAAGGCGAGCGGCCTTTACCAGGCGAAATGGGCAAAGGCCTTGTTGGCCTCAGCCATCTTGTGAGTATTTTCTCTCTTTTTCACAGCGTCGCCCTCGTTTTTAGCGGCCGAGATCAGTTCATCAGCCAACTTTTCCGTTATAGGTTTACCTTTTTTACCTCGAGCGCCTTCAATAATCCAACGAAGCGACAAGGCCAAGCGTCTATCGGGTCTCACCTCAACCGGCACCTGATAGTTTGCACCACCTACTCGGCGGGAACGAACCTCCATAACAGGAGCCGTATTCTTGATAGCCTCTTCCAAAACCTCAACAGGATTCTCAGTTTTTTGTTTTTCTTTGATTATGTCCAACGCTCCATAGACCGCTTTTCTGGCAGTTTCTTTTTTACCTTCCTGCATGATGTAATTTATGAGTTTCGATACTTTAACCGATTCATAAACCGCATCCGGCCCGGCCATTTTTCTGTTTTTTACTTTTCTTCTCATTTAGCCTAATTCATTATTCCTAATTCGTAATTCTTATTTTGCCGCTTTTGGTTTCTTCGCACCATACTGACTTCGTCCTTTTCTTCGATTTTCAACACCCGTAGCATCCAAAACACCTCGCACTATTTGATAGCGTAGACCAACATCCTTAACACGGCCACCTCGGAGCAGGACAACTGAGTGCTCCTGAAGAGTATGCCCCATGCCAGGAACATAGGCGGTCACCTCAAGACCATTCGTCAAACGTACACGGGCGATTTTTCTTATAGCAGAGTTTGGTTTCTTCGGAGTTTTGGTCGTAACGTTTGTGCAAACACCCCTCTTAAACGGTGCCATATAATGAACAGGTCTGTTCTTCAAAACGTTGAACCCACGAGTAAGAGCCACGGACTTGGATTTCCGCTTAGGTGTTGATCTTTTTCTTTTAATAAGCTGATTTATTGTAGGCACGTTTGAATATGAATTATGAATCAAGAATGATGAATTAAGCAAAAGAAAAAAGGCCTTGATTCCTTAATGCATAATCTAATACAAGTGCTGTTAAAAAGCAAATGGCACTCGTCCCTCCCCACTTTTACTGAAAAGTCACGAACCGCAATCGATAAACATCCGCAACGAGTACAGTCAGCGCGCGTCGAACGTCGCTAGTAAAAGTGGGGAGGGGCTCGCTTCCCCCTTCGCCATTGATTACAAGGGCTCAGTAAAAAACAAATAAAAAAATTGACCGGCGAACATTGAGGAGCTCCAGAAACCAGGTTTCTCCCCTGCCCGAAACCTGGTTTCTGGGGTGCGCTTCTCTGTCATCAAAAAAGCCGGCCAAGACCGACTCGTTATTCTGCAATGACAAGTGATGAACAACTCTCACCGCGTCATATTCGGCATAGATAGGGATTCCCGAAAGAGTCGGTACGGAATAGCCTTCCCCCCTCGGGAAACGCCAACAAACTTGAATACCTAGCTCCATACCGATTAACTCAAACATTTTTTCAGTCCACTCACATTCATAGGGTTTCGGGGAAAGCACATACATAGATTTCTTCAATAACCCCAGGTTTAGAAGATGAGCAACCGAAAGTACTTCGAGCAGAGTTCCCATACTTTTTCCCGCGATAGCAATAAAACCATCATGCGACAAAAGAGACCCCAACCGAATGCCAAACTGAACAGTTTCGACTGGCGGAACAGAACCGGTAAAATGTGCCTGACGCGCACAATCGCCAATTAGGCCAAATTTTTCACCAGTTTTGGTGAACTTTTGTATATACTCGTTCGGCTCACGTCCCTGCATAGTGTAACCAACAATCGGCACCCGAGGAGCAAGGGGGTTCTTCTCCAGCCAATCAAATGCCCCCTTTGAGACCGCCTCCATTACGCCGCCGTAACCACCGGTAGCAATACCCAAACCTTTCTCTGCCAATAATTGGCCTACATGCTCTGCCAACTGATACCCAGGATCATCAGACTGGCAATTACCAGCACCTAAAACAGAGATTATTTTTTGTTGCACATGAACCTCGCTTTATTTTGTTTTTGTTCTACTTCGACTGCAACTCATACTATATAAAAGTAGTTATCTGTCAAAATCTCATCCTGCTCAATTTGAACTGTTTCTTATGCTTAGAACCTATCCACGATCTAATGCCTAGGAACCGATGACAAGACGCAAAAGCCAATCAATAACCGGAGTCAAATATCGCCAAAGGAAAACTATGAATATGAGCGCAAGGACAAGACCGTACCTTTCCATAGTCTCCCTCCAATGCGCCAATCGAGGTGGAAGAAAGGCAAAAAGAATTTTGGAGCCGTCCAGTGGCGGTATAGGAACCATGTTAAATACAGCAAGCACCAAATTTATGATTATTATCGAAGCGACAATCGGCATAACTGAAAATGGAACCAGGTCAAACCTCGCTGCTAGACCAAAAAACAGAGCTAAAACAAAATTGGATAACGGACCGGCAAAAGATACCCAGGCATCACCCCACTTTCCATTCTTTAAATTGTAAGGATTAACGGGTACCGGCTTTGCCCAACCAATAATAAATCCCGCGTTGGAAAACACCAGTATAGCCGGGATAATTATCGAGCCCCACAAATCAATGTGCGGAATGGGGTTTAGTGTCAAACGCCCCGCGTACTCCGCGGTTTTATCCCCCATGCTTCTCGCGGCATAACCGTGAGAGACTTCGTGTATCACAACTGACATGACCAAAACTGCTATTTGAAAGACAGTATCCATATATTAAGGTTACATTTGCAATAATGTGGTTGTAATGATAACATGGCAACTCACAGAAATTAAACGAATTCATAACATTTTTTCACTTAACATACTTCGGAAATGGCAAAAGTCTGTCAAATTTTAAAAAAGGGATCACGTCTTGGCGGCGGTTATTCAAACCGCACTCGTGCCACGCAATTCAATCCGACCGGAATGGTGCGCAAATATCCAAACCTCCAGAAAAAGAGGATTTATATTCCTGAGCTCAAGAAAACCATGACTCTAACGATTTCGACCAAGGCTATCAAAACCATCAACAAGCACGGCGCGTATGCGACTCTAAAGAAGGCCGGGCTGATTTAGGCACTAGGCACTAGGAAATTCAAAAAGAAAAGGCGGCCCTCGGTGGTCGCCCTGTTGGTGTCATAACTCCTTTGAAATTCTAGAGTCCCCGAAGATTCTCCATTTCTTCATCATAGATGCGAAATGCGTAAACAATCTTATCTATGGTGGGGTGCGGAGTCGGATGATTAGCAGTAAACTTATCGTGGCTATCAATCAACTGCTTGATCATTGTGTTCGTAATTTTGCGCCTGGCAGGAATGACCACGACTTGGCCATTCAAAATATCGAACGGAAGCTTGGCACCTGTCAGCAGGTTACGGAGATTCTGCTCAAGACGAATGTAAGCGGCCACGTCAGGATGTTTTTTCTCAAACTTGGCACGGCGCCTTTCCTCGGCATCAAGGAGTGCAAGAATATGCTTTAGCGACTTCATAAATGTTCCGCATTTTTTGTTTTTTGATTTCGCGACATTTCTCTGGCAAAAGATCACTTTTTCAGCCAGAACCCGCGAAATCCCTACCAAGATGATAACATCGCGAAAGATTTTCGTCAAGGCTTTTAGAAGTAAGTATCCACACCTCCCACCACACCCCATGATATAATGTCAATATGAACCTCTCGGAAAACGAGATAAACAAAAGACTCATAAGGCTCAGAAATTTAGAGAATCTCCACATCAAAGCCAGAGAAAGGATCGTTTTGTTGGAGAA
>Ga0209542_10016230_pt1 | contig 12377 bp, 12 predicted proteins | sample RifCSPhighO2_01_FD_184028 | JGI IMG/M metagenome (GOLD analysis project Ga0209542, IMG submission 184028) | Soil microbial communities from Rifle, Colorado - Rifle CSP2_plank highO2_0.1 (SPAdes) (version 2) | ecosystem: Environmental > Terrestrial > Deep subsurface > Rock core/Sediment ...
TCCCCGTACTTCTTTCCAATCTTCGGGTGTTGCAAAAGAAATTGCGTGCCCGCCTGCGCCAGCCCTCGCCGTGCGGCCGATCCGATGCACATAGTCATGTGACGTACTCGGCAAATCAAAATTAATCACAAGCTCTATGCCCACGACATCAATCCCGCGAGAAGCAATGTCAGTTGCCACAAGCACCCGATATTTACCCGAACGGAACCCTTCAAGCGCCTCGCGCCGCTGAGCCAAAGAACGATTGGAGTGAATCTCTGCCGCACCTACGCCAAGCAAACGAATCTGGCGAGTAACTCTCTTTGCGCCATGTTTTGTCCTTGTAAAAACAAGCGTTGACCCCTTATAATCTCCAAGCAATTTTATAAGTAGCCCCGGCTTTTTTTCTTTCGGCACAATAAAAAGTTCTTGTGTCACATTTGCCGCAGTCGACCCCGCGCGCGCAATCTCAACACGAACAGGAAGATCCATATATGCGGATGCCATCTTCATAATTTCTGGTGGCATCGTTGCCGAAAACAACATGGTCTGCCGTTCTTTTGGAAGCCCTACAAAAATTTTCTTAATCTGCGGAAGAAAACCCATATCAAGCATACGGTCTGCTTCATCAAGCACTACAATTTTCACTTTTTCTAAAAGATTCCTTCTTTGTCCCATATGATCAAGAAGCCGCCCCGGAGTGGCGATAATAATGTGAGGATTACCCGAGAGCGCTTTTGATTGGGGACCAGAAGCCATACCTCCAATGAGAACAGCCGTTTTAAGTCCAAGCCCTCTACCAATTTTCGCCAACATTTCATCTACTTGCAGTGCCAGCTCGCGCGTGGGGAGCACCACCAGCCCTTGGCCTTTTACCTGTGCAAGGCGCTGTATCATGGGGAGACCGAAGGCGAGTGTTTTGCCCGTCCCCGTCTGCGCAATGCCTGCGATATCTTTGCCTTCTATGGCAACCGGTATCGCCTGCGCCTGAATGGGAGTGGGTGTTTCAAATTTAAGACGCCCTAAAATTTCAAGAAGGGCCGGCGCAAGGCCAAGGCCGTAAAAGCCATTTGTGTTTTCATTTTTTGATTGAGTCATAACTATGTATTATATTAATCGTATCATTTTTATTGAGTAATTTCTTTTTTAGGAAGAGGAGACTGTTCCAACCAGTGCACAGTGGTCGCTCAGTCCGCACACCATACGCACATTGGAAACCGTATAGTGGGGTGTTGAAAATATACCATCAACCATGCGCTTCAAGTGACCTCTACGATGGAGCGTCGGGTCAATGCTTGAGTCATACACTATCGGCACATTATCTTTGTAGTGCGTAGAAAGTGCAGAAAAAATTTCTCCTCCACGCGGAGCATTGAAGTCTCCTGCAAACACAAGCTCGCCCGATGCCGCAAGTATTGTCAAAAGTTTTTGTAAATCCCTGCGCTGTCCATCGCTCGCCTCCCCATCCGGCGTCCAGGTAAAGTGCGTCGTTCCTATCCGAAACATCACCCCCTCGTGTTCAATGTCAGCCAATACAAACACTCGGTTGTCTTTGTCTCCGGAAGGGACGCGGGTAATAAATGGGGTATCATCCATAGTGCCGATGTAATAGTGTGGTTTATGAAATGTTGCACCGAAACGAGAAAATACTGCAACCCCCATCTGCACCAATGCACCATCAACTTCTTGTTTGTTCATTGGAGTAAAGTACTGTGTTGTGGCACCGCTCGCTTCTCCAAGGCGCTCCATGTGCGGCTCCAAAACTTCCTGGAGGCACACCACATCAGGATTTTCTTTTGTAAGAAAATCCTCAACGCAATCCAAATGTTTTTCACTCTCTATGTTTAACGAAACAATGCGCAGGGAGGCCATACGTTATTTCTTTATTGGTTTTTTGCGCAACCGCACACTTTGCGGGGTGACTTCAAGGTACTCATCCGCACTCATTGTCTCAAGCCCCCGTTCAATGGTGAGTTCATACGGAGGAGTAAGCTGCACCGCTTCATCAGTACCCGAGGCGCGCATGTTGGTGAGTTGTTTTCCTTTGGTGGGATTCACAAACATTTCTTCTCCTTTAGAAGTGTTGCCCATCACCATACCTTCATACACTTCCGTTCCTGGGCCAAGATACAACACTCCGCGATCTTGCAAATTCCACAGCGCATAGCCCACTGCCTTGCCAGTAATCATAGAAACCATTGAGCCAGTGGCTCGCTTCTGTATCTCGCCAGCATATAGACGAAAATCAATAAAACGTGAAGAAAGAATGCCCCGTCCTTTTGTATCAAGCACAAATTGACTTCGATATCCCAAAAGCCCGCGAGTGGGTCCCTCAAAAAAGATGCGCATCGTACCCTCGTGGGTAATGGCGTTGGTCATGACAAACGCGCGCATACCAAGCCGCTCAATCACTGCACCTTGATATTCCTGCGGTATGTCAATCACCACTTCTTCAAACGGCTCCATCTTCACGCCATTTTCTTCTTTTACAATTGCCTGTGGTTGAGAAACTTGCATCTCATATCCTTCTCGCCGCATATTTTCAAGCAATATAGCGATGTGTAGCTCACCGCGTCCGGAAACTTTAAAACCATCTCCGACTACGCCGCTTCCCGAAAAATCCACACGAAGCCCGACATTTACTTCAAGCTCTCGTTCAAGACGCTCGCGAAGCTGACGCGACGTAACAAATTTTCCTTCACGTCCCGCAAACGGAGAGTTGTTAACCAAAAAATCCAAAGTAATGGTCGGCTCATCAATGGCAATCGCCGGCAACGGCTCTGCACCCTCATCGGTCGTCACCGTCTCACCGATATCAATATCAGGAAGCCCCGCAACAAGCACAATGTCCCCTGCACTGGCGTCATTCGTATCAACTCTCCGCAAACCTTCAAAGCTAAACAGTTTGGTAATTTTTCCAGAACGCATTTCACCACTCGGTTTTTTCACAAAGACAGTTTGCCCTACCGTGAGCACTCCTTCGTAAATACGCGCGACCGCAAGCCGCCCAAGAAAATTGTCGTACCCAAGGTTAAAGGGCTGAAGACGAAGCGGCTTTCCTGCCTTATCTGGAGAAGACGCAGGTGGCACGTGCGCAAGCACAGTCTCTAAAAGAGGGGTCAAATCTTTTGAATCATCTTCCAAGTTTTTTTTGGCAATTCCTTGTCGGCCTATCGCATACACAACCGGAAAATCGGCCTGTGCGTCAGTTGCGCCGAGCTCAATAAAAAGCTCCAAGACCTGCTCCTCAGCACGAGAAGGATTTGCGGCCGGCTTGTCTATTTTATTAATGACAACAATGGGCTTAAGTCCAAGCTCTAAAGATTTTTTAAGCACAAAGCGTGTCTGCGGCATCGGGCCCTCTTGCGCGTCCACCACCAAAAGTACCGAGTCTATAGAACGAAGCACGCGCTCCACCTCGGAGCCGAAGTCGGCGTGCCCCGGAGTATCTACAATATTTATTTTCGTCCCTTTATACATAACCGCCGCATTTTTGGCATAAATAGTAATGCCCCGCTCAAGTTCAAGAGCGTTTGAGTCCATGGAGACTCCCTCTGCTGCCGCTCCCGTCTGGCGGAGCAGCGCATCAGTAAGCGTAGTCTTACCATGGTCAACGTGTGCGATGATAGCTATGTTTCGTATTTCCATAAATTAAAAAGGGGCACTGTTCACTAGCACAAAAAAATGGCCTTCAGGTGTAGCCCCATGGGCGAACCCGTTCGGCCAAAGATTCTGAAAAAATACCACGAATCCTGTAAAAAAGCAACTAATCACAAAAAACAAAGCCGCCCTGTACTACCGGGGCGGCAACGGTTTTATGATTCAGTGACTTGAGTCGCCTAGGCGATCGGCACCGCGTCCCGTGCGATGTTTTCCATGAACATCGGGTCGGAATGCGGTAGGGCCTCCTGCAATTCGTGCAGGAGGTTGCGCCAATTCGGCGGAAAGACGAAAATGTCCAAGTTGGCACGTCCCGCTATGAATTCCGCACGGTGAAGACGCATGCCGAAATCGAGGTCGAAGACGGCCATCGCCATCTCGCGACGCAACCCCTTGTAATGATACGCGCCGTCACGACGACCCGCGAGGGCACTGCTCTCTCCGCATTTGTCGAAACATTCCATCATTTCGGCGACCAGGAAAGTAAACTCCCACGCGCGCATATCGTCGTCTGCGACGATGATGATGTCCATGTCGCGGCCTCGCGCGATACTGCCGAACAGCTCAACGCTGTGGACACCATTGGCCAAGCGAAACTGGTTCGCCACGGCTTGAGCCATGTCCCGATTGACAAAAACGCGCGGGTCGCCCGCCCTTAGGAGGGATAGCTTTACCACCTGTGTTCTCCTTTGCCAGATTACGCATCTAGCCTGCGGCTGAAAATCCAGCTTTTTGGTCAAAAAAACAAAATCCAATAGTTTTAACAGTATATACTAAAATAAGAAAAATGTCAATATCACGTACCAGCTCCTTACTTCCCCTCCTGAATCTTATTGAGAATCTTTTTCACCTTCTCCAAGCTCTCCCAGTCATAGACGGAGATGGCGGTCGCTGTTTTGTTTAATTTTTTAAGCGCAGTCAATTTTTTCTTTACCTCGGCCGCGCTCACCGTATCGCTTTTGGTCAAAAAAAGATACTCTGTTTTCTCTCCAAGCCCAGAGCTGTAGGCCTCAAGTTCTTTTCGTATAGTTGCATATTCTTTCGCAGGGTCTTCGGATTCCGCGGAGATGAGGTGAAAAAGAATTTTTGTCCGCTCCACATGACGAAGGAACTTCACCCCAAGGCCTTTGCCTGAAGATGCGCCCTCAATGAGCCCGGGGATGTCCGCGAGTATGAGCTCGTAATATACACCCAAGTTTGGTTCAAGAGTTGTGAAGGGATAATTAGCAACTTTGCTTTTTGCTTTCGTGAGTTCGTTTAGAAGACTGGACTTCCCCGCATTAGGAAGACCCACAAAACCAACATCCGCGATAAGTTTTAGTTCAAGGCGTAAGGTAAACGCTTCGCCGGGCATACCTGGCTGAGACTCTTCGGGGCTCGTGTTTCTGGAAGAACGAAAAAAGAAGTTTCCTTTGCCTCCAATGCCACCCTGTGCAACAAGGATTTTTTCGCCCACCTTGAGCACCTCCACGGCTTTCTCTGTCTCTATTTTGGTAATGACCGTGCCAACAGGCATCTTGAGTACACGATCCTCGGCATCAGCACCACTTTTGAGCTGACCCATACCACGCCCACCATCATTTGCGGTGATATCTTTTTCATATCTAAACTGATCCAAGACACCCAAATCAGAAACACCAAGAGCATAGATACTGCCCCCCTTCCCACCGTTGCCACCGGTTGGTCCCAAGCTCATGGCATGTTTGTTGAATTCAACAATACCACTCCCCCCATGCCCTGCGGACACTGCGATAGTTACATCATCAATTAACATAGAAATTCCTTACGACAGCATCTCAACATTCTCAAGAATGTTGAGATGCTGTGATACTCAAATAATATAATGCTACTCACCCTTGCTGTGTCGCGGAAGCCAGTCAATAAGCTTCTTACGGTGCTGGTCGAGCGACCATGAATCACCACGTTTAAAAAGCGCAGGGTGTGCTTCTTTAAATTTCTTCAGAAGCACAGCAGAGGCGCGCGGGAAACTTTCAGGCATATTTTTATTGAAAGACGCCAAAAACTCCGAAATGGTTATCGGTATTTCATTCAATTTTGGCTCATCTCCGTATTTTTTCATCCGGTACGAAATAGTCCCGTTACGAAATAGGAAATATTCCTATTTCCGTTGGGACTAATATAATTAGTTACTAATGTCATCAGTGCTCTTTAAATATTAAAACAAAACTTCAATGATGTATTTCGTACGGGACGCGATTTCGTACGGGATTCATTCCATAAAACAATACCACAAAACGCTTAAAAAATCAATGTTTTGGCCTTAATCTGGGCATTTGGAAAACATTGACTTTACTCTAAAATTGTGATATAATTCAAGCACAGTAAGCAGGGGTGCTGCCAATTCCCCTGCCAGCCGAGGAGGCTGTGAACCTTGAAAAAAGGAACCTGTCATGTTAGAGCAAACCCGTGAGGTCCTGGCTTGGCTCAATGCCAATCAGGAAACCGTGTGGCCAATTCTCGTCGGCATTATCGCGCTCATCGCCGTAAGCGCGATCCTGTGGGCGTGGCATGAAAGCCACAAGGCGAAGCGCCTGCAGGCCAAGAGCGACGAGATTAAAGAAAACAGCCGTCGCCAGTTCAAGCGTATGCAGTCGCACATGAAAAACGCCGGACGACGCATCTATAACGCCATCGTCGAAGAATTCTCACCCGACTCGGAACCAACCATGGTTCCAAGCTTCCAAAAAATTCTTAAAAACAATATGGTGGTGTCGTGCAATTTGAACTCAAACATTGGTGTTGTCTGCGTGACAACGCCCGATGAGACAAAAAACCAGAACCCTACCGTTGTCTACATCTCTATCGACATCCGAGGTGAGGCGCCCATGATCCATGTCCTCTATGGCCCCAACCCCAAAATAGATAGGAGTGAGTACGGCAAGCTCGACGACCAAAAGCTACTGGAACTCATCTTCCGGATCATCGACCACATTCACGCCTACCAACCACCAATCGCCTAGACCCACCACCAAACCATATCCCCGACCTGCCCCTGCGCCGTGTGCGTGGGGCGGGTCGTTTTTTTATTTTAGAACAAAACAACAACACCCTTACAAACTCCAGTTTGTAAGGGTGTTGTGATGAGACTCAATATATCAAAACAAGGCACTACCCCATCGGAACTTCTATAAGAAGCACCGAGGCAAAAGTTTTTGCGGTTATTGAAAAGTGGTCTGTATCCCAGATGCCGAGTGCGTCACGCAAGCGGAGGGTCTCATTCCCCACTTCCACTTCGCCATCAATAACAAAACAATACGCGCCATTTCCTTTTTGTGAAAAAGTGTATGAAAGATTTTTGCCTGCATCAATATCTGCACGCGAAATACGTGCATCTTGGTGAATCATAAGTGAGTCTGGCACATCTCCTCCCGAAACATATATCTGCCATGCATTGTGCCGTGGCCCAGAAGAAAAATTCGCTTGCGCATATCGCGACTCTACGCCCTTCGTATTTGGCTCAATCCATATCTGGAAAAGCTCGAGCGTTTCGTTTTTTGAATCATTAAATTCGGCGTGCGTCACGCCCGTACCCGCTGACATCACTTGCACCTCGCCCGCTCGTACTTCCATTTTGTTTCCCATGTCATCTTTGTGAGACACGACACCTTTCATAACAATCGTAATGATTTCAAAATCCTTATGGTGATGCATCCCAAACCCAGTCCCCGGAGCTATCACGTCATCATTGAACACCCGAAGCATCCCAAAGCCCATACGGCTTGGCTCATACCAATCCGCAAAACTAAAACTGTGTCGAGTGCGAAGCCAACCATGGTCGGCTCCACCTCGACCTTCTTTGGGGTGGAGAATAGTGTGCATATACTTTTATTCTAGCAAATAAAAAATAACTCAAAAAAAATTCAAAAGTTTGAACGCATCTCACTACCCTTTACAAAAAGAACATTCGTGATAATGTAACAAACTAGATTGAAGCTCAACAGTACTTTGAAAGGTCCTGAGTGAGATATCTCAACAAAGCGCCGTCTGGCGCACTATCTCTTGCAAATTTTCCCACCTACAAGACACCGAAAAAACTGTGGGTTATCACAACATACTACAACCCGTGCAGATATGCGACACGACGAAAAAACTATGATGTTTTCATTGCCTCAATGAGGCGTTCGGGGATCTCGGTTTTGACGGTTGAGTGTGCTTTTGGAGATGCTCCGTTTGAGCTCCCCGATTCACTGGACACAATACAAATTCGAAGCTCTTCGTTGCTGTGGCAAAAAGAACGGCTTCTAAATCTTGCAACATCCTGGCTTCCGCCTGAGTGCAACTCTGTCGCGTGGATTGACTGCGACATACTCTTTCAAAATCCGCGATGGGCCATCGACACGGAGCGCCTACTTGAAACACATGCCGTTGTGCAACTTTTTGAATCATGCCTTCGGCTTGAGAAAGGCAACGTCACCAGGGCTCAAACTCCAGATCGAAGTTTTTCTTTTGGCACAATTGCGCCGAAAAATCCAGGGCTTCTTTCCTGCGGCCGCTATGACCTGCATGGACATACTGGCTATGGCTGGGCAATGCAAAGAGTTATTTTTGATGCAATAGGGCTATATGAGTATGCGGTAGGCGGAAGCGCCGACCATTTTATCGCTCACTCAATTTACAACGAGTATGGATTTTGCATTCAGCATACTCTTGGGACAAACCAACGAGCAACAGATCACCTAATAGACTGGGGAAGGCGCTTCAATCAACTTGTCTCGGGCGGTTTCACTGCTGTTCCTGGGGAAATCTTACATCTTTGGCATGGAGAACTTGTTAATAGACGCTACCACCAACGATTACTCGAGATAAATGCCTTGAAATTTGACCCGTATCAAGATGTAGTAGCAACGCCTGGCAAGCCCCTCGAGTGGCATCCAAACACGCGCAAGACAAAACCAAAACTCATAGAATATTTTGCGTCGTATTTTGAAAACCGTTGTGAGGACGGCTAATCTCCTCACCCGCTAAAAAGTACCCGCGTCACCACCCACCCCAAACCAACCCAAACCACGAGGAGATCCGCGTGAACCAAGACCCCATCCTTCTTAAAGACATCAATCATCTTTTGAGTCGACTGAAAGAAAACGAAAACCGCCTACAAGAAATCAGACGATCTGCTTCGGAAACATTTTCATCCGTCAAAAAAGCGCGAGCTGAAACCTTGCAAAAGCTAACCAGCGACGCCCTGCCCGACCTGAATGAAGAGACTCTACGACAACTACAGCGCCAAATTCCCGAACTTATCACGAATGCTGTTCGAAAAGAGATCAATGGCGCACGCAACGTGCATGTTCCATTCACCGTGCTGATTTCCGGCGGCGCTTCCCAATACAGAGCCGATGCGACACGTAAAGTGCGCGATGCTTTGCGAATCAAGCTTGCGGCAATGATAGATTCAACGGAAAAAAAGCTGGCCATCTGGAAAGCGGCCCTCGCAGACGATGATGACGCCATTGCAAAAATACAGAGAAAACTCGCCGCGCTCGATGACGAAGAAAATGAAATGCGCGAGAAAAAAGAGAAACTGTTGCGCATTAAAAAGGCGCACGAAGCTTCTGGGAAAAGTCCTCCGCAGGCAATTGTCGAGACCATTGCGAAGCTCGCAAAAGAAGACCGGGTGAATATGGCAAAAAAGGGCCCCACCCGCGTTCAAAAGGTTCGGGAACCAGCCTTCCGCTCTGGATACAGGTCTGGCAACAGATCCAACTATGACGACGACTTTGATTTCTTTTCCGACCTCATCATCCCCTATCTCATTTTAAGCCAGATATTCTCGGGCCCAAACTACGACGACTATATGCAAGAATCTGACGTATACGAAAACAGTTCGTCATCCCTGGGGCAGGAAGATGCCAGCGCAGAACTCGCCGATCGAGGAGCTCTTTCATAATATACGTAATACAAAACAAAGACCGCATCGTATATGCGGTTTTTTTATGAGACAACCCTACTACCGAGCCCCACCTCCATCTCTTTCCACGCCGAGAAAGCGGCGCCATGAAAGTCTACTGCCTTACCCTTACTCTCTTTCAATGCTTTTTGATGATTCATTTCTGCTGGTGTATATGAAATAGGAATGCCCATCTTTTTTGCTTCTTTAAGCGCAACACTAGTGTTTACCCCTCCACCAAAAGCCACGATAGCATCGCTCGTCATTAAAAATGCCTTGGTCGTCTCCGCAATTTTGTCTGTGCCAGGCACATAACCACCCCAATAGGGGTCGTTGATGATGTAGATATTGTCAACAAACGGTGAGAACCTGCCGCTATAGGTAAGCGCTTGGGTGGACACAATACCAATAGTTTTAAACCCAAGTTTTTTCGCAATCTCATACATGCCTCCAATACCGTCTTCAGTGGCCCCGATGCTTATGACATATTCCTCTCTATCAAGCTTCTCCAATTCTGCCTTGATTTGTGCAAACACCTTATCTTTTTCTTCATAATCCAATGCAGAGTACCCAAAGAGTGTGTACACTTTTTTGCCCAACGCTTTTATTTGTGCCACGGCATCATCCGCAAAAATGGGGTCAGTGGCATGTTGCGTAGATTCTTCTCCTTCTTCGTTGATCCCCTTCGTGAGAATTTTTTCTTTAGTCCCTTCTCTGTTTACCACAAGCTCCAAAAGCGCGGCATCGTCAAGATACTCTGTCACGCCAAAGACATCCAATATTTTCTTTGCCGCCTTCACCACAAACTCCGGCTTGCGATACGCGAGCAAAACCACATTTTCATTCACACTTCCTTCATCGTCATAATAATGATGGTTAAGTTTGCTAAAGACATTGGCGAGGAGGCCGATGGATGCGCGGTCAAAGAAATATTTTATTTGAATTGGCTCCGCACCGCGCTCGCCCATCACAGAGCTTCCGCTTTCAAGGTTGCCCGTAGGGGTTCTTTTCGCTTCCAGCGCCTCTATATCACTTTCGTGCTCCACATCCTCCTTTTTCATCATGTATTCAAACGGTTGTGGTCCATTGGGGCGCAGTAAGTCACGCACAATTTCATCTTTCTCCAACGTGAGCGCTGTCTCATGCACGATTTCAAAAATAATCATCGTCGCAAGTTGGCGAAGGGCTTTTTCTTCTTCCGACGCATCGGTAGGGATGTCTATGAGCTTCGGGAAAATAACATCGGTAATAAATTGGTCTACTTCTTTATAAAAGGCGAGCTTCTGCATGTCGGTCGTGATACCTTTTTGTTTTTCACGCCGCACAATATACGCATAGAGTCTTCGTGCGTGATTTAAGTCGTGATACCAAAAATCAAGCGGAGACTGCTGATGTCCATCAACGCGAGTTGTCTTTGAAATCACTCCCACAAACTCAATGGGTACCGAGCGCGTGCGAATAAAATCCACGAGAGAAAGTTCGTCTAATGTGGGGATGAGCACCACATCCTGGCTTGAGACGAGTGAATGGCGATGGTAACAATAACGGTCAAAGTGGTAGAGCTTCATGGCCTTGTTTCCCGGCTGAAGTCTGTTCATTTTGTCCAAAAGACGAATGGCGCTCTCAATAGCATCAATGGTTGGCCGATACGGAAATGGCTCACTGAAAGGCACCTCGTACGGGTATTGCTCTGCTCCTTCAGTATTAAATTTCAAATTGACATGCGCGAGAAAAGTAAGCACTTCATTCATCTCATACTCCAAGGCGGGGTTTGCGACAAGCACATCCTTAAAATAGTCGGAGCGAAGCTCTTGCACAAGAAAATCAACAACTGGTTTAAATTCCGGAAACGGCGCATTCAGACCATGTTCTTTGAGCCGAGCATAAAAATCAATATACGCGCCAATAGGGTCTTTGATGACTCTGCCCTCAATGGTATTTGTGTCTTTTGTGTTCATGTTTGTTTTTTCGCACCAACTCAAGCTTTTTTTCTCTCCGCCAACTTTTAATTTGCGCTTCACGCTTCAGGGCGCTACTTCTATCCTTATGCTTCTCAGTATACAAAATTTTCTGTGCTTTCCGCGAACCCGTGTAGCGCCCACCTTTTCCGTTCTTGTGTTCTTCAAACCTCCGCCGAACATCTGTCGTAATACCAGTATACACCGTACCGTCTTTACACTGTAGAAGATAGGTGAAGTACATAGCTTTTGTTTTTGGTGCCATTCATTTGATGCTCCCAAACATTGACATAAAATTTACGCTACCAAACGCCCTTCAAAATATTTGTTCTCAACCCGTTCAATGGCTTCACCATATTGGGTATTTTTAATAATCTCAAATGCCTTTTTTTCAAAAGGTGCGAAACTTGTGGGTAAGATATTAAGCAATCTTTCTCCGACTAACTCAGGATTAAAAATTGGATCCACTATATAACCCAACCTAAGCAAATACCAGGTGGCAACAAATAACGAACATGGATATTTTTTTGTTTTTGTATAGTCAATAATTTGAGCTTTCAATTTTTCGCCAGTAATGAGCTTGAGAACTTCGTCACACGCCGGGATAAGCTGGGATTCCCTAATAATCACATCTGGCTGAAAACCATGCCCTCTAAGCCACTGCACAAAAGCTCCGTAGTCAAAAGACGAATCTGGAAAAGAATAATCATCAACCATAACCACAAGAGATGTGCTTTTCCCTTTGTGCTCTTCAAAAAAGTCTTTCAAAATTTTCAACGAAAGCTTCTGTTCCTCACCAATATGATTACTGGTGTAAATGTGAGCATACTCAATTGATAGTTCCTTTTTCATAATACACCGATTCGCCTAGT
>Ga0209542_10016232_pt1 | contig 12377 bp, 9 predicted proteins | sample RifCSPhighO2_01_FD_184028 | JGI IMG/M metagenome (GOLD analysis project Ga0209542, IMG submission 184028) | Soil microbial communities from Rifle, Colorado - Rifle CSP2_plank highO2_0.1 (SPAdes) (version 2) | ecosystem: Environmental > Terrestrial > Deep subsurface > Rock core/Sediment ...
TCGAGCGTGCTGGTCATTCTATATCCCGCCAACATTGGCGGAAGCACCAGATCCAACACGCTCGAATGGAGGGACCGGAAACAGCCCGGGGTAGAAACGACCGGGATACGGTCTTGGTAATAACCGAGGAGCAGCAAATTGCCCGGTTCCACCGGCACCAGAAAGTGCCGAATTTCACATCCCACTGCAACCATAGCCTGCCCGACGACATCGTCGGGACCGGCCGGCGACGTTGTTGATGCGATAATCACGCACGTAGGCTCGGAACGCAGCAAATTCCTCAAAGATCGCGCCACCGGACCTTTTTCTTCCACGGCGGCATCGACAAAACGGGCTTCCGTGCCGAAGCGTTGCAATCTCCCGTGCATGATCCTCCCGAACAATTGCTGCGCCCGCCCGCCGTAGAGAGGATCGGTATAGAGTACCGCTACATTCGGTTCCGGTATCGGACGCGCTTGAAGGATCGGCCCGCGTTCTTTGAGTATCAAGAGTACCGCTTCCAACTGCGTTTTTGTAACTGCAAAAGGGAACGTTTTGACGGTGGCGACGCGCACGCCCTCCTTCACGTAAGACAAATTCATTGCGGTTGCAATTGTGATGCCGCCTAAAGAATTGGCCTGCGTGAGCAGGATCTCATCCACCAACACACAGGCAGTCACCTTGGCGAATAAGTTTGCTCTCCCACCTGGAGCGGGCTGGAGCACAAGCGATCCGCAACCCGTCTGTTGAGCGACTTGTTCGGCCGCAACTTTTTCGCTAACCTCACCTTCTTCCAGTCCGACAACTTGGACTTCATCCAGACCCTCTTCTTGGAGCAAAGTCGCATCTTCCAGGCTGATTTCATGTCCTTTCCCAAGGACTCTCCTGCCGTCCGCGGAATTGATGTTGGAACAAAGAGTGTAGCCAGCCGAAGCATCGGTTCTGACTGTTAGTGGTCTCATCTCGATCTCCTTCAAATTCAATAAAATAGGTGGAGTATTTAACTCCACCACCGAAACTGTACAGATTTTTTCCAGCATTGTCAAGCCATAATTTGGAATATTCCCAGCCTGGCTACCAACAAACACCTTATCAAACGATTAGGGTGTTTGTTTGCTATAATAGGTAAATGGGACATATTTTTTGGGAAATTGCGATTATATTCATCCTCACCCTTTTAAACGGGTTTTTTTCCATGAGCGAGATTGCGCTTATATCTATCCGCAAAACCCGCGTGGCTTATTTGGCCAAGCAGGGCAGTGGCAAGGCAAATATTATTGCTCAGTTAAAAGACAAGCCGGAAAAGCTTTTTGCTACTATCCAAATAGGCATTTCCATTTTGACCATTGCGGCTTCGGCTTTTGCCGGGAGGAGCCTTGCGGGGGAATTGGGCTCGTATTTGGAAGGGAAAAGTTTAGGCATTGTTTCCGAGTACGCATATAACATCAGTTTTGTGGTTATTGTTTTAGGCATCACATATCTTAGTTTGATTTTAGGCGAACTGGTACCCAAGTCTTTAGGCCTGCGCTACGCTGAAACCTGTGCCCGCCTTGCCGCGTACCCAATTTGGTGGCTGTCGAAAGTTGCCACTTGGCCCGTAAAATTTTTGAGCTTGTCTTCCAACCTTCTTTTAAAACCATTTAACGATTCAACCAGCTTTACCGAATCGCGAATGTCTGAAGAGGAGATCAGAATGCTTATAGCCGAGGGCAGAAGGACAGGCACTATAGAACCACACGAGCACAGCATTATAGAGAATGTTTTTGAATTTGGCGATTTGACTGCGGCAAAAATTATGGTGCCGCGCACGCAAATTGTCGGCTTTAATATTGATGCGTCGGCCAAAGATACTATAAGCAAGGCGATTGACTCCGGTTTTTCGCGGCTTCCAATATACAAGGATGATTTAAATAACATTATCGGTATTCTTTATACTAAGCGCCTTTTAAAGAAGCTGGGGGAGGAAATGTCGAATATTGATTTGACCGCATTTTTGGTTGCGCCGTATTTTGTGCCGGGGAGCATGAAGATCAGCGAAGTGCTCCAGCGTTTGCAGAGGAAAAAATTGCATATGGCTTTGGTGACCAACGAGCACGGGGAAATTGAGGGGCTCGTGACTTTGGAGGATATTTTGGAAGAAATTGTCGGCGACATTACGGACGAGACCGACGAGGCCAGCGGCCAGGTCGTTAAGCAGTCGGAAGGGTTGTATTTAGTCGCGGGCGAAGTTTCTATTTTGGATTTTAACAAGCGTTTTAATTCCGCATTGCCGGAAGACAAGGATTTTGCCACGCTTTCGGGATTTTTAATCCAAAAGCTCGGCCGTTTTCCGCAGGAAGGGGATGCTGTAAAATATCAGAATCTGGAATTTACGGTTAAAGAGAAGACTTTAAGGACAGTAAAGGCAGTAGTGGTAAAAAAGCTGTGAAAAAGTTTAAGCCCAAACTAATTTTTCTTATTGTGGTACCGCTGGCGCTTTACCTCTTGTGGGCCGACTACTTTAAAATACCAGAGCTTCGGCCGGTATTTCCCGTAAATTTTTTCCTGCCTGAAAGGTTTTGGGAGGGCGTAGAGTACGCCGAAGGCCAGAACCAAAAAAATGCCAGCCGCATATTCGCGGCCGTGCTGCCCCACCATTTGCTAGCTGGCCGATTGATTTCCGGGGTATTTAAAGAGCTAAACAGCCAGAGCGTAAAAAACATCATCTTAATCGGCCCTAACCATTATGAGGCCGGCGCATTCAATCTCCAGTCAAGCTCAGCCGATTGGCAAAGCCCTTTGGGTTTGGTTTCCGGCTACCGAGCGTTTAGTTACTTGCCTGAGGCCCAGGCAGAAACAATGGTCAATGAGCATTCGGTGGCCGGGCTGATGCCATACGTAGGGCATTATTTTCCACAGGCCAAAGTTTTTTCTGTTATAATAAAGCATAATACCGGCGACGCTGAACTGGAAGCCCTGGCAAATGAAATTGTAAAAAAATGGGACAAACAGACCGCGCTTTTGGCTTCCGTGGATTTTTCCCACTATCTGCCCAGGCAAATAGCGGAAGGCCGCGATGAATTTACCAGGCAGGTGTTAATGTCCATGGATGAAAAAGAATTGTACGGCCTAAATAACGATTACGCGGATTCGCCCGGCAGTTTAGCTTTGCTCCTTAAAGTCTGCAAAAAGCTCGGGGCCAAAGTTTTTTCCATCAAAGATCATTCTAATTCAGCCGATATTTTAAATAACCCGGCTATTCAAAGTACCACCAGCTACTTTACGGGGTACTGCGAGGAAAGGTCATTATAATGAATATGGATATGGAAAATATCAAAGAGTTTTTAAAGGCCAAAGGCGCTTATGTCGGCATGGCAGTTGTGGCCGCGGCGGTATTTGGTTTTTTGGTCTGGAGGTTTGCCTTGCCGCAAAGGACTGAGTACGGCTATTCGGGACAGCCTTACCCTGCGACTTTTTTTGTTACGGCTTTGGATTTTGGCGAATCTTTTTATAATGTGCCTGAGCCGGACAAGACGATTGTCATCAACTTCAGCCAGCCGGCGCACCCGGAGAATTTGGTAAATTATTTTGAACTTACGCCGAATGTAAAGGGGCGGTTTGAGCAGGGCACAAGCGGCGCGGAAATCCGTTTTATTTCGGAATCGACTTTTGAGACCGGGGTAAATTATACGGTAAAAATCAAGGCCGGCTTTGCTTCCACGCTGGGCGGCGAGCTCACCCAGGATTACATAAAAAATATTTCTTTGCGGTTCAGCGCCGATGATTTTAAAGTCCTTAAAAACGGCCGCTACGCGCTTTTACAGTCAGTCTCGCTTTATGACATGGGCAGCCTCACCGCCCAGGTGGGCTCTAACATCAGCAAGCCCGCTATAAGGGTGTTTAAGGCCGCTGACCCTGAGTTTGCCATCAACGATATTTTGTCAGGCACTTCCGGCGGTTATGGTTATATGCAGCCCAGAGGCAAGACCGATACCTCGCGCTTAAAGCCCGTGGCCGCAAAGGACGGCGTGGAAAACGGCGACGCGGTAAAAATTCCGGAAGAGGTCGGGGTTTACCTGGTCCAGGCCATAAGCAATGACACGGTTTTCTCCCAGGTTTGGGTTTCCGTCAACACTATGGGCGTGCATTTTAGGCAGGATGACCAAAAATTTATGGCCGCGGCCCAGGACTTAAAAACCGGCGCGCCCGTAAGCGGCGTGGAATTTACCACTTACGAAGCCGGCGGACAAAAGCTTGTGCCCATCCAAACATTCTCTTTTTCCGGCATGGGCGAATTCCCTCTGGAGTTTCCGAATAAGATAGACATTGCCATTGCCAAAAAAGGCAATGAATACGCTTACATCCCGGTGAATGTCAACGGGTCGCTCGCGGAAGTTGGCGTTTACCAGAACCTCACCGACTCTTGGCAGAGTTTTTTGTACACCGAGCGGCCGATTTATAAGCCGAATGACGTGATAAAATTCCGCGGCCTGATAAGGCGCGACAACGATGGGCTTTACCTCCTGCCGCCGCGCGGCACAAAAATCAGCGTGGCTTTGCGTTCGGACAGCTATCAGTCTGACCAGCTTACTCCCAGGCAGGAAGTGGAAGTTAACGAACACGGCGTATTTTTTGGCGAATTCAAGTTGGCCGGCAATATGGCCGCGGGCAGGTATTATATAGATGCCACCCTTGTGAGCAATAATGTTTATTTAAACGGCGGGCAGGCTTATTTGGAAATTTTGGAATATAAAAAACCGCCGTTTGAACTCCAGGTGGATTTAGACAAGGACGAGTATACGGAAGGTGACAGCGTGAAAGTTAAAATCAAGGGTTCCAATTTTAGCGGCAAGCCTTTTGGCAGGCAAAAAGTGAACTATAAAGTTTACGCTTTGGATTATTATGAAACCGAGAAAGCGGTTTATAATAAATCTTTTGTGCTTAACAGCTGGGGCGGGATGTGCGGGGGCGGCGGGTTTGGGTTTGGCGAAACTTATTACGGTGAACTGGTCCCCGGAGCGGAATCGGAAATTACTTTAAACAGCGCCGGGGAGCTTGAGCTTAGCTTTGACACCAAAAAATTGGAGCGCAATATCAGCCAGCAGCTCACGTTCATGGCGGAAAAACAAGACGCCAACGGGAATATTATTACCGACATCCAGACCGCGGTAGTGCATAACGGCGAGGTCAACATATTCCTGCGCCCGTTTAAAAACCAGTCCGCCGATACCCGTGAGCCTGTGGCGGTTTTTTCCGCGGAAACGCTTTCCGGAGAGAAATTGGGCTTAAAGGAGTTTGACTACAGCATTGACCAGGTGAGGTATATGTACGAAAACGGCAAAGCCGAGCGAACGGCCAAAACTGTTAAGTCCGGCAAGGTGACGACCAATGCCGAAGGCATCGGCGAATTTAAGGTGGAGGGCGCGGGCGGCCTTGAGTCAGGTTTTGATACTATGGAAGTGAGCGTCAAAATCACGGATCCGCGCGGCAACGCCATCACCGGTACGCAGAGCTTGTACGTTTACAGGGGCGAAGACCAGGATAGCGCGGCATTGCTTTTGGACATCAGTTCCGGCCAGACTAACTTAATAGCCGGCGGCAAAGCGCGCCTCAAAATTGTTGCGCCTGACGACATGCGGGTTTTGGTGGCCTTTGAGCGGGGGAGGGTTTATAACCCGGAGTGGCTCACTCTTAAGGCAGGGGAAAATATTTATGAGTTTGAGGTGAAGGATGAATACATGCCGAGCATTACCCCGACTTTCAGCGCGTTTTATAAGAACCGCTACTATGTGGAAGGGTTGACTTTCAATGTGCCGGCTATGAAAAAATTGCAGAATATTTCCGTTACTACTGACAAGCCGGACTACCAACCCGGGCAGGTGGCGAAAATTACCATTAAAGCCACGGACCAGCAGGGCAGGCCGGCGCGAGGCGCTTCGCTGTCTTTGGGGATTATAGACAAGGCCATCTTCGCCTTAAGGAAAAGCACGCAGTTGCCGTTGCATTCCAGCTTTTATTTTTTCCGGGCGCGCCGCACCAATAATTCCTCCAGTATGACCGGTATTAGCTTTGGCAGCGGGGCGGAACAGGGCGGCGGCGGGGGAGACTACGCCTCAACTTTGGTCAAAGACGTTGATGTTTTGTACTGGAATCCGGACCTCACTACCAACGCGGACGGGGAAGCGGTGGTGTTTATCCCCGTGCTCGGCAATACAGTCTGGAAAGGCATTGTTTATTCTTCCAGCGATGCCACGGACTTAGGCCAGGCTGACTTTGAGTTTATTGTGCGGTAGTGTTGGCAAAAAAGAAACAAAAAAAGCAGAGCGTTTAAACGCCCTGCTTTTTTAAAGATAGTTTGAATCTAAAATTTAAGCCAGCCCACTTACATTCCGGATTAACGGCACGCACTGGTTCTCCCTCTGGATTGGCATTAGATGTTCGGGAATAGCAATGTCTTCGAGCGCCGGTTGGTTGGGCGTAAAATTTTGGAAAAAAGGAGGAATCTTATTAGTTCTATAGACTTTCATAATATAGGCCAAGTCATTCCTTACATAATCTGAATATAGCGCTATTACCTTTGCCTGAGCGGCTGGAGCCAATCCATCAACAGCTTTTTTTAAGTAAGCCACGGCCAGCCGTCCGGCTTCCAGCTCGTATTCATATACGGTCTGTAAATCTTCTTCAGGAGCGCCAAAATAGCCTTTAGTTGCAACTTTCCACGCTTCATCACCATGGAATTTTAGCCCGCTTTTAGGTCCTGCTGACCATTGCGTCCCATGCCCCAAACCCACATGCATCAAATCATAAACCCGACCAACAATCCCGCCTGTTTTTTTAAGATCGTGATGCAAATAAACAGTTTTGCCATCGGATTGGCAGGTATCATGACCGGATTCCTTGGCTTTGGGGTCGGGTACGTTAGTAAGTAGGCTTAGGTCAGCCAAGGCAACTTTTAAACCCATCTTTTCTGCGAGGTTTTGCAGATTAGTAAAGGCGGTTTCTAAATGTTCTGCTGGAATTTGATAATATTCTAGAATATTATCTTTTGTTATTCTGCCTGGGGTTTCAGCGGGTAGAGTTTCTCTTATTTCTGACATAAAATTCAATTTTAATGTCTTTTGCTCAATTTTACACGGAGTTTGAAGCTATGGCAAACCAGCATAAGGCTTTGTTCATGCTATAATAAAGGAAATGGAAAACAAAAAGATTGATAGTATAGGGTTCGCAAAAACCATAAACCAAAAAACAGTCCCGGCAAAGCGGGTTTTTGTGGATTCGATTGTCAGGATTAGGCGGAAAAAGGCGGACGCGGCCTGGCTGAAAGCAAAATTATGGGTTGCCCGGCGCTTTAGCCTGCCGGTTTTGGCAAGTTTGGTTTTGGTTTTTTTCTCTTTTTCGGGCGGGGCGTATTTAGTCTGGCGGACGGATGCCTCTTTGGCTCAGGATGGAGTATCATCAGCCAACCAAACTCCGGCGATCCCGGTTTTGCCCGTGGTGGCAGGCGCAAGCGCCTTAGGGCCTATCGCCCAAATCCCCAACGAAATTTTATTCAACCTGACTTTGGACCAGCTGGAAGTTTATTTGGCGGAAGAGTTCAAAACTTCGGAAATGGAAGACGCGGAGCGCCTGGCTGACCGGAAGTTCAAGCTTAAAATTTACCTGGACGAAAAACAGTCGCCTTTAATCAGCATTGCGGACACCCTGGCCGAACTCAAGCATTGGAAAATGGTTTTGGCAATTTCCAATTCCGAAAGCACCTTAGGCAAAAGGTGTTATAACAATAATTGCAGCGGCATAGGCGTGGAGCCGGGACATCCTTATTGGCGCGACTATGAAAGCAAAGCCGACTGGGCCAAAGATTTGGACAAGTTGATAGAGAAGCGCTACAAGGACTGGACCTTGGAGGAAATGAACGGGGTATACAACAAACCGGGAAGCCAGAATTGGCTGTATGCTTCAAAGCAGATACTGGAGGAGATGCAGGAGAGAGGCATTGAGTAGTAAGTTATAAGTTGTAGAGGCCAGTATAGTTGAAAGTAGCGGGTTGTATGTTGCCTAAAAACCAAAACCTTATTTCCACACCGGCTGCCATGCCCTATAACCAATAACTAAGAAATTTATGAGCAAAAAATTTTTAGCACCCATTTTAATTACGGTAGGGTTATTGCTTGCCGGCATCAGTGTCGGGCAAAATATCAAACTGAATCCCATTAAGCCCGGGGCGAAGTCATCAGCAAATATTTCCGACGAACAGCAGGCGATTTTGGCGGTAAGGAAAGCCAAAGCCAGCGTGGTGAGCATCAACGGGCTTAGGACATATGTGGGCCGGGGCAACTCTACCCCGATTATTGAGCCTTTGGAAGGCACGGGATTTATTTATTCAAAAGACGGGCTGGTTGTTTCCAACAGCCATGTGGTGCAAAGCGAGAACACGGAATATTTTGTAGTCTTGGGCGACGGGAAAGAATACCGGGCTAAAGTTTTGGGTTTGGATAAATATAACGACGTCGGGGTATTAAAAATCGACGCTCCGGGCCTCACCCCTGCGGTTTTGGGTAATTCCGCGGATTTGGAAACCGGCCAGTCGGTTTTTGCCATTGGTAATTCTTTGGGCCGCTACCAGAATACCGTCACCCGTGGCGTGGTTTCCGGCCTTGGCCGCACTGTGAGCATTGGCACGCCCGACGACCCGCGGCCGAGGTTCCAGAATTTAATCCAGACCGACGCGGCCATTAACCCCGGCAACAGCGGCGGGCCTTTGGTGAATATGGCCGGCGAGGTAATTGGCATTAACACTTTAGTCGATAGGACCGGCGAGGGTGTGGGGTTTGCCGTGCCTGTATCAGCAATCAGGGATTCGGTAAACCAGCTTTTGGCTTTCGGCAAAGCGTCGCACCCTTACGCGGGTCTGGTGTTTGCCACAATCAACAAGCTAATGAAGATCCAGGAAAATTTAACGGTTGACCAGGGCTCTTTGGTCATATCGGTCGGGGCCAGCGGCCCGGCTTATAATTCGGGGGTAAGGGTTAATGACGTAATTTTAGAAATCAACCATGAAAAGCTTACAGAACGCAGCGAGCTCGACGCGGTTTTGCAAAAGTACAAATCCGGGGATACAGTCTTGCTAAAACTTATGCGCAACGGGGAAATTATAGAGACGCCGTTGTTGTTAGGGGAATATAAGTGACAACAAAGTTGTCATCCCGGAATTCGCCCTTGGCGAATATCCGGGATCCAGATTAATAGATAATAATAAATGAAGGCCGACGTTCCCGGATGGGAAGTCGGCCTTGCAAATTCTTGATCAGGAACTTACGGACACCGCAGATACGCAGATTACAAAGATTACACAGATGTTATGTAGCCATCTGTGCTAATTTGTGTTTTTTATCTGTGGTTGGCCCTCTGTCCCTGATTTGGTCGCTGTCACTATAGCCAGCAGCATTACGCCCGCGGCCAGCGTGATTAGCGATGCATGCTCGACTACGAGCACCAGCTCATACAGCTGGGTGGCAATGATAGCCACGTGCAAAGCTTTGGGCAAGAGCGGAGTTTTGCCGGAAATGCGTTTGGCGATTTTACCAGCCGCCAGTCTTTGGTGGCGGAAGCCAAACAGCAACATCAGCAAAGCCCCTAAGCCCAAAAGGTACAGAGGGTCCATAAAATTCCTTTCCCCTCCTTATTCCCAAGACTTATGCACCGCCGCTTTTAAGACTGGCAAAGCCAGATCTTATAAAGCGGCTTTGGCCAACTTCTTCGTTATTTTGCTGCGGTACTTCTCACCGTAGGTAAACTACGGCTCAAAGCATCCTTGCAAAATGTCTCGAATTTGGCTCAATGCCTAAGTCTTGGTTTTATTAAAGATCCTTCCCTCACTCGCAGCACGACCAGGCTACGTGCGGGGGACCCGCCATCATACTGAAATTGTGGAAATTTGTCAAATTTTGGTACGTGGTGCTACAATTAAGGTATGCAATTATCTTCTAGACGACTATCCTAAAAAAGGATATTTTTTATGCCTAATAACGAGATTTATAACACCATAATCATTGGTTCCGGTCCGGCTGGGCTTACCGCGGCTTTGTATGCGGCGCGCGCGGAATTGCAGCCCCTAGTAATCGGCGGCCTCACTTGGGGCGGGCAGTTGATGCTCACCTCGGAAGTGGAAAATTTCCCCGGTTTCCCGGAAGGCATTATGGGTCCGGAATTGATGCAGAATATGCGTAAGCAGGCCGAACGTTTTGGCACAAAAATTTTGGATGAGAATGTAATATCGGCTGATTTCAAATCCTCGCCCTTTACGGTAAAGACTGACAAGGCGGAATTTAAAGCCAAGACTGTAATCATCGCGACCGGCGCAGATGCCAACTGGCTCGGTTTGGAAAGTGAACAAAGATTGCGCGGCAAAGGTGTTTCCGCCTGCGCCACCTGCGATGGGTTTTTCTTTAAGGATAAGGAAGTGGTAGTCATAGGCGGCGGGGATAGCGCTATGGAAGAAGCAAGTTTTTTAACTAAGTTTGCCTCCAAGGTCACGATTCTGCACCGCAGGGATGAATTTCGGGCAAGCAAGATAATGCTTAAAAGGGCGCAGGAGAATCCGAAAATTGTTTTTGTGAAGAATGTGCAGGTTGTGGATGTCTTGGGAGAAAATTTTGTGGAAGGCGTGAAAATAAAAGATAATAACACCGGAGAGGAAAAGGTCATAAAAGCCGCGGGATATTTTGCGGCCATTGGCCACACGCCGGCAACTAAAATTTTTGCCGCAGCAGGAATTGAAACAGATGCTAAAGGCTACATTGTAATAAAAAACCAGACGCGCACCAATATAGAAGGGGTGTTTGTGGCAGGGGACGTGAATGACCCGCGCTACCGCCAGGCCGTATCCGCGGCCGGCATGGGCTGTATGGCCGCTTTAGACGTTGAAAAATTTTTGGCGGAACGCGAAGTATAAAGTATTGAGTATTATGTATAAATTATCAGGCAGGGTTATTAAGGGGGATGGTTATGGAAAGGTTTTGGGATTCCCGACGGCGAATTTGGACAGGCGGGATTATTCGCGTAAGAGGATGAATATCCGGCTTGGTATTTATGCAGGTTTCGCAGAATTAAATCTTAAATCTAAAATCTTAAATCTTAAATCTGCTATTGTTATCGGACCTGTTGATAAGATTGGCCTTCCCAAAATTGAAGCGCATTTGCTAGATTTTAAAGGCAATTTATACGGTAGTAAAATTTCTTTATTTTTGGTAAAATATTTGCGGGGATTTAAACGGTTTAAAACTGTGAAAATATTGAAACAACAAATAACTAATGATATAAGGCAAGTAAAAAAACTCAAATTTTGAGTTTTTTTGTGCCTTAATCCATTAAAATATATGCAAAACCCTTGGGAAACAGCCGTTAAGCAGTTAGAAGAAGCGGCACAGATTGCCGGGTTTGATAAGAATAAGATAGAAAGGCTAAAACAGCCGGATCGTTATGTGGAAGTATCTATTCCTATAATTATGGACAGCGGGGAGCAGAGGATTTTTAAAGGGTTCAGGAGCCAGCATAATAACGCGCGCGGGCCTTATAAGGGCGGCATTAGGTATCACCAGAATGTGGACTTAGATGAAGTGAGGGCTTTAAGTTTTTGGATGAGTTTTAAAAACGCGGTTATTGACGTGCCTTTCGGCGGCGGCAAAGGCGGGGTTATTGTTAACCCCAAAGAGCTGTCGCAAACAGAACTTGAAAAACTTTCCCGCGGCTGGGTGCAAAAAATGTACCGCATTTTAGGCCCCCAGGTTGATGTCCCGGCGCCGGACGTGAACACAAACGGGCAAATTATGGAGTGGATGGTGAGTGAATATAAAAAATTAACTAATGATCCTAAATCCGAAGCCGTGTTTACTGGTAAGCCTTTAGGAAAAGGCGGAAGCGAGGGAAGGGAAGAGGCCACGGGTTTTGGCGGGTACTACGTTTTTGAAGAAGCGGCTAAAAAATTAGGCGTGCCGGCGGGCGCGCGAATTGCGGTGCAGGGGTTTGGCAATGTCGCGACTTTTTTTGCCAAGCTGGCCGAGGAGCGGGGCTATAAAATTGTGGCTTTGTCAGATTCCAAAGGTGGGATTCTTAACATGGACGGCTTGGGTTTTGAAAAAGTTTTAGCTTACAAAAAGCAAACCGGCGCGCTTAACGGGTTCCCTGGCAGTAAAAGTATCAGCAACGAAGAATTATTGGAGTTGGAGGTAGACGTGTTGGCGCCCGCGGCTTTGGAAAATGTTTTAACCGGCGATAACGCTGCGCGAGTCAAGGCGAAAGTTATTGTTGAGCTTGCCAACGGCCCGACCACTAAGGAAGCTGATAAAATTTTTCAGGAAAAAAATATCCAGGTAATCCCGGACATTTTGGCCAACAGCGGGGGGGTTTGCGTTTCTTATTAT
>Ga0209542_10016233_pt1 | contig 12377 bp, 12 predicted proteins | sample RifCSPhighO2_01_FD_184028 | JGI IMG/M metagenome (GOLD analysis project Ga0209542, IMG submission 184028) | Soil microbial communities from Rifle, Colorado - Rifle CSP2_plank highO2_0.1 (SPAdes) (version 2) | ecosystem: Environmental > Terrestrial > Deep subsurface > Rock core/Sediment ...
GGTCATCGCATTTGTGCGATTGATGATATATGACGGTGGACCCACGGAGATGAAATCCCTCTGGGTCGATCCTACCTATCGCGGGAAGCGACTAGGGCAGTTTTTGGTGCGTAAGGTATTGCGTTCTACCAAAAAGGGGAAAGTGTACATTCGATTGGGTCCAAGCTATGAAAACTATTATGCGGAGATAGGATTTCGACATGTCCATAATCCTCCTCCAATCCTTAAGGCAGGATTGGAGGTATTTGCACATGCTCATCCTGAACTGCCTATGGGGCTTTGTATGGTTTACGATGTACATCAGAATAAGAAAGATATGTCGCTCGTGAGTAAGCCAGATCTCCTCGTCATCGACGGCGGCAAGGGGCAGATGAATGCGGCGTGTGAAGTTCTCAAGGAATTGGATCTCTCAATCCCTGTCATCGGTCTTGCCAAACGTGAGGAGGAAGTCTTCATTCCTGGTGAATCGAATCCTTTGCCCTTTGCCAAAGATTCCCCCGCACTTTTCCTCCTCATGCGTATCCGTGACGAAGCACATCGCCGCGCGCATGGGCATAACGAAAAGAGGAGAGGAAAGAAGATGTTGTATAGCTAAGAAATCTATCACTATGACGCACGCATCGGAATTTTCATAAATTTCCTATTCACAGTGTATGAATATTTTTCTATACTTTCCCCATGCGAAAACTCTCTCTTCTCATTGGTGCGCTCGGAGGAGCGTTGGCTGGCTATGTCTTCAGTAATGCGAAGTTACGCGAGGAGTTGTCGCATGCGAAGAGTGCCGAAGATGCTGCACATATTCTGGGGAAGCATATGCAACGTGATGGGCAGAAGCTTGGTAAGCAAGTGACGGAGCTTGTTCAGAGTGATGATGTTCAGCGCAATGTCCGGAAGGCAAAGGCTTTTGTGCAGCGTTCTGTCGACAGTGCGACGAAGGAAATCAGCACTCTCACTGCGCAAGGGAAGAAGCGTGCAGAGAAGGTAGTCAAGCGTACGGTGTCCCGTGCGAAGAAGGTGGCAAAGAAGGCGGTGCGTTCGGTGAAAAGGTAAGAAAAAATGATTCCCTCCTCAAGATCTCTCAATGTGGCAGAGGCGAGCCATATGTTTTTTTAGCCCGTTCACGGATTTCGTCTATATCGATATCCGGAAGGAGAGCCCCTTCCTGTTCTACAACTTTGGAGGCCAAGGCTGCACCGAGTTGAGCCCCTTCCATCAGTGTCCAGTCGTGAAGTCTTCCATAGATCACGCCTGCGCGAAATGCGTCACCCGCACCGGTTGGGTTGATAACGATGTCGGCATCGACGCGTGGGCGACCCTCCATTTTTTGCCCTTCATAGATCACAAAGCCATGGTGTCCGTGTGTCACGATAAAATACGGAGTGAGCTTCGCAATTTTTTCTTCCGGTTTATCGATGAGCGTGGTGAGGAGACCCGCTTCGTACGCATTCATGACAACCCCCGCACTGAGCGCGATAGCTTGCAAGACTTCCTCTTTGCTGAAACTGAGAAGCTCCTGTCCCGGGTCGAAGATACAGGGGATATTTTTTTCCTTGCACCAAAGGAGGCCGGTGAGAGTAAGAGTGGGGGATGATGGCGTGATGATCGCATAACCGATATCTTTGGGGTTAAGATCGACAGGCCATGAACGGAGACCACTCGCGCCACTATGGAAGAAGGTGATTTGATGTCCTTCACTGTCGGTCGCGATGGTGGCATTGGCAGTCACTTCGTCATCGAGTTTGCGGATGAGATCAGTCCGTATTTTCTTTTCTTTGAGAAGTTGCAGACAGGTGTCCCCGTCTCTTCCCACGGTTGCGGTCAGGATGGGGGCAAGGCCGATGAGCTTGAGATTCCATGCACTATTGAGGCCTGTCCCACCAAAGTTCTTGGTGCAGCTCTCCATGAGGAAGGACATCGAAAGCTCATCCAAAGCCTTTGGATCGATGCCATCCACGAAGGATTTGCCATAATGTAAAAAAGTGTCATAAGCTACAGATCCTGCGACGAGGACTTTGCGATTTTTCATAGGATGGTGTTGAAATTATAGCATCTTTCGGTCATTTTGTGAATAAATCTATAGTTCCAGAAATACTTGACATTTATTTGACATTATTGTGAGTAGAAGTATACTGACGTCATGTCTGGCGCCCCTGAGTCCATCGGGGTTCTTGAGAGGAAAGAAGTAACGACACGATGTGCCCCCGAAGATAACGATGGGGGTTCTTTTTTAAATGATCCAGATCTTGTACAAATGCCGCTGACTGAGCGGCTACCGGATGCAGTGCAGAAACTTCAGATTTCTGAAATGCGACCACGGTTTTCTGCTCGTAAATGCGATATTAACCGGTGGTTAGAGCAATCGGGAATCAATGAACATGATGAACCCCATGAGGGTCGGGTGGCCAATGGAACGTGGCAATTAGGGGAATTGTTTCGCCACACGCGGCATAAGATCTATGCTGCGGTTTTTGGGGCGAGGAATCACGACATTGGATATGATGTCAAAGGAAGAGACCCAAGAACCCTCTCAAAGGAGGATTATGCTGATCACCCTGAACGAGGTGCACAAATGTTCGGAGAGGCCATCAACGAAGTGCATCCTCCCTGGTGGGGGCCAGAGCATAGTCAAATTGCGAGAGACTCTATTCTGTACCACAACAATGGTTCGAGGAGTTATGTCCAGTATTGGAAGGACCGGGAAGGGAGACTGATGACATGGGATGATATACTCCCGATGTACACGCGTCTTGTTGATAAAGTCGATAATACGTATGAACGTGTATATCCCAGTCACATGGAAGAATTGGGGAGAGTCTTGGGACTGTCTCCGGAGACGATCCGCACACAAATGCATGCAAATATGGAACTGCTCCTCTCTTCTCCTGAAGATGCTGCTCGATTTGCTCTGGCTGCAAAGATTCGTGCACAGTTTCTTAAGAAGCAACGGGGTGATTCTGAGGAAGTGTTTGATCGATTACGTCAGCATGATCCGCGTTTTACCCATCGTATCGTGCCGTATGCCATTACAACGCAGAATCTTCTCTACTCACCACAAAGGAAGAAGCTTGGAGTTATTTACGATGTTGATACAGATCGTGTGGGGAGCGTTCTTGGAATCCGGTACACGCCGGATGATCACTATCAGCATTTTCTCGAGGCATATGAGCGTAGCTGCAAGCATGCTGCTGATGTTGGGTATCGTATCCATACTCTCCTTACAGGAGAACAGTCCGATGCATCTGAGCCGATGCTCTCGGTGATCTTCAATTATGGGAATAAAGAGATGCGTGAAGTGGAATTTACACCGCTCACTTCCGAGAAACATGCCCCGTAAGGTCTCAAATTATTTGGCATTCACTATCGGGCGGAGTACATTCTCGGGCGGGCGCTTCTCCCCAAACTATTCCCATTTTTCTCCATGAGCGCTCCTCGCAGAGCACAGGCACACACACGATTTATCATTGTGACCGGAGGAGTGTGCAGCTCTCTTGGGAAGGGGATAGCGACCGCATCCATCGGTGCCATTCTGAAGGCATGCGGCTTCAAAGTCTTTGTCCAGAAGCTCGATCCATACCTCAATGTCGATCCGGGTACCATGAGTCCCTTTCAGCATGGAGAAGTCTTTGTCACGGAGGATGGTGCGGAAACCGATCTTGATCTCGGACATTACGAGCGATTTATCGATGAACCAATGAGCAAGCTCAGTACCGTCACCACGGGGCAGATCTATCAGGCAGTGCTGAATAAAGAGCGACAGGGAGACTTCCTCGGGGGAACCATCCAGGTTGTTCCGCATATCACCGATGAGATCAAGCGTCGTATGACGGAGGCCGCGGCTAAATCAGGGGCGCAGGTTATGATGATCGAGATTGGGGGGACCGTCGGAGATATCGAAGGACAACCGTACCTTGAGGCTGTGCGTCAGTTACGCTCAGAGCTTGGATCGCAACGGTTGTTTCATGTGCATCTCACGTTGCTTCCCTATCTCAAAGGCTCGAAGGAACTCAAGACCAAGCCCACACAGCACTCCATTGCCGAGCTTCGACGTCATGGATTGCAGCCGGACATGATCCTCGCACGTGCGGATTATCGGGTCCCCGATGAACTCCTCGACAAGATTGCACGGTTCTGTGGTGTAGAACGCAGTGCGGTCATTCCAGCGCAGACGCTCCATTCGATCTATGATGTTCCCCTCAGTCTTCAGCAATATGGCATGGCGCAAATCATCGGAAAGAAACTCGGACTAGGAGAAGTCGTCCCTGATATGTCCGAATGGGAAGAAGGAAGTAAGCGTCATAGTGCTGCGACGAAGGATGTTCGCATCGCGATTGTGGGGAAGTACACCCACCTCGAAGATGCATACTTCAGCGTGATCGAAGCGATCAAGGCCGCTGCGGTTTTTGAGGGACGCAAGGCGGAGATCCTGTGGGTGGATAGTGAGAAGTTGGAGACGAAGGATGAGGAGACTTGGAAGCTCCTCAAGAGTGCTGCAGGGATTGTGGTACCGGGGGGGTTTGGTACACGTGGGATCGAGGGAAAGATCGCTGCGGCACATTACGCACGGACGGAGGGAATTCCGTACCTCGGTCTTTGCCTCGGCGCGCAAATACTCGCGATTGAGTTCGCACGTTCAAAGCTAAAAGATAAGGAACTCACGAGTGAAGAATTTGATGAAGAGGGGAAACTCCCGCGCAGTAAATACGTCGTGCACTTCCTCCCCGGGCAGTATAAAGGGAAGGCGAAGGGGGGGACGCTGCGACTCGGTCTGTACACGTGTCGGATCAGACCGGGGACGCGTGCTTACGATGTGTATGGGCAGGAGGAGATCATAGAACGCCACCGCCATCGCTACGAGTTCAACAAACAGTTCCAAAAGAAGCTTGAGACCCAAGGTCTTATCTTCTCTGGAATCTGGCCGGAGACAGGCCTTGCGGAGATCGTGGAAGTGAAGGGGCATCCCTTCATGATGGGGAGCCAGTACCACCCCGAATTCAAGAGTCGTCCGCATCGTCCTCACCCTCTCTTTGCAGCCTTTCTAAGAGCTGTTGTTGGACGGTAGGATCGTCAGGAGCAATAGGTTTGGGTGTGTGCGTGAACCATCGCTTGATGTAATCGCTTACAACGCTCATGCCACCCTTTTTTATAATGTGATATGCCGTTGCAACAGTGTCAGCAGTAGAGGGGTCTTCAAGTTTTCTCTTACAATGCCGGTTATATCGACGAATTGCCCTAAAGAGATTGGGTCCGGTGGGGTCGATATGTAATGGAAGTGGAATTTTGGTATAACTCGATGTGAAGTGTCCGCGGAGATGGCTGTCACCCGTGGCAATGACGGGAAGAGATTTGCGGCGGGGAAGGAGAATCGGCTTGTGATAAGTCGCATGAGCGAAGAGCCATGCCTTGTGGTTCCACCACCGTCGCAGTCTTCCATTGAATTCCACAATGGGCGCATATTTTTTTGCAATGTTTTCCTGCAGTTCCTTGGGGAGGACCGATATCCCCTCGACGTGATAGTAATGAGGAATGACGATCGCGCATCCGGCGTCCGTGGCGGCATCGAGGAGTTCGAAGAGCGCGAGACGCGTGGGACCCATGATCGCGGCTTTCGGATTGGAATTGAGTTTGGGATAGATCACATCGTGGCAGAATGCGAGAAGTTTTTCACGTGTGTGATACAGGAGGAGATCGACGCCGTAGTCTTCCCGTCGCACCTTGACTTCGATGCCGGGGACAATATTGGGCGATACGAAATTCTCATGTGCCTTGACGGTATTGTGATCGGTGACGCCGATGATTCCTCCGGTAATACCGTTGACTTCTCTCCTCTTACCGTTCATCTGCCATTCTTTGGCGATGGTATCGATTTCTTCGATGGTGAGTTCACCGTCGGATTCCGTGGAATGCGCGTGGGCATTAAACTTCCACATAATCCAGTCTTCGGGAATATGGCGCAAGCGCGGGGTCTTGAGTGATTCCATGAGAGTTGCAAAGTATAGCTGACATTCCTCGATGTGTCAGTTTCTCTTCTCGTGCGCTACACTCGCGTGCGCATGCCGATTCTCTCCATTAAAGATGTTTCCTTGGCTATTCAGGGCCATACGATTCTGCAGAGGGTTTCCTTTGATGTTGCTGAAGGAGAGGTCGTAGGACTCATCGGGCCCAATGGGTCTGGGAAGACGACGCTCTTCAATATTCTCTCCGGTTTTTTGAAGGCCACCGCGGGCTCTGCCATTTTTAAAGGGGAGGACATGATGAAGTTCAGTCCTGCGCAGCGTTCGCTCAAGGGGATTGGGCGGGTCTTCCAGAACTTCGGGATTTTTCGGGAAATGACGGTCACAGAGAATGTCCTCGTTGCTCTTGAGGCTCTCCCGCGGGGAGAACGCGCAGAACTTGGAGATCTTCATTCTGCTATCCGGAGGACACTGCGCGTCGCGGGGTTGGAGGGGCATGCGAAGAAGAAAGCCGGCTCGCTCTCCGGAGGCCAAATGCGCCTCCTCGAAATTGCGCGCACGCTCACATGTGGCAAAGAACTCTTCCTCTTGGACGAGCCGACCGCCGGCGTTTCTCCCAAAATGACGCAGCAGGTATCGCAGCTCATTGCCGATCTCAAAAAAGAAGGAAAAACCGTGCTCATCATCGAGCATGATCTCCCCTTTATTCGTCGTATCTGTGATCGTGTCATCGTCCTCGACGTGGGGCAGGTGGTTCTTACGGGGACTCCCGAAGAGGTTCAGAAGAGTAAGGAATTGCGAGAGATTTACTTCGGGGCAGATCCGACGAGTTAGGTCGTTGACTTTTCCTCAGCTCTCAACCAAAATCCTGCTCTACTTTTTTCTGTCATATTCTATGAAACGCGCATCGTTATTGGGCATATTTTTTATTCTTCTCTCTGCGTGCACAGGGGGCGAATCCGATAACGGTCCCATTAAGATCGGGTACATCGGTCCGCTTACGGGAGATGCGGCGGCGTATGGAGTAGATACGTTAAATGGGGTAAAGATGGCGATCGAAGAACGCAATGCCGCAGGAGGAGTCAATGGCCGCATGGTGGAGCTTGCTGTGGAGGATGGACGATGCACGGGTGCAGATGCCGCGAGTGCTGCACAAAAACTTGTTTCCGTCGACAGGGTTACCGCGATTATTGGTGGACAGTGTAGTGGGGAGACACTTGCCGCTGCTCCCATTACGGAGGCGGCGGAGACGCTCCTGCTCTCGCCGCTTTCCAGTAGTCCCGATGTCACAGAGGCTGGCGACTTCGTCTTCCGCAATTACCCGAGTGATGCGCTCAAGACTAAGGCGATGGCCAAATACTTCGCGGAGAAGGGATGGAAGCGTGTCGCGATGCTGAGCGAGAATACGGATTTCGCCATGGCGTTCCGCGCTGCCCTCACGGAGAATCTCGGGAAGGAGGCAGTGGTATTCGATGAAGTGGTTGAGCCGGGGACGAAGGACTTTCGCACACTGGCGCTGCGCCTAAAAGACGTTTCATTCGACGTGTTCTTCCCCAATGCGCAGGGAGATGCCGTGATGGCGGCCATGGTCGAGCAGATGCGCGATCAGGGTTTGACGCAACCGATGGTCACCCACGACGTCGGCGATTCGATGACGCTCGTTGATCTCATTCCGGAAGCTGTTTCCGGTATGCAGGTCATCAACGTTCCTTCTGCGGGGGAGGGAGGCGAATTTGAAACAAAGTACCGAGCAAAATTCGGCGATGCGCAATCGACAATCGCCTTCGCCGCGCATGCGTACGATGCGGCGAATGTTCTCATGGACAGTATCGCGAAGGTGGGCACGAGTGGCCCGCGTCTCCGCGACGCGCTCTATGATCTCCCGGAGCACCGGGGCATTGTGGGCCGCTTCTCTTTTAATGCGGATGGTGATGTGGTTGGCATTCCCTACGTCCTCAAGGAATTTCGCGATGGCAAGATCGTGAAGGTGAAGGACATTGCGGTAGACTGAGAGTGGCATGCAGCTTGTCATCAATGCTCTCATCGCCGGTTCTCTTGCGGCATTGATCGCGGGAGGATTGGCTCTGGTCTACGGAGTTCTCGGCGTCTTCAATTTGGCGCTTGGGCAAATGGTCCTTGTGGGGGGATATGCCACGTGGTGGTTGTATCAGTCTCTGGCGCTTCCTCTCGTCGTAAGCGTCTTCGGCGGAGTCATGATCGGAGCTATTGTGGCATGGTGCGCATTCGAAGTATTCGTTGCACCCTTCTATAAGCGACACCGCTTCTTGCCGCTTGTGACGACCATTGCATTGAGCATGATGATTGATGGTGTTTTGCTCCTGCTCTTCGAAGCCCGTCCGCGCAGCATTTTGGCGAATGCAAAGACGATCGTGGCATTGGGGGACGCCCGGATCAGTCTCGAACAAATGTTCCTCATTGCGATCACATTCATCCTTCTCTGTCTTTGCGCGTATGTTCTCCATTCGACGGTGATCGGAAGGCGGATCCGTGCCGTCGTACAAAATGATCACGCCGCAATGAGCCTTGGGATCAATGCCCCCCTTCTCCATCGCATGATCTTCATTGTGAGCGGGATGCTTGCGGCTCTCGGAGGGGTCTTCATCGGCATTGATCAGAATTTGACTCCCACTCTTGCTTTTCCCATTACCATCAAGGCATATGCGGCGATCATCGCGGGAGGGAAGGGGAACCTGTGGGGCGCCATCATTTGCGCATACCTTATTGCACTCATCGAGCAGATGGTCGTAGGCATCGAATGGTTTGGCGCATTCTATGTCCCCGCGGGATATCAGCAGAGTGTCGCACTGCTCTTCATCATTCTCTTCCTCCTTTTTAAGCCATCGGGCCTCTTCATGCTTAAGAATCGTTCTGCATAGGGTATGTCGTTCGCATTTTTACTCCATGGGGTGACGTTGGCAGCGATCACGTTGCCGACAGTGATCGGTTACAATGTTGTCTTTGGCAAAGGAAAGGTGTTCCACTTTGGACAAGTCGGTCTCTCTCTCATAGCTGCATATCCTCTCTGGCTCACCATTGTTCACTTTCAACAGAATCCACTCCTCGGCAGCGTTATGGGTATGGTATTTGCACTCCTCACAGCATTACTTCTTGCATGGCTCTCGTTTCGGCTGGAGCCCGATGCTTTTGGAGTGATGTCCATCGCGCTCCATCTTGCGATCCTCAATGTGATCCTCAACTGGCAGTCTGTGACGCGCGGTGCGCTCGGCGTTCCGCGCATTCCACGATGGGAATTCATGGCGACGAATGGCATCTTTACGATCGTTGCGGTACTCGTTGCAGTCGCTTGGATTACCTTTATTTTTTTCCTCGATCGATCGCGGTTTGGAAGAGCACTGGCAGCACTCTCCGAACACGAATGGTACGCCGAATCCATCGGGATTCGGCGTCGTATGACACATACGCTTGCGTTTCTCATTGCAGCAGCTGGCGCATTCATCACGAGTATGTTCTTCCCATCGTATCTCTATCTTCTCAGTCCGTCGGACTACACCTTCCCCTCCATGATTTTTATCGTCATGTGTATCGTTGCCGGTGGGCCCGGGAAGGTGCTTGGCGTCACACTGGCAACCGTTCTTCTGATCTTACTTAAAGAAGGATTGCGTATCATTGAGATACCGTGGGTGATGGAGACAGGAATCCAATTTGTACCGATTCCCGCATCGATCCTTGGGCCGGTACGCTTGATACTCTTCGGGCTTATTCTCTTTGCTGCAGTGTGGTGGAGGCGAGACGCACTCTTTCCTACAGAACGCAGAGTTTAAGCTACACTGTTTTCTGTGCAGCTACAGCAGACAGTTCTCGGAGTCACGTTCCCAAATCCCACGATTCTTGCATCTGGGATTCTCGGGATAACATCGAGTAGTTGGCGGTGCGTCGCAGAGAATGGTGCTGGGGGCATCACGACAAAATCTCTGTGGCTTCGGGAACACATGGGCCATCCCAATCCCACGATTATTGCGACCGATCACTGGATGCTCAATGCTGTCGGTGTGCCCGATGCAGGGGTGGAGAAGGCAAAAGACGAAATAGGATCCTTCATGCGCAGGAAGCCCGTTCCACTGATTGCGAATATCATCGCCGAATCCGTCGATCACTTTGCAAAAACCGCTGCAGAAATTGTAAAACTGTATCCCGATATCCTCGAAGTGAATATCAGTTGTCCCAATGTTGAGGATGAATTTGGCAAACCCTTTGCGTGCAGCGCACCCGATGCTGCATAGGTGACCGCAGCGGTGAAGGAGGTCAGCGGGGAAATTCCCGTCTTCATCAAGCTCTCTCCCAATGTCCCCGATATCGGGAGTATCGCTCTCGCGTGTGCCAAGAAGGGTGCCAATGGATTTACGGTGATTAATACCGTGGGGCCTGGAATGGCGATCGATCTCAAGAGTCGTATGCCGATCCTCGCCAACAAGGTCGGGGGTCTCTCAGGACCGGGCATCAAGCCCATCGCTGTACGTTGTATTGCCGATGTATATCGTGCAACAGAAGGGAAGTATCCTATCATTGGGACCGGTGGAGTATTTACCGGTGAGGATGCGGTCGAGCTTATGCTCGCAGGCGCGTCTCTTGTAGGAATCGGGACGGCTGTCGCATATCGAGGTATCGGTGTTTTTAAGAATGTGTGTGATGAAATGAAACAGTGGTGTGAGCAGGAGGGGATTGCAAACATTGCAGAACTCGTTGGTTCTATGCATAGCACACTTGCCACTGATCACTGATCACTATGCATATTCCTCTCCAATCCCGTCTCCCAAAGACCCACCATATTGTGTCGATGAAGCAGGAAACTGCGCATGTGAAGACGTTCACCTTCGATACTTCCTTCGGCGCGCTTCCGGGGCAATTCCTCATGGTGTGGCTCCCGGGGTTTGATGAAGTGCCCATGAGTATTGCCATGGACGATGGAGAGCAGACCAAGATCACATTCTTCGATGTCGGTGATATGACCAAGAAACTTTTTACTCTGAGAGAAGGGGATCTTGTGGGGCTTCGGGGACCGTTCGGAACATTCTATGAGTGGGAGAAGAATCAGCATCTTATCCTCGTTGCCGGTGGTTATGGGGCCGCTCCCATGTATTTTGTCGCAAAGGAAGCGCTTAAGGACGGTTGTACCGTCGACTTTGTCGTCGGTGCCCGGGGCAAGGAACATCTTCTGTATCTCGATGAGATTGGTACACTCAAAAAAACCACTCTTCACGTTGCCACGGACGATGGTTCGGTCGGTCACAAAGGATATAACACGGAGGTTCTTGAACAGTTACTCAAGTCAAATGTGTCACCTCGAGCGGAGTCGAGAGGTGAATCAATGGTCTTCGCCTGCGGCCCCGAACTCATGCTCAAGCGTGTATCAGAGCTTTGCATCAAGCACCAAGTGCCATGTTCCCTCAGTCTTGAGCGTTACATGAAGTGTGGGTTTGGCATCTGTGGCAATTGCACGGTCGATCCTCTCGGTATTCGTTTATGCTGTGAAGGTCCTGTCGTTAAAAACGAACTCTGTGCAAAGATTGCAGATTTTGGGCAGTACCATCGGGATTCCGTTGGTCGGAAGCATTCTTTTGAGAATCCTTCCAAAAAAGATTCTTGAAGTCTGCTCCAGCGGTTTTTATAATGGGGGATACTTTTACATTCTTCTTCCATATATATGATGTACTTCGATGGCGGTGATGATGAAGGCTGTGGTTGCTAATGTCATAGGAAGCCGCTAAAAAAGCCAATCAATAACACATTGGCTTTTTTAGAATACACACAACTGCTCTAGATATTTCTGAAAATTCGAATCCAGGATTCGTATTCGTAGATGGATGGTTTTGATGCATCTTTTCTGTCGTGTGAACGGATGTGCGCATGCACAGGGTGTTTCCGCAGTACGATGAGGGCGTGGACGGTGAGTCCCAGGAAGACCAAGAGAGCTCCAAGAACGAGAATAGCGAGGCTACTTGTCTGTTCCTGTGATACAAAGACTGTTGGTGCCGCGTGGAATACTCCGGCGTCGAGGATCAGTTCTTCAATCGGTGGTTCCTCTTGAAGAAGATGAGATCCCTTGCCTGTGATTTGTGCTTGCAGCACATTTTGCCCACCACTAAAGGTAAAAAGGACTCCGATGAGGAGTGTCGTGATTGTAAACATGTGGATGATTTTTGTGTGCATATCGTGTATATTCTAACATATTTATTATAAAAATGCAAATATTATCTTCTCTCACTGGATACTGTTTTACACTGTGATCCTTCACGTATACTTCTGTCACGTTCTTTGTGGCCCCATCGTCTAACGGTTAGGACAACGGGTTTTCAATCCGTTAATCGGAGTTCGATTCTCCGTGGGGCTGCCAATAGGTTTTCAGGATGAACTACTGCTTTCTGAAGAGGATGACGAAGACGAAGA
>Ga0209542_10016234_pt1 | contig 12376 bp, 16 predicted proteins | sample RifCSPhighO2_01_FD_184028 | JGI IMG/M metagenome (GOLD analysis project Ga0209542, IMG submission 184028) | Soil microbial communities from Rifle, Colorado - Rifle CSP2_plank highO2_0.1 (SPAdes) (version 2) | ecosystem: Environmental > Terrestrial > Deep subsurface > Rock core/Sediment ...
CGCTATCTCCGCAGCAAGCTACGGAGTATTCACCGCGAAATTTTTCGCTTTCAGCGACCAGCAATTTCAGTCTTTCAAAATCTGCCACAGCAAGCTGTGGGGTATTAAACCCAGATTTAGAAATAAAGATGGAAATGTTGTGAGGATTGTGTGAGGATTATGAAAAATAAAAATTTAAGACTATCAGAATATAATGCAAAAGAATTAGAAGAGAAAATAGGATGGATAATATTATCAAAAAAATCTCTTAATAAAATCTGGAATAATAGAAAGGATGATAAAGTCTGGAACAGGTATTTTAAAGATAAGAAAGATTAAACTATCATACTTACATTAATTAAATTAGTATAAAGAGTGTCCCATTTTCATTTGCTACTCAATCCAGTAGTTTACAAAACTATCTATAGAGAAAGACATTAATAACTTACTAAAATACTATGTTTTTCTCTATCTATCAAAGGCACAAAAAGGTAGAATATTAGTGTCCTTTGATATATATCCAGAATCCTTTACTCATCTGTATTTAATCCCCAAACATTAATATTTAAATTTGAGCCTTTTGTTGAAGTTATGGTAAATTTAAGATTAAGATCTGTATTTCCTGAAATTCCTTTATGTGGAATTGTAAATGTTTTCGTTAATAAAACATTTCTTGAATCATAAGTTGAAATATCCACTGCTCCTACTCTTGGAGTTAAAGAAATTGGATTATCTCTTAAATAACCTAAAGAAACTAAATCACATTTTGTACTTCTTTGACCTAAATTACCATTATAAATTGTTCTAACATAATTTCCTTTGTCATCAAAAGAATCAATAGTTGTAACACCTTTACCCAAATTACATTCTGTTTTTATTCTTGCTATTGTTGTTCCAGAAAAGTTTTTTAATTCAATATCAATAACTGAATCACCCTTATAATTTATCATAAGTGAATTTTTAGTGTTTAATATAATTGGCTGATAAACAGCTGTATCAGAACTTACTTGTTGATTTGATGATTTTGTATACTCAAATCCCTGGAATGTTTCAACAAATCTATCTTCATTTGAAAATATCCAACTTCCTCTTGTATTATAATTTTCTATTCTGTACATCCATCCTCCTTTTCCGTCATCGAGAAGAGGATATTGAGAACTTAACATAAATCTATTTGCTTCATCATAATTTTTTGAAGAGGATAATTCTTTATCTACTGTTTTCCAAGCTGCACATCTTGTTCTACTTAAAATATTTATAAATTCTTGTCCATTTCTTCCAATTGATTTAGCACAAGTATCATGATATACACTAGGAGAATTTTCTCCTTGATATTTATGGGTTGAAAGCCAGTATAATGCACATATATACTCTCCACAACCTACTGATTCAGCTTTGGAAAAAGAATTTAATCTTGAAAATATAGTTGAACTTTCAAAAGCTCTTGCACATCTATCAGCAGTTTTAAGATCAATTCCAACATTTACTGTTTCTTTGCAATCTTCAGCTGATTTAAGATTTGGATTAGCTGTATTTGTTTTACTACAATCTTCTTCTCCTAATTCATCTGCAGTAATACCTTTATAACACCAATTTGAACAATAATTACCTAAATTTCTATTTATTCTGCTATTCAAGCAAAGTTTATTTACAGAAGTTTTTTCACTTGTTGAAATTCTTGGATCATTAGTTAATTTATATACTCCACATAAATAATCAACACAATTAACTTCTTCAGCATCAGAAAAAGTTGTTATATCTTTATTTTTAACTTTATTATAACATGAAGTCAACTCAGTCTCACTTATTCCATAACTTCTTACTCCTAAACATGAATCACTAATATATGTATTTCCTGTGATTACTGCATTTCCAGTTCCAGAAGATTTAAACTTAAAAACTAAAAGAGATAGAATAATTATAACTAAAATGATAATAATTGGAACCCATAAATTCCTTAATCGATTTTTTCTTTTAAAAGAATTTTTCCTCACCATCTTCTTTAAATAAATTTTTTTAACTATTTAAACTTTTCCTCTAAAAAACCTAATTAAAAATGTTTTTAAAAAATAAAAACATTTAAATATAGAATAAATTTATTTAGATAATTGAGGTGATGATATTGGAAATAAATAAAAATTCTTCAAAAAAATTATTTATGATATTTTTAATTACAGGTTTTGTTATTTTTTATTCTGGATTTATTTTAGCTCAATTAGTTGATTGGCCTGGTATGGGATTAGAGTATGATTCAAGAGATAATGTAAAAATCAAGCCTTATTCCTGTCCATCAGAAAATCTTGATCCTGTTAAAGATGTTAAAATTGGAACAAGATATTATTATAAAGAGGTCAATGGTGAACCTGTTATAGTTAAAATGGAGACAGATGGTGTTTGCAAAGGTAAACAAGTAATATTAGTTTCTGAAACATATCGTTATAAAAATGATACCTCTTCAATATCAAAAGGATTTATTAGAAATGGAAGAGATTGTAGTGGTGGAGGGGGATATATTTATGCTCCAGAAGCAGATTTTCCTGCAAATAAACAAACAACCTTAGCAAATGAAGGAGCTGAAGTTATTGATAATGATCCTGCTGATAGATATGAATCATGCGGATCAAAAACAACTCCAAATGGATTTACATTAGCTGAAATTGAAGAAGAAGATGCACCTGAAGAACCTCCAATTGGACATGTTTATTTAGTAGAAAATGGAAAAAAACAACCTCTTGAAGCTGTTCCAAGACCATATTGGGCTGAACCAGATGGATTAGCTGCTATTCCTGTTGTAGATAATCTAGAATTTAAACCATTAACTCAAGAAGATTTTTGTGGTGTTGGTGATCCTGTAGTTGTTCAAGATTCAAAATGGAAAAAGGTTTTAAAATTTCCTGGAAAAATGATTACTGGAATTGCTAAAGCACCATTAAAAATATTAAAAGGTACTGCAAATGTATTTATCCCTGCATGTGAAGGTTCTGGAAGGTATGAAAATGTTTTAATTCAAATTAATCCAGGAGATACATCTGAATCATTATTAAAAAGAATTAAAGATAGAATAATTGAAAGCTTAAAACCAGAATGTAAAATTGGAAGAGATGCTTCTAGAGTAAATGAAGCTTTTATTACTATTAATTTAGACAATGTATTGGATAACACTAAGACAAAAATTGTTGAAACTTGTGGTTTAGCAACAGGAAAATGGACAGATTGTCAAACAGCAGAAAATCTTATATTTGCTATCAATGAATGCAGAGATGTTTGTGAAGATTACGGACAAGGAGGATTTGATGTTGGTGGGGGAGCAATTACAGTAGGACTTGATTGTGTGGGAGCAGATTTCTTAAATATAATTGGCCTTAAAGCAGATACAGCTGCAACAGCTGTGTTTGTTGGATACGGAGTTGCAGCATCAAAATCTTCTGGAGGAAGTTCTGGTGGAGGAGCTACAGAAACAACACCTGGAGAAAAAATAATATCTACATTTAATTGGCCTGCAGAAGGAACACCTTATTCTCCTTAAATTTATTAAAGAAGTTATTTAGAAAAGTTGTTTTAAATTGTTAGCTCGCACAAATATAGTTATTATTAATCTTTCTATATATTAATTGAAAAATATCCTTACTCCTTAATAAATATTTAATAAACAAACAAGATTATTAAGCAGCTTCAAATTTCCAACATTGAGCACGGCAAGAAGTAGTTGAACCAAAAAGATTTTTCATATGCATTTTAAATACCCCTCCTTCTTTAATAATATCACAAAGGGATAATCCATTATTAAAAGAAACTTTTTCAAGAAAACAAACATCATAACTTCCATCTCCAATAACAACTTTTGATTCAGCTAAAGCATTTGATGGAAAATCAAAACTTGTTATAACTAATCTTGTTGGTTTTTTTGTTAAATCTCCATCATCAATAGCTTTTTGGAGAGTTTTTTCATCTGAAACTATTCCTGTTATTTTTTGTACATCAACTAATACTTTATCTCCATTATGCCATTGACTAGGATAAACAACTACTGCATTAACTAATAAAACACCTGCTAAAGTAAATACTAAAATTCCTAATAAAAAAATATGCTTTTTTTCTATTTTAATTTTTATTTTCATTTTTTATCCCCAATTTAGGCAATAGTTTATACAATCTCCATTATCTGTAGATAATATCCATTCATTAATCCCATTTTTTTCTATTTTACATTCAGAGTTTCTTGTATCTGAAAATCCTTCATTCCATTCTCCTATACTTCTTAATGCACAAATATCTTTAATTCCTAAATTAAGACTTATTGGATATGTTTCACCAGAACAAATTGTAGGATCAGGAGAATCTGGAATACAATCCCTTACTGGAGTTAAAAAATCTCTCACAGGAACACCTTCTCTGCCTAAGAAATTGCCATTATCAATGGCTGTCTGAAGATCTTTTTCATCAGGTGTAATCCCTGTTATTTTTTGAACATCAATCCAAGTTTTATCTCCTCCATGACCAGGATTTGGAATAGGAGTTGTATAAGTATAAGCTATGACTGAAAAAATTCCAATTAAAACTATTAAAATTAAAGATATTCCGTATACATATTTTTTTTCAAAATTTATTGTTAATTCCATTTTTAAGGTTCATAGGGGTTTGGATCCCATTTAAGGCAAACAACATTACAATCTGCATTTTGTATATCTATTTTCCATTTTGTTGTCTCTTGATAAATTGAACAGGTATTTGGGCCATCAATAGCTGGATTACCTGAATTAGCATCTTTTTCTGTGAATTTTAATAATAAACAAGATTTAACTTTATCATCATTAACTATAACCACTGTTTGAGGAGCATTTGTTCCTGTAAATGAATATGGATTAATCTCTGTTGGTTTAAAATAACTTAAATCTCTTCCATTAAAATCCCCATCTGAGATTGCTTGTTGAAATGGTTTTTCTGCTCCATTGCTTGTTACAATTACTTCATCACCTTCATGACCCCAAAAATCTGGCGAAATATGTGAATATGCATAATTATATGCTTGTGCAGAAATAATTAATATAATTGAAAATAAGAATACAAACATCGGAACTCCGTATAAATGCCTCTTTTTTATTTCAAAGGAAATCTCCATATATGAAATACTATAACTTTGTTTAAATATCTTACGATAAAAATAATTTTACAGCTCTTCAAGAGCAGATTGATAAGAGTTAATGATTGATTACATTTGTCTACATCTTTGATGTAGAGATTAATAATGTATTAATAACACGACAACTTAGGGTGTGCAATCATGTTAAGACATAACAATCAACAGCTTCATACAATAAAAAATGTGATCTCATTATTTATCAAATATAAAAAAGAGATGATAACAAAAGGTAATAATATGAAACAAAATGTTTAATAATATAAGTTTCTATTTTAAACATCAGAATTCCACAGGTAGTATAATCTTTTTTGTTGAAACTCCCCTTTTTATCTTAACTTCTTTCCAATTATTTTTAATTGCTCTTTAATTTCTCTTATTTCTTTTTCAGCTTTTTTGTTTACTATATAATCATATTCTGCCCTTAATCTATCTTTTTGAGATTGTCTGTTTTGAGACATAAGAATTATTGGAGCTTGAATTGCAGCTAAACAAGATAATAATAAATTAAGAAGAATAAATGGATAAGGATCCCATGATCTCCAAAAAATAATCCACACTGTATTTAATATTATCCAGAATACTAACACAAAAGTAAATAATATAATAAATGTCCAGCTTCCAGCAAAGACTGTTAAAATATCAGCTGCTTTTTGGCCAAAAGTTCTTTTATGAACTAGAACTGGATGTTGATTCATTTTCCTCTTTTTAATAAAAAAGATAAGGATTATTTTTTTATAAATGTATTGCTTATAAATAATTATTGCTTAGAATATTAATTTAGTTATAACTAAATAGGGGTTACAGTAGTAAGATTTATAAGTAAAATAGATCTAAATAAATTATGGAAAAAAAGGCATTGTTAGTTAAAGGAACTCCTAAAAAAAAAGAAAAACAAGAGGATTTTGATAGATGGAATAATGAAAAGTTGAGTTTAATGGAAGAAATAGCTTTAAATCAAGGATATTCTGTTCAAGAATCTGATTGGAGCTCTTTGCCTGATGTAATTCAGTCTGGGGGAAATCCAGATTATTTTTTACTTTATTATACAGGGCATGCAGGAAGAGGAAATATAGGCTCTTTAAAACACCCCTCAAATTATTTTATGGACTTACTTAAAGATTTTACTGGAAGAAAAATAATTGTTCTTGATGCTTGTGTAGGTGATAATGGAGATAGAAACATTTCAGAATTACATTTATATCCTAATTCTTTATTATTAACTTCAGATAAAGTTTATGAGCATAGAAATCTTGCGAGACTTTTATGGGATTATGTTTTTGCATATAAACAACCTATTGAAAGTATTGATAGAAATACCTTTAAAAACAAAGGGCATTCTTGGGTTGAAGTAAGGGAGAGAAAAGCATAAATAATTCAACTGCTTCTATTTAAGATGGTTAAAAAGCAATATGTTTATTTTAACCCATTTACAGAAACTTATTTCTTTAATACAAGTAATGAACCTAAAGATGAAAGAAGGGTTGAAATTAGAAATGGTGAAAGAGCACAGGTACTTGATATTATTGGAAAATATCTTAATTTAAAGAGAAAATCTAAACTTTATATTGGAGAAAGTGTTCCTGAAGAAGTGAGAAATTCACTTAAAAGGGCGTATGAGGGTACAAAACTCGAAGTTGAAGTAAAAAAGGGATTATAATCACTAATTTTATATATTGTTTTAATGTTAGTTTTACATGGAAGAAAAATTTGATTATAAAGAATTAGGATTAAAATCAGGATTAGAGATACATCAGCAGTTAGATACTAAAAAGTTATTTTGTGATTGTCCTTCTATTTTAAGAAATGATGTTCCTGATTTGGAAGTAAAAAGAAAATTACATGCTGTTGCAGGTGAAAAAGGAAAAGTTGATGTTGCTGTTGAATATCAGGCTTCTTTGAACAAAACTTTTGTTTATCAGTATTATTCAGATACTAATTGTTTAGTTGAATTAGATGAAGAGCCAGCTCATGAAATAAATCAAGATGCATTAAGAACTGCTCTTCAAGTTGCTTTACTTTTGAATTGCAAGATTCTTCCTTATACTCAAATAATGAGAAAAACAGTTATTGATGGGAGTAATACATCTGGATTTCAGAGAACTGTTTTAATTGCATATGATGGATTTATAGAAACTTCTCAAGGAAAAGTTGGAATTGCAACTGTTTGTTTAGAAGAAGATGCTGCAAGAATTATTGAACGAAATGATAATCAAGTAATTTATAGATTGGATAGATTAGGAATTCCATTAATTGAAATTGCTACTTATCCAGATATTAAAACTCCTGAACAAGCTAAAGAAGCTGCATTGCATATTGGAGAAGTGTTAAGAAGCTGTAAAGTAAAAAGAGGAATTGGAACAATAAGACAAGATGTTAATATGTCTATAAAAGGAGGAAAAAGAATTGAAATTAAAGGTGTTCAGGAACCTGCTTTAATTGTTAAGACAATTAATTCTGAAATAATAAGACAATTAGATTTAATTGAAAAAAAAGAAACTCAAAGCGAAGTTAGGCAGGCTCTTCCAGATGGAAATACCAAGTTTTTAAGGCCTATGCCCGGAGCAGATAGAATGTATCCTGAAACAGATGTTCCATTATTAAAATTATCAAGAGAATTAATTGACGATGTTAAGAAAAATCTTCCTAAACTTAGATCTGAAATTGAAGAAGAATTGAGAAAAACAGGATTGAGTAATGAATTTGTTAAACTTATAATTGATTCAGATAAATTAGAAGATTTTAAAGATTTGCTTTTAATCAGAAGAGATGCAAATCTTATTGCTAAAATGATTGCTTTTTATCCTAAAGAATTAGCTTCAAAAAAAGAAATTGATTTTGAGAAAATAGATGAATTATTGCATAAAGATGTTTTTGTTTCAATTTTAAAAGAAATTCAAAAAGGAAAAATTCACGAAGGACATGTAAAACATATTCTTGAAAAAGTTTTAGATGGAATTAATATTAAAGATGCTTTGGTATTTGAAGAAAAAGAAGAAAACATTGAAGAACAAATTCTTAATATAATAAAGTCTAAACCTGGATTAAGTGAAAATGCTTATATGGGATTAGTTATGAAAGAAATGAAAGGAAAGATTTCTGGAAGTGAGGCTATGGAAGTTATCCAGAAATTACTAAAGTAATTTCTGGCTCATTCAAAATCAAAGAATGATAAAGATTTTGAAGATAAAGAAGTTGATGAAGTGAATATTTGTTACTTTTTAGTAAGAGTAACAATATAGAAAAGTTTAAAAATAGGGAGATTCTTAAAAAATCATGGAAACACAGACTAAACAATACACACCAAGAGTAGTTAGAGGAAGAATAGAATTATGGGTTCCACATAATGATAGAGAAATAGCTTTTGCTTATCCTTCTCATGGTCCAGATAATTATAGAAATGTTGGAAAATCAATTTTAGATAATAATCAAAGTGTTCCTAATGGAGATTATACGTCTTCTTTATTACATTCAGCTTATTGTGATGATTTTGTTTTAAATGAACCAGAAATGAAAAATGTTAGAGAGACAATGAAAAACAGATGGCTCTGGGTTTTTAATAGAAACTTATGGACAAATGAGGGAGTTTATGTTATTCAAGATGAAAATGCAGTAGGAAGAAGTCAAGAATTAAGTGTTAAAGATTTAGAAGAAATGCTTAAAGGTGGAAAAGAAATTAATGGAATAAGATTTAGTCAAGATGGAAAAACAAGATTTGCTCCAAAAGGAAGTTATGATTCGGGTTATACAACTCCAGAAAAATTTGTAAAAGATGGATTTATAGTTGCAAGCTGTAATCAAGAAGGAGCTGAAAAATTAGGAGAAGTAGCTTCTAAATTTAGAAATCAACCTTATATTTATACTGTTAATGTTGAAGAAGGACAAAATCCAGAACAAAGAGTGTCTGCTGTCATTGGGGACGATGATGGGCTTTGGTTCTATGGCAGCTGGTGCGGCAGCGACAGGTGCCTTGCTTTTGGGGTATTGAAGTAACGCCGAAGGCGTTCGCAAAATTTTTTTGAAAAGTTTTATTAATAATCTATTTTTTATTAATTTGTCTTGGTGAGGCAATTGCCTATGAACTAGGGCTACATGCCTGTTAATAGAACTTAAATTTGTTAAGTCATAAAATTCAATTACAACATTTAGTAAATTCAAAAAAGAATTGAATAATGAAGTAATGGTGAAAGAATTACTCTTACATTTTTCATATTTCCATACCTTGAAGAATTGCTCTTTTTAAATTTGGATTATTATTTTCTATCCAAGTTATTCCTTTTAATGTTACAGCTATTTTATTGCTTCTTTCTAAGTATTCAAGAATTATCATTAGAGTAATATGATTTACTTGTCTTGGAAGTTTTCTTTTTAATTCTGCAATAGAAATTATGCTTTCATTCATTTTTTTTAAGGTTTCTTCTACCATTATAACTGTATTTAATGTTGGCCAATGAACCTGCCTTTCTTGTTTTTCTACTTTTTTTGTTTGTATCATTTTGTATCTTTTAGTTATTAACTTATAACTATTTAGTATTAATTAGTATTTAAATAGTTTTTGGTTTAATTGTTAATGTTTATTCTTCCGAAACATTTATATATGCGCATATGCATATACATATGCATGGTAAAAGTAATCTCTTTATCAAATGAAGCATATGGAAAATTGAAAATGATAAAAGGAAATAAATCATTTTCTGAGGTTGTTGTTGAATTAGTTGATGAGAAAAAAATAAAAAGAAAAGGAAGTTTGGTTGAATTAGCCGGAATTTGGAAAGGGGATGATTATTGGGAAGATTTTAAAAAAGAAATTAGGAAAGATAGAGACAAAATGAAATTAAGAGAGGTAAAATTATAATAAAATGTATTGCGTTGATACAAATATAATAGTTGATATTATGAGAGGGGATACTGCTCTTGCTATTAAGATCGATGAGATGACATCAAGTGGAGTGAATTTTCTTATAACCCCTATAACATTATGTGAATTATATAGAGGGGCTTTTTTACATATAAATCCGGATAAGAAACTTCAAGAAGTTGAGTCAGTTATTGCTAATTTTCAATCTTTAGATTTTGATAATCTGTCCTGCAAAATTTTTGGAGAAGTATATTCTAAACTTAAAAAATCAGGAAAAATTATTTCTGATTTTGATTTAATGATTGCATCTTTAGTTAAATCAAATAATCTTATTTTAGTTACAAGAGACAAAAAGCATTTCAAAGATTTTGATATTCAAGTTGAAGTTTGGTAATCCTTTTTTTGATTACTTTATCGACAAATAATTTAATAGAGTTGCGAAGCATATCCAAATTAAATAAGGATATAATAAATAATAAGATTTTATATCAATTCTTTTAACTGTAATCATTATAGCTATTATTGAAATAATTATTGCAAAAATATTAATTAAAGCAAATAATGGATTTTTCAAGCTAAAGTAAATAATACTCCAGGAAATATTTAAAATAAAATTAACTGCAAATATTATTCCTACTTCTATTTTTTGTTTAGGATTTGAACTTATCCAAGCAAAATATAATGAAAGAGCAATTAAGAAAAACAAAATGTTCCAAACAATTAAGAAGACATAACTTGGAGGAGTTATTGAAGGTTTTATTGATTGATACCATGAGGATGAAGCTCCTTCACTTGTAAAAATACTTCCTATAAATCCTACAAAATAAGTTAAGATAATACAAATTGCAAAAATCAATAGTTTATTTTGCCTCTTTTTTCTTTTTTTCATAGAATTTTTAAGAAGTATAAATTTATAAATTATTGGTTGTATATTTTTTCATTAAAAATGGACTTACAAAAACTTCAGAAAGAAAGAAAACACATTGAAACAATTACAGAAAAAGATGAAGGAAAAAAAGTAACTATTGCTGGTTGGTTGTATGATTCTAGAGATTTAGGCAAAGTAAGATTTGTTATTATGAGAGATATTACTGGGGAGATTCAAGTAACTGCTCATAAAGATAAAGTTGATGAAAAGGTTTTTTCTTTAATGGCTAAAACTTCTAGGGAAAGTGTTGTTGTAGTAAAAGGAGTTGTTAAAAAAAGTGCTCGGGCTCCTGGAGGAAGAGAAATTGTTCCTGAAACATTTGAAGTTTTAGCTGAAGCAAAAGATCCTTTGGCAATTGATGTAACTGATTTTTCAAAAACTGAATTACCTAAAAGAATTGATTATAGATTTTTAGATTTGCATAGAAGAAAAGTTCAGGCTATATTTAAAATTCAAAGTACAATGTTAAATGCTTTTAGAGAATATATGACAAGTAATGGAACAATGGAAGCTGTTTTTCCAAGTATTATTAGTTCAAGCAGTGAAGGAGGAACAGAACTTTATCCATTGCAATATTTTGAGAAAAAGGCATTTTTGAGCCAGAGCTGTCAGTTATATAAGCAAATGCTAGCTTGTTCTATTGAAAAAGTATTTACTGTATTTACTGTATGGAGAGCTGAAAAACATAATACTATCAGACATTTGAATGAATCAAGACAATTTGATTTTGAAATGGCTTTTGCAGATGAATTTGTTGTTATGGAAGAGCTTGGAAAAGTTGTTCAATTTATGGTTAAAAAAATTATAGAGAAAAATAAAAAAGAATTAGATTTACTTGAAATTAAATTAAAAGTTCCTACTACTAAATATATGACTTTTCATGAAGTTGCTGAGTTGATGAAGAAATATAAAGTTCATGTTGGTAAAGATGACTTGAATGGAGAATCTGAAAAGAAACTTGGAGAATTATATCCAGATACAATTGTTTTTGTTCATGATTGGCCTTTAGCTGGAAAACCTTTTTATATTATGCCTAAAGGAAAAGACCTTTCTGGAGGTTTTGATGCTATTTACAAAGGAATGGAAATTTCTTCAGGTGGACAAAGAGTTCATCTTCCTGAATTGTTAATTAAAAGATTAAAAGTCAAGGGATTAAATCCAAAAGATTTTACAGCTTATATTGATTCATTTAGATATGGAGCACCTCCGCACAGCGGTTTTGGCCTTGGAGTAGAAAGATTGACTATGGTGATTTTAGGATTACCTAACATTCGTGAAGCAGTATTATTCCCTCGTGATCGTGATCGTTTAACACCTTAATTATTGTTTCTTAAAGAATGTTAAAAACTTAACTTCGCCACATAGCTCTCGCTAAATCAAACTCATAAGGTTTTGCCAGTTGCAAATTCTATACCCAATTTGGAGGCTTTTCTCTAAATTCTTTCAAAGAATCACCTAATATTTCTCTGATTTC
>Ga0209542_10016235_pt1 | contig 12376 bp, 14 predicted proteins | sample RifCSPhighO2_01_FD_184028 | JGI IMG/M metagenome (GOLD analysis project Ga0209542, IMG submission 184028) | Soil microbial communities from Rifle, Colorado - Rifle CSP2_plank highO2_0.1 (SPAdes) (version 2) | ecosystem: Environmental > Terrestrial > Deep subsurface > Rock core/Sediment ...
GATGCACTCTGCTAAGTATTTATCTTTACGATAACCGATAATATCCGATTGCCTGGGTGCGATGATACCGCAAGTATCCACTGTTCATCTCCTCTGTATGGGGATTACGTCAGTGTTCTTTCCATTAATCCGAATTGAAAGCTTCTCCGGCAAATCAGCACCCCCACCCATAAACAACAACTTATTGTTGCCGTTAATGGGAAAATGGAAGACCACTCCATTTTGAAGCAAGATGCTAGTGGTCAAGTTTTCAGCAAACTTGCCACTAAGTGCACCCTCACTTACCTCAAAGAGCGCAAAGATTCTACCAGTGATTCTACCAGCATCTTTTAGATCAAGGTAGTCTAGTACGATCTTGGTCTTGTCTGGTCTGTCAGCCTCTGCCAAGAGCCCGTTAAGCCATTCGCAAGCAAAGTCCTTGCATCCCTGTGGGTGGTCACCATAGATGTTGCATCCATGACCGATGTTGCAGTGTTCACACCAAACCCCGGCTGGCTTTTCTAGCTCGAGTATTTGGTGAGTTTTACAACAGGCGGTACAGCTACCGCACTCCCGTGATTTAGTAATCACAGGCAAACCCTTATCCTGTGTCATAAAGAACGGCTCCGGGAGAATTGTTTGAGAGTTGAGCTACAAAAAAAGATTACAACTTCCCATAGTTCATGTCAAATCTACATGGTTAGTACTTGCGGAGGGTAGAGGACTCGAACCTCTAAGGGCTTTCGCCCGCTTGTTTTCAAGACAAGTGCCTTACCATTCGGCGCAACCCTCCTTTTTTATATCTTACCATCAAACTGTTAGTGTCCCGATATTAACAGAAAGCCGTTTTTCATGCTAGTCTTTTTTAATGCGCTATCTGGGCATTGATTATGGGACCAAGAGAATCGGAGTTGCGACTTCAGACGAGGGAGGAACTCTGGCTTTCCCGGAAGTTATTTTGGACAACGATAAAAACACACTTGAGTCACTGCAAAAAATAATTGAAGGAAAAAATATTGGAGAAATTGTTGTCGGGGAGTCTGTGGATTTCAAAGGCGCGCCGAACCCGATTTCACAAAAAATCGAAGAATTTATTTCCGAACTGGAACAAGAGTTTAATCTCCCAGTTCGCAAGGAAAAAGAGTTTCTGACTTCAGTCGAAGCAAGACGTTTCGGGAAAGCGCGAGTAGACGCTTCGGCCGCCGCGCTCATTCTGCAGAGATACTTGGATAGGAAAAACCTGATATAATTAAGAGTAATGATTCGGAAATCATTTTATCGTTTTTTCCCGACGCCGAAGTTTCTAATGGCGCCGTCTTTCGGCCTGGATATCTCCGACCAATCACTCAAGTTTGTCGAGCTCAACGTCACCAAAGATGGCATCCGGATGGAGCGTTTCGGAGAGCGCAAAATTTCGCCCGGGATCATCGAGTCCGGTAAAATAAAAGACCCCAAACGGCTCAAAGAGGAAGTACTCCTTCCGCTCCGGCGGGAGGAAGGGATCCGGTTCGTGCGAGTGTCTCTCCCGGAAGAGCAGGTTTACCTTTTTCATTTACGCCTGGAGAAAGAGGGGCTGCAAAATTTACGGGAAGGGATTGAGCTTGCTCTGGAAGAGCACATTCCGATACCGGCGGCGGAGGCGATTTTCGACTACGAGTTTTTGAACCAGGACGCGCGAAGCATCGAAGTGGAAGTGGCCGCCATCCCGCAGAACATCATTCAAAACTATCTCTCGGTTTTCCGGGAGTCTTTCATCTCGGTGCAGTCCTTTGAGTTGGAAGCGCAGGCCATTTCCCGGGCGGTGATCAAGAAAGGAGACCTGGATGCTCATATGATCGTTGATTTCGGCCAAACCAGAACTGGCATCTTTATCATTTCTCGGGGGCTTGCGGTTTTTACCACCACCTTTAATATGGGTGGAGCATCGCTCGCGGGCATGATCCAGAAAAGCTTCGGTATCAGCTTGGAAGAAGCGGAGAAAATGAAAAAAGATTACGGGCTCCGACGGAACGCTCCGAATAAAGAAATATTTCCGGTGCTCTTAAATAGTGTTTCTGTTTTGCGGGACGAAATTGTAAAGCACTTGCTCTACTGGCAGACCCACAAGGACGAGGAAGGGAAAGATCATCCGCCGATCAAAAAAATTCTCCTCTCCGGAGGAGATTCGAACTTGATCGGGCTCCCCGAATATCTCTCGGCCAGTACTCGGACTTCGGTGGAACTCGCCAATGTCTGGATTAACATTGCCGATACCAAGAAATACGTTCCAGAGATAAATTTCCGGAAGTCGCTCACTTTTGCCGCCGCCCTAGGGCTCGCCCTAGGAGACTTCGATTATGATTAATTTAATTCCCAATCAGGAAAAAAAGAAAAAAGTAAGAGATTTCTATTTTCGGCTAACGACGGTAACCCTCTTTGTGTTTAGCCTGGCCGTGCTGATCGCGTTGGTCGCGATGCTCCCCGCCTATTTTCTCTCTTCGGTTAAGCAAAATCTCGCCGCAGAGAAGCTGGGATCGCAGAGTATCGAGCCGGTGCCGCTCTTGGACCAGAAGACGCAGACAATCGTCGACGATTTGAACAGCCGGTTGAATTTGATCGAGCAAGCCGAGGAAAATAAATATCTGGTTTCGGTCAAAATCATCAACGAAATTATGCTGAAAAAAATGCCGGACATAAAAATTACGCAGATCCTTTATGAAACGGAGGCTAAAGGCCTGCCCGCGCAGGCAGGCAAAAAGATAAGCGTTCGCGGGATTGCCCGAAGCCGCGAAGAGCTTCTCCTCTTCCGTCGGGCGCTGGAAGACAATATTGCTTTTACAAAAGTTGATTTGCCGATCTCCAATTTCGTCAAGGGGTCGAATATTCAGTTTTCTTTAATTCTAATTCCTTCTTAACATGGAAACCGCGCGCAGTTTTCGAAAATTCAAAAAAGAGCCGTTCATTTTTTCGATCATCTTACTCGCGATCACGCTTTCCGTTTTTGCGTTTTTATACAACCGGATAAATCAAAACAAAAAAGTGTCGGACGAAACGGAGATGAAGTGGCAAGCGGAATCTAACCGGCGGGAGGAAATAAAATCGCTCGAGCGCTTGATTAAAGAAGTGGAGGAGAAAAGAGTCGCGCTCGAATCCCACTTCGCGCGAAGCTCCAATGCGGTGCCATTTCTGGACCTCTTGGAGAAATTAGCGCTTTCTGTTTCCGCCAAGCCGGAAATTGTTTCGGTTGATGTCGCCAAAGACAAGACCGGACTACTGGTCGAAGTGGGGACAATCGGAACTTTTGAAGCGGTTTATAAATACTTGTTACTCCTGGAGAATTCTCCCTACCAGTTGGAATTTATAAGCGTAGACTTGCATAAAATAAGTGAACAGGGTACCGATTGGAGAGGAAATTTTAAAATGAAATTATTAAGCTTTATTCCATAAATATTCAGTAAGATGAAGATAAAATTTTTTAAAAGAGAAAAGAAATTCAAAAAAGGGGGTTTTCACGCCAACCCGGATATTAGCTGGGAGATCGTTCTTTATCTCGCTTTCGCTCTGGTCGTTGCCTCTTTTGTTTTCGGTTTTCTGCTCCTGAAGGAAATTAACAAAGAAGCGGGAGAGGGAGGGTTAGACACAGGAGAACAGACAAAAATAGTAGAGAAAGAAAGGATCGATAAAGCGCTCGACTACTTTGCCGAACGAGAGAAAAAATCCGCCGAAATATCAAACTCCCCCTCACCCATCGTTGACCCGTCGAGATAAAAATGTTATTTTATGAGCTCACGCACGCTTAGCTCAGTTGGTAGAGCGACTCGTTTACACCGAGAAGGTCGGGGGTTCAAGTCCCTCAGCGTGCACCAGGCTCCCGTAGTTAAATGGATATAACAGGGCTCTTCTAAGGCCTAGTTGGGGGTCCGATTCCCTCCGGGAGCGCATGAAAGTTTTATACGAAGACTCTGATTTCCTAGTGATAGATAAACCCTCGGGAATTTTCGTGCATGCAGGGGAAAAGACCAACGAAAAGACAGTTCTTGATTTAGTTCGCAAAAAATATCCTAAAATAGAATTAGCGCACAGATTGGATAAAGAAACTTCTGGGGTATTAGTGCTCGCAAAAAACGAGAAAGCGCATCAGTTTTTAAAGCGCCAGTTTCAAAGCCGCGAAGTGAAAAAAATTTATGTTGCTATTGTGAATGGCTGGGTGAAAAACGATCACGGGATTATCAATAAGCCAATCGGGCGAAGCCCAAAAGATTTTCGCAGAAGATTGGCTGGACGGGGGGTGAAGGGTAAAATTCGGGAGGCCATTACTGAATATAAAGTGCTAAAAAGGATTGAGGCTCCTGAAAAATTTTCATATCTCGAAATAAAACCGAAAACCGGCCGGACGCATCAGATCCGCGTGCATATGAAATTTCTTAACCATCCCGTCGCTTGCGATTCGCTTTACAATCCGAAAGGCGCTTGTCCGAAAGGCCTCAACCGCCTCGCCCTTCATGCCAAGTCGATAGAGTTTACTAATCTTAAGAGTAAAATAATAAAAATCGAATCTCCTCTACCGAAAGAATTTAAAAAAATAATTTCCTAGCTTGGCAAATTTAGCAATAACGGACGGTCGTCCACTAATGCTAAATCAAATTATTTTCATTTCTTTGCCGACCGAGGCGAGGATTTCGAGGGCGCGGTCGATCTGCTCAAGCGTGTGCGCGGCGGAGATTTGGAAACGTAGGCGCGCTTTGCCTTCGGGAACGACAGGAAACCAAAGCCCCACCACATAAAGTCCTTTTTCTAGAAGTTTCTTACTGATCTCTTGCGTTAGTTTCGCGTCTCCGATCATGACGGGTACTATAGGGTGCTCGCCCTCGAGTACGTCAAAGCCCATTTTTTTTACTTCAGCGCGGAAGTAGTTCGCGTTATCTCTAACTTGTTTGAGTAACTCCGGTTTTTCTTTCAGAAGTTCTAGCGCCCGGATGGAAGCCATGACCACCGAAGAGGGAAGAGAATTGGAGAAAATATATGTGCGAGATTTCTGCCGGAGGAGATCCACTATTTCTTTACTTCCGGCAATATACCCGCCGATTGCTCCGCCAAGCGCCTTGCCGAAAGTTCCGGAGAGCACGTCGATCTTGCCGTGGAGCCCGAAATGTTCCGGAGTTCCCGCGCCGGTTTTCCCCAAGACTCCTACTGCGTGCGCGTCGTCTACGAAAAGAAGCGTTTGGTATTTTTCCGCCAGCTCTTTTATTTTCGGTAAATCCGCCAAGTATCCTTCCATCGAGAATACCCCATCCGTCACTATAATTTTAAATCGATAATCTTTCTCTTTATCTTCTTCGAGCATCTGTTCCAGTGTGCCTAGATCTCCGTGCGGATAAATTCTTTTCACCAGCGATTCTTTTTTACAGAGCTTGAAAGCGTCGATGATGCTAGCGTGATTGAGTTCATCGCTGTAAATCGCATCGATATGTGACTCTGCTCCAAAATCTTCATTCACCACAGAGGCAAAAAATCCGAGATTGGACATGAAGTTGGTGGAAAATAGTATTGCATCTTCCGTGTCCAAAAATTCCGCCAATTTTTTTTCTAAAATTTTATGAATTTTTTCCGTGCCGGCAATGAAGCGAACCGAAGAGAGGCCGAATCCGTATTTTTTGAGCCCCTTCTCCGCGGCTTCTACGATTTCCGGGTGATTCGAAAGACCTAGGTAATTGTTTGAAGCGAACATTAAGAACCGTTTCCTGTCAATCTCCACTTCCGGTCCCTGCGCGCCCTCGATCTCCCGCTCAAACTTAAATTTCCCTCCGGCTTTCAGGTTCTCGAGCTCTTTCTCTATCGCGCTCTCCAGTTTTTTTGTGTACATATTCGAATATGTATTTAAATACTTATCTTTAACTTTTCTCTCAAGTTTTTTAACATCATTTCGGTCATTTTCGGAAGGTCATATTCATGTTTCCATCCCCAATCCCTCCTTGCCTCCAAGTCGTCAATACTCTCCGGCCAAGAATCAGCTATCGCTTGACGATGATCTGAAGCGTAATCGATTTTGAAATCCGGTATGTGTTTTTTTATTTCGGCTGCGATTTCTACTGGGGAAAAACTGATCGCAGAGAAGTTATAGCTCATTCTGTTTTTTATTTTTTCTCCCGGCGCTTCCATCAACTGGAGTGTTCCCGCCATGGCGTCATCCATGTACATCATAGGGAGGTAAGTGTCTGCCGAGAGAGGGCTGGTATATTTCTTTTCTTTCAATGCTCCGTAAAATATCTCCACGGCATACTCCGTTGTTCCTGGCCCTGGCTCGCTTTTCCAGCTGATGAGTCCAGGGTAGCGCAGACTGCGCACATCTACCCCCCAGCGGCGATTGTAGTATTGGCAGAGGAGTTCGCCCGCATATTTCGTGATGCCATAGATAGTAGTTGGCTCGATCACGGTTTTCTGCGGCGTGCCTTTGCGGGGAGTAGTCGGGCCAAAAGCGGCGATCGAACTCGGCCAGAAGACTTTGAGCTTTTTTTCGACCGCAAGGTCGAGCACCTGCCGCAGCGATCCCATGTTTAGGTCCCAGCAGAGTTTAGGGTTTTTTTCTCCGCCGGCGGAGATTAGGCCGGCAAGCATGTATATAGTCGATACCTCTTCTTTCTCAACCAGTGTTTTTGTCCCCGCGACATCGAGAGCGTCGAGTGTATGGAAGGGGCCGGTGCCCTTGAATACCTCGCTCTCCTCTCTGATGTCGCTTGCGATTATATTCTCTGCGCCGTATTTTTTTCTGAGTGCCGGCACAAGTTCGCCACCCACCATGCCGCTTGCCCCCATTACTAAAATTCTTTCTTTCATATTATTTGAACGACAATTTTTCTTTTTTTACTCCCGCTTTTTCTCTCTCTCCTTTAGTTTTTTCAAAAAGTTCATCGAAAAGTTCTTCATCTTTTTCCGTAAATTCAAGTCCTCTGCGCGCCATCATCGCTTTTTGGATTTTCTTTGCCAACTTCAAGGGCAATTCGTACATATTGCCCGGAGAAACATGGCTTACGAAGGCAGGTACATCTTCGGTCACGGTGCCGTAGAGGTGGGAAGAGGTCCCGATAACTTTTCCGCAAAAAATGGAAGTGTTGATGGCGGTTTTCGAGTAGTCGCCGATGATAACGCCGAGCTTTATTTCTCCTGTATCAATGCCCTTCATTTTTATTGCGCTATAAGTATTTTTTAAATCAGAAATACTTGTCCCGGCCCCCAAATTCACCCAGTTTCCGATATAGCTGTGGCCGACATATCCGTAATGCTGTTTGTTGGTATAATCACCGATGATCGAATGTTCTATTTCTCCCCCTAGTCTACAGCTTCTCCCCACAAGAAGAGGCCCACGCAGGACCGCGCCGGCCCGAATGATGCAATCTTCGCCTATCACTATCGGGCCGTTCTCCGTATCAAAAAAAATATTGGATTCTGTTTTTACACCTCGCCCGAGAGAAACTCCTTCATATTTCACAAGTTCACTTGCGAGACTCGCTATTTTTTTCAGTTTATCTTTGTAGTCCATCCAAGTTATTCGACGGTTACTGATTTTGCCAAATTGCGGGGTTTATCCACATCGCGCCCGTTTAATTCCGCGATGTGGTAAGCCAGGAGCTGGAGCGGGATGGAAGCCACAAGCGACATGAGAGGTTCGGGGGTCTCGGGAATTTCGATGACATGATCGGCGATTTTTTTGGCTTTGGCGTCTCCTTTGGTAATTATAGCAATAATTTTTCCCTTCCGGGCTTTCACTTCCATCATGTTGTTTATCACCTTCTCGTATGAAGCTCCTTTGTTAGCAATGAAAACTACCGGCATGTTCTCGTCGACGAGCGCGATCGGCCCGTGTTTCATCTCGGAAGCCGGATATCCATCGGCGTGAATGTAGGCGATCTCTTTGAGTTTCAGAGCGCCCTCGAGAGCGATCGGAAAGCCGTAACCGCGACCGAGATAAATGAAATTTTTTGCATTTTTAAATTTTTTCGCGATATTTCTTATTGCCTCATTTTTCAAAAGCATTTTTTCAACTTTCCCCGGAATATTTTCAAGCTCAGCAATTATTTTTTGCGCTTCGGTTTTTCTCATTGTTTTTTTCTTGAGCGCCAAGAGGAAGCACATCATCAGAAGGACGGTGATCTGGGCGGTGAAAGCTTTGGTGGAAGCTACCCCTATCTCGGGGCCCGCGTGAGTATAGACTCCGGCATCGGTCGCCCGGGGAATAGAGGAGCCGACCACATTGCAGATGCCGAAAACGGTGGTGCCGTGCTCCTTCGCCAAATGAAGCGCGTTTAAAGTGTCGGCTGTTTCTCCCGACTGGGAAATCACAATCACCAAGTCATCTTTGTAAATTACCGGATTCCGGTATTTGAATTCGGAAGCGTACTCCACCACGGTTGGTACGCGAGCTAGTTCTTCAAAAAAATATTTCGCTTCGAGTCCGGCATGCCAACTTGTCCCGCAGGCGAGAATTAGAATTCTTTTTGCGTTAAAAAGTTTGTCTTGTAGTTTTTCAATGCCGCCCAACTTCACCATACCGGTCTTTCCGTTTATTCTCCCACGCATGCTGTCTTTGATCGATCGCGGCTGCTCGAAAATTTCTTTGAGCATGAAATGCGGGAAGCCGCCCTTCTCTAGTTCCTCGATTTTCATCTCCAGTTTTTGGATGTAGGGATTGATGATTTTATTTTTTATTGTCTTTACCGTGAGTTTATTATTTTTAATTACCGCCATCTCATCGTCCCCTAGGTATGTAACTTTGTTTGTATATTCAACTAATGGTGTCGCATCGGAGGCGATGAAGAATTCATCTTTTCCGATTCCGATGACCACCGGACTTCCTTTTTTGGCAACAACCAACGTATCCGGCTCGTCTTTTGATAAAACCACTATGGCGTAAGCGCCGACCACTTCCCGGAGAGCGAGGCGCACGGCTTCGTTGATCGCCACTTTCGCGTTTTTCTTTACATCTTCAATTAAATTTACGAGAACTTCGGTATCGGTGGCGCTTTTAAATTTGTATCCCTTCTCCGTTAAGATTTTTTTGAGCGATAAATAGTTTTCGATAATTCCGTTGTGGATGATGGCAATATCGCCGGAGTTTGAGAGATGCGGATGCGCGTTTGCATCCGTTGGTTCGCCGTGCGTTGCCCATCGAGTATGCGCCATGCCTAAATGAAAGCTGTTAGCTGTTAGCTTTTTAGCTTTTAGAAGTTTCTCGAGATCCGCCACTCGCCCCTTCTTTTTGTAGACAAGAATTCTTGCCCCGCCTTGCTTGCCCCGCCCCGTGACTTCTGGGCGGGGTGAAGGCGGGGTTGCCTGCATGAGCGCAATACCCGCTGAATCATAGCCGCGGTATTCCAACCGCTCGAGCCCTTTCAACAGGATAGGCTCTGCTTCTCGCTTGCCAATGTATCCCACAATCCCGCACATAGGCCTAAAATATAGCAAACTATGGCAGAGAAGCCAATTCAAGGTCTGGTTTAAAAGGATTGCCCAACGGTTAATAGTATGCTAAAGTGGGCGGACTAGTATGGCAGATTTGAGCAAAATTAAATTCACTCCGGTGGATGTGGAAGCGCGGAAGAAAATGGATTTCCGAGCCGGGGATACCGTGCGGGTTTGGTCTAAGATCGCGGAAGAGAAAGTATCCACCAAGGCCAATAAAAAAACTGAAAAAACCATGAAATTTCGCCTGCAGGCATTTGAAGGAATCGTGCTAGCGCGGAAACATGGCCAAGAACCGGGAGCCACTTTTACCGTGCGCAAAGTTGCTTCCGGCATCGGCGTGGAAAGAATTTTCCCGCTATACTCGCCACTCATCGATAAAATTGAACTAGTGAAAAAATCCCGCGCCCGCAGGAGCAAGCTCTATTACATCCGTACTAAAGCTGTCCGCGATATCCGTCGCAAGATGCGAAGCGTGACACAAGCCGCGGCGGTTGAAGCTGAAACCGAAAGCGCTTCGGAAGAAGTAAAAGAGGTCGTTGCTCAAACTAAAGAATAGTTTTATTATTCTAAAATTGCCCAGGTGGCGAAACTGGTAGACGTACTACCTTGAGGTGGTAGCGCCCGCAAGGGCATGGGAGTTCAAATCTCCCCCTGGGCACCAGTGGAAAATAAATTTAAAATAAACAAGAGTAAACTTACAAAAATCTCTCCCAGCAAAAATTATTTTCTTTCTCTCGCCGGCTCAATAATCTATCAGCAAATTTCTACTAAGGCGGGAGATTCTATTTACAAAAAATTTACTTCGCTTTTTGGTCGCAAAGTTCCAAGTCCCGGAGCTTTTTTAAAAATATCCAGCGCAAAAGTAAAATCCGCCGGCGTCTCTCCGCAGAAATCTAGATACTTAAAAGACTTGGCGGATAAATTTTTGGATAAAACAATTAATCCCAGTAGTTTCCATAGAATGACAGATTCAGAAATCAAGGAGCATCTAATGCAGGTCAAGGGTGTTGGCTCTTGGACAGCCGATATGTTCCTTATTTTTGCCCTGAATCGTAGAGATGTGCTTCCTATTGGAGACTTGGGAACCAGGAAAGGATTTCAAAAAGCTTTCAATCTGAAAAAATTACCCACTGAGAAACATATGCAAAAACTAGCCAAACCTTACGGAGGAGAAAGAACCGAGTTAACTCTTTTTCTTTGGCAAATTCTTGATGGAGACTAAATTAAAGCGCACTCTGTTTTTTGCGGGAGCGCCATTTTTCTCGATGTTCCTCTCCGATATTTTTTCTTTGAAACTTTTCATAACTCTGTTATACTAACACCGATGACTATTTCAAACGATCTTTTGATCCAAATAGCCATTTTTATTTTGGCCGCCAGCGGCTTTTTGATCGCGTCTCATATTTACCGAAAAAAAACGAAGCAAAATCCACTGATTTGCCCGATCAAGTTTGATTGCAACACCGTCGTGAACAGCGATTATTCGAAGTTTTTCGGCACTCCGGTGGAAATTTTGGGAATGCTCTATTACGCCTTCATCGCTCTGTCTTATCTTTTTTCAATTTTAATGCCGAATCCAATCTCGGCATTCTTTAGCGGCTTTTTGCTCGCGGCTTCGACTGCCGCTTTTCTTTTCTCGCTCTATCTTATGGGTATCCTTGCTTTCATTCTGAAGAAAGGATGTTCTTGGTGTTTCCTCTCCGCGATCCTATGCACTTTAATTTTTACCCTAAGCGCCATTTATTATAATTTTGGCTCGGCTATCCAAATTTTTACTCAATAAGAAGGTTGGCTAGTGAAAAAAAACACCGAAAACCAGGTCTTATCGCAACCATGGTCGCTCGAAGCATCGGAATTACTCTCTCTGCTTGGAACTTCTCCTTCCGGGATAACGGATCAAGAAGCCGAACTCCGTCTACGCAAATACGGCAGCAACACTTTTCATGGCAAAGAAAAGTCGCGCACCGTTTTTCTTTTTTTGAAACAATTTGTCAGCCCGCTTATCTTTTTGCTGGTAGGCGCAGTTATTTTGACGGCCATTCTTGCCGAGTGGTTGAATATGGTGGTAATTGCTTTCGCGGTGTTTCTGAACGTGTCACTGGGGTTTTACCATGAATATCACGCGGAGAATACGCTCAAGAAATTAAAAACTTACATAAAAGACAGAGCCCGGGTCATTCGCAAGGGGCGGGAGCAGGAAATAGATTCCTCGCTTTTGGTGCCGGGAGACCTTATCAAATTATCCTATGGCGCCCGAGTGCCGGCCGACACGCGCATTCTTTCGGCCAATAATTTACTGATGGAAGAAGCGATCTTAACGGGAGAGTCTACGCCGGTTCCCAAAAAAGAAAACGTTTTAGGCGTGAATACGCCGGTTGCTGACAGAAACAATGTTGCTCATGCCGGTACTTTAGTAGTAGAGGGCTATGCGACGGGAGTCGTTTGCGCCACCGGAGACGAAACCGAGATCGGTAAAATTGCCGGCATTGTTTCAAAAATTAAAAGGGTAAAAACTCCGCTTCAGCGTGGCATTGGACTTTTAGCCTGGATTATTTTTTTCATAGCGCTGATCATCGTCGCCGGGATTTTGATTTTAGGGGTTATCCGGCAAGAACCGCTTCTGGAAATGTTGGTACTCTCGGTTGCCGTCGCCGTCGGAGCCGTGCCCGAGGCGCTACCGATCGCGCTTACGGTGATTTTAGCCATTGGCGCCGAACGCATCGCCTCCAAGAAAGGAATCGTAAGAAAACTTGCCGCCGCCGAAACGCTTGGCTCGACGACTCTTATCATGACGGATAAGACCGGCACGCTGACCTTGGCCGACATGAAACTGGTAGGCATTTATCCCACTTCGACTCTTTTGACTAATCCAGAATTGTTGAAAGATAGGGAGTTTTCTCATGATCAGAAAATATTGCTCCAAATGGCGCTGTTCAATGTCGATGTTTCTGTCGAAAAT
>Ga0209542_10016236_pt1 | contig 12376 bp, 17 predicted proteins | sample RifCSPhighO2_01_FD_184028 | JGI IMG/M metagenome (GOLD analysis project Ga0209542, IMG submission 184028) | Soil microbial communities from Rifle, Colorado - Rifle CSP2_plank highO2_0.1 (SPAdes) (version 2) | ecosystem: Environmental > Terrestrial > Deep subsurface > Rock core/Sediment ...
TTTTCGTTTCGCTTGAAGACGAATTGATCCGGGTATTCCCGCGCGATACCATGAAGAGCTTGATGAGCCGGCTTGGCGTGGCGGAAGATGAGCCGATAGAGAACCGCATGATTACCAAGTCCATTGAGACGGCACAAACCAAGATTGAGGGATTTAACTTCGATGCCCGTAAGCACGTGCTCGAATACGACGATGTGATGAACCACCAGCGAAAGATTGTATACGGGCGTCGCCGGGCGGTGCTTGTCGGTGACGAGAGCGCTATCGACGCGTATCTGGCGAAGATCTCGGAAGGCGATGAAGCCGCAGTCAACATCATTGCCGACAAGAAGCAGCAACTCGGCGATGCAGAGTTTTACGGAGTCATGCGGCGGCTCATTTTGCAGGCGATAGATATGTTCTGGGTAGATCATCTCGAGATGATGGACTATATGCGGGGAAGCGTGAACCTCCGTGCCTATGGCCAGCGTGACCCTTTGGTTGAGTACAAGAGAGAAGGTTTGAAATTGTTCAAGGAAATGGAGGCGACTATCGGCGATCAAATTATCAAAGTCATTCCGAATATCATACCGGGGGCGTTCACGGTGCGCGATAAGCAGATGGAGCAGGTTAGGAAGCAGGCACGGGAAATAACATCGCGTACTGGTTCGGGCACACCAATCAGTTCTGGCAAAAAAGAGCCAGGTCGCAATGACCCCTGTCCGTGCGGAGCTATAAATCCAGCTACGAATAAAGTGTATAAGTATAAGCAGTGCGGTCTTATCAATGCGCCGCATCACCGAAAGTGAGAAATAATCTATTCCATAATTCTATAGAATTATGGAATAGATGGCACTATGAAAAAGTTAGGCAAACATTCAATAGAGTCTCTGCATCATTTCCGGTGTGCTTTTTGTAAGAAATGGTGGACAATCGCGGACGCGCCAATACGAAAGAAAGAATGGTTTTGTCCTTGGTGCGGTATACTCAACACTGAAGAGCATCAAAAACTGGCAGGCAAGAAATGAAAAGGAGAGATTGGACATTTGTATACAGTGAGGGACATTCATTAATCATGAATGAATCCTTCTTTAAGGCGTTTACGGAACTAAAGAATGTGCCGGGTAGTTTCAATTCGGTTCTGTATGTGAATAGGAATGGGTTAGAGGTGTGCTATACACCAAAGGAGGAGATAGAAAGGGTTAAAGAACAGGGAGCTATATTTTTTGATAGCAATTTCAGGGATCAATTCAGGAGAGATATAAAGAAGTGCGCAGAGAGTTTCGAGAAATTCTATACAGAGTTCAGCGCGATGCGGCTAGCTGACATAGAAATGAAGAAACTCCTTGATCTATTCAATACCTACGTTTCTTGTCTCATACCGATGCTTGCCCATTATCAAGTCTCGGGTGGAAGAACCTTCCCACTCCTTGAACAGAGGATCAAGGAAGCAATGTCACGTTACTTTTTTAATGCTGATCTCTAGAGAAATTACGGACTTCTTCTTATGCCTACGGATATGGATATATTAGTGCGGGAGGAATATGAGTTACGGAAGTTAGCACGTGAAGAGAAATCTGTCTCCGATGATATATTACACGCGCATGCGAAGAACTATTCGAGCAAGTATATTCTGGTCTATGATGAGGATAAGATATTTGCTTCGTTGCGAAAGAAAATTGAGGGATTTAAAAAGAACGATGAAACTCCTGAGGCATTCTGGGCTCGAGTGCAGAAAGAAAAGAGAGATACCCAGGAGAAACAGAGCTTGGTGCTTGAACAATTACGCAAGGAAGAAGAAATAGTTGATTTGATTAAGTTCATACGAGAGCAAGGGTTTCTTCGGTTCGAATACAAAGAGTGGTTTATGGGTGCCGAGTATAAATTTCTGGAACTCTTCAAAGAGATAGCGAAAAGGATCGGTTTGGATATCGAGACATTCTTTTTGTCATACGGTATTGATGATGTTCGCAGATTTTTTACTCATGGAGAAAAGCTCTCTCAAGCAGATATTGAGGCACGTAAGAAGATGTACATTCTTTTACAAGACGGTAATGAAAGAGTGTTTCGGGTGGGTGCCGAGGCAGAGAAATTTTTTGGAGAGATTTTCGATACCCAGGGTACAGTATCAACCGAAGTGAGGGGGGTTGTTGCGAACCGCGGCAAGGTGGTGGGTAGGGCAAGGATTATACTGCCTCGGGATTTCGTTCAGATAGAAGAGGAGCTTGAACATTTCAAAGAGGGGGAAGTTTTGATAACAACGATGACGCAACCTACGTTAATCGTTGTTATGAAGAAAGCAGGGGCAATTATCACTGATCAAGGAGGTATGACTTCCCACGCAGCCGTGATTTCAAGGGAATTTGGAGTACCCTGCATCGTTGGTACCTATAAAGCAACACAAATCTTTAAAACGGGAGATCTCCTTGAAGTAGACGCCGACAAGGGGATTGTACGTATTATTAAACGTATCTGATTAATTCCTGGCTGATAATGGTTTTTAAAGGGTAAAATGCTATAATAGAAAGCATGAAACGAGAATTTACAGCTATCTATCAAAAGCGCGGGAAGCATGTAGTTGCGTGGGTAGAAGAAGTTCCGGGTGCGAATACGCAGGGGAGAACAACTAAAGAAGCCCGCGAAAATCTAAAGGAAGCTTTGCAACTTGTGCTTGAAACCAATCGCAGTCTTGCAAAGGGTAAGGGGATTGATTCACGACGGGAATCTCTACGAGTTGTGGTTCCGGCCTAACCCTTCTTGTTATGAGGCGGATTGCTCTCATTCGTTATCTTTATAAAGAAGGATGTCTTTTGGTGCGTGAAGGAAAGAAACACTCTGTGTTTGTGAATCCGAAAGAAGAGAGAACTTCAACAGTTCCCAGACACAATGAAATCAACGATTTCCTTGCAGAGAAGATTTGTAAAGATTTGGGTGTTCCTGTCATTCATAGACGATGATTAAACTCGTGAAATTCATAGATAGCTCAAAAAACTACCAGCGGCTATTCCACTTTGAGGGGATAGATTTTCTCATGAATGATGTGTGGATGGCTTTTTATAAGAGTTTGGAGGCATTAGAGACATCTATTGATGACGAGTGGTATTGCTGGTTACCAAAGAAAGTTCTTAACGCACAGTTGGATGATGGTGCCGCTTTCTTTCCTGACAATAACAGATTTAACGAATACTACGATGCGCATGTCACGTACCTAGATGACCTCTTAAAGATCTTCGATTCAGAAATACAGAAGCCTGAAATTCTTACGCGGCACAATGTAGAGAAGTTTCTCGAGCATTGTCGTTTGGCGCTCTCATTCTTTTACCGAACTGAATTCTTTTACACAGACAAAGCTTATACATTGTCTGAATCGAATCCTATTATCAAGGAGAATCTTATGAAAAACTATACGTTGAAAGAGAGGTCTCGCGTTGAAATATTCAACAATACGTGGTTTGGAGACAACTCCTATTTTAATCAGATGTTCCGAAAACTGAGCAAGCAGTTTGATGTAAATCAGCGTAATCTGAAATACTACGGTGTCGACGACATCTACGCGCTCTTTGAGGGAAGAAAATTGGAAGATAAGACAGTCAATGATAGAAAGGAAGCGAGGATCATTGTTGCAGAAAATAAAAAGAGTAAGGTGTTCTCGGGTTCGCAGGTCAAAGATGATATCATCGCGTTGCTCAAGCAAGCGGGTGAAGAAATCCCTCATGGAGTTAAGACTTTGAAAGGAATTCCGGCAAGCAAGGGGAAGGTTATTGGTAGAGTAAAAATCATTGTATCTGACCCAAAGACTTTTGATTCTCTGGCGAAGGAATTTGAAAAGATGCAGAAAGGGGATATCTTGGTCGCTGAGACTACCTCGCCGGAATTCATGCCTGCATGCGAAAAAGCATCTGCGATACTTGCTAATCAGGGCGGACTGCTCTCTCATGCTGCCGTGGTCTCGCGTGAGTTTGGCATTCCCTGTGTCGTCGGTTTAAAGTACGCAACCCATGTACTTAAAGATGGCGACACAGTAGAAGTGGATGGAGAGAATGGGACCGTAAAGATTTTGGGGAAAAGATAACAGCTCAACCACAAAGCGGTTGAGCTGTTTAAGGCCAAACTTGTCAGCGTCTTTCCGTCGAAAAACTAGTGTCGAACAATTTACGCCGACGTGCCGGGAAGTACCGGGCGACGACTTTGTACATCGCGCCAAGAATCGCAATCATGGTCGGCTCGTAGTCCTGTTGGAACTGAAGCGGCCAAGGATTTTTCACATGGGCGTTGAACATCTTGTTTCGATCGACGCCGGCTTCCACGAGCTTGAAAGCGATTTCGTCCGTTGCGCAGACAAAGAGGTCGTAGTCGTCCAGATTGAGTGAGTTGATATGGCGTCTCTTGTGGCAAGAAACATCAAGACCGATCACGGATGCGGCGACGATGGCGAACTTTGAAGCCCCGCCGTCTTGCTTGGCGCTTTCCAAAACGCCGGCGCTTTCAACAACGACGTCATACCCGGCATTTTTGAGGTATATTTTGAGGACGGCTGCCATGACTGAGCTGCGGTCCGAATTTCCAAAACAGAGGCAAAGGATTTTTTTGGGTGTGTTCACAAGGTTCTTTCCTTTCTTGGTTGAAGGTTCTGATTCTACTATAGCATTTGTAGAGTATCCTGTCAAATTACACTTGAGTAAAAAATACGTATTATAGGGAGGTACTCATTAACACATCTCAAGACGTATGAACGTAAAAGGAGTTGATTTCATTTTTTATAACGTCTCCGACATGAAGAAGGCAGTTGAGTTTTACCGTGACGTACTTGGTTTGAAACCCCTAGAAGAGCCGGGTGAGACATGGGCGGAGTTTAACGTCGGCAACGCGACCCTTTCCATTGGTGTGTATGGGTCAAAGGCTACAGGTCCTAAAGACAATGTCTCTGTCGCACTTTCTGTTGATGACGTAAAAGAATCTGTTGCTTACCTAAGGGAGAAGGGTGTGCCAGTAGTGCAGGATACCTTTGAATCGGGAGGTTGCTTTATGGCAATCGCCACCGATCCTGATGGGAATCAAGTTATTCTTCATCACCGTAAAGATGGCACGGTAGGGTAGCTTGATGCGAGGTGATTCATTTTGAGGTACTATAGCTCTGTATGCAGACGACAAAACGGATTCAAACGACCTTTTTCTTCGTTGTGATACTCGGAGTTTTTTTCCTTGCCTTCTTTATCTTCAAACCTTATCTCACACCGCTTTTCCTCGCGTTCGTCTTTTATATCGTATTCAAACCGGCCTATCGGGTCATAGATCGTGCGTGTCGGGGAAGAGCATGGCTCTCGTCGTCTCTCACTATTGTGCTTATTGTGCTCGTTGTTCTGGTTCCGTTTATAATCTTCGGCTCGCTCCTTTTTGATGATGTCCGCGATCTCTACCTGAAGCTTTCAGAAGGAAAGTTCGATGTTGGTTCTTTCCACGCGCTTGAGGAAAGCTTCAAAGACTATATTTCCGTCTTCGCCCCCGGTTTTACCGTAGATGTGGAAGGCTACTTGAGCCAGCTGACGGGATGGATGGTGGATAATGTCGGTTCATTCTTTTCTGGATTCATGCGATTTGTCGTCGGTCTTGCCATTATGCTTCTCGCACTCTTCGCGTTCTTTAAAGATGGAGAAATGTTCAAGAAGAAAATGCTGTTGTATAGCCCACTGGACGATACCGATGACAGGGATATCTTTGATGCTATCGAACGTTCCATCAACTCAGTGGTTCGCGGCTCGCTGCTTGTCGCCCTTGTCCAGGGATTTCTGATTATGATAGGTTTTGCCTTTACGGGGATCCCCAACCCCGTTACGTGGGGATCATTGGGTATTGTCGCCGCGCTCATTCCAAGTTTTGGAACCTCGCTCGTCTTGTTGCCTGGCATTCTCTATCTTTTCTTTTCAGGCAATGTCATAGGTGCGTGCATTCTCTTTGTGTGGGGAGCACTTGTTGTCGGGCTTATCGACAACCTTCTCCGTCCGTTTCTGATTTCCCGTTCCGTTCCTATCCACCCGCTTTTGGTCCTTTTATCGGTTATTGGGGGAATCGGATTCTTCGGTCTCGTCGGTTTTGTCGCTGGCCCCATCACGTTGAGTTTATTGTACGTGCTAGGGGGCTTGTACCCGCGTGTCATTGGCGCGGATTCGCGACCGCAGTAACGTATTTCCAAGCGTCGATCATATGGCAAAGGAAAAGAAGTATAAAACGATACTCACGCTCTGCATGATCCATCAGCATCCGCGAGTTCTTCTGGGTATGAAGAAACGTGGGTTTGGCGCTGGGAAATGGAATGGATTTGGCGGACACGTGGAGAAAGGGGAGACGATAGAAGCCGCTACTCGGCGAGAGATTATGGAAGAAGCGGGACTTGAAGTCGGCGCGCTGGAGAAACATGGTGTGATTGAATTTGAATGGCAGGAAAAACCGGAGATTCTAGAGGTGCATGTCTTTAGGACCAATACATTTTCGGGTGAACCGCAGGAGAGCGAAGAAATGAAACCTCAATGGTTTGAAGTAGAAAAACTCCCGTACGAAGAGATGTGGGTGGATGATAAATACTGGAGCCCGCTCTTGTTCGCGGGAAAGAAGTTCACAGCGAAGTTCTTGTTTGACTCGGCGGACAATGTGATAGAACATAAGGTCTTAGCAGTAAACAGCTTGTAAATGAGAGAACTGGAAAAGAGGGTTTATAAGCATTTGAAGGAACGGGGATGGCACCAACTGCGGCCATCGGATATCGCTAAGTCGATTGCTATTGAGAGCGGGAAGCTTTTGGAGTTGTTTCAGTGGGAGAATAAACCGCTGGCCGATATCAAGAGAAATAAGGAAAAAGTCGGGAAGATCGGCAAAGAACTTGCGGATGTGCTGATGTATGCGCTGGACATGGCGGTGCTCTTGGAATTAGATACGGAGAAGATAATTCGTGACCACCTCAAGCACATTGAGAAGAAATACCCCGCAACGTTAATGAAGAAATATAGCAAAGATGAACCGGGAACTGAAGATGTTTACTGGAGAATCAAGAGACACTATCGTAGATTAGGGAAGTGACAACGTTTCTCTTTAATAAACCGATTCGCTTACATTGCTATAATTCTATAGAATTCTAGAATAGATGAAGAAGTCAATAGTACATGTTGGTAGAAAAGCGCAAACCGTTGTCATTTGCTCAAGCGCTTCATTCTACAAGCAAGTTATTGAAGTGAGAGACAGACTCAAGAAAATGGGGTTTAAGGTTTTGGTTCCCTTAACCGCTGGAAAAATGGAGAGGATGGGCGATTTTCGCGTTGAAACATACAAGACGTGGCACAAAGATGTCGGCGCCTACAGCCGCAAAGCATTTTTGACCAAGCACCATTTCAATAAGATAAAGAGAGGGGACAGCATACTTGTGTTGAATTACGAAAAGAGTGGAAAGAAGGGCTACATCGGTGGAGCCGTCCTTGCGGAGATGGCAGTTGCATTCTTTCTTAAGAAACCGATCTATATCCTTAATCCTATTGACGAGAGCGTGAGCTATAAAGAAGAGATTCTGGGCATGCAACCTGTTATGTTGAACGGGGATTTATATAAGATAATGTTATAAACGTGATGGGGTTAACACACGGATTTTCTTGCTGTCTATTCCATAATTCTATAGAATTATGGAATAGGTCATACATTACAATGCCATGCCAAAAATCATAAAGATATGAATGATGTAAGAAAAGGGGATTTTTAAAGGGGTTGCCCATAAGTACCGATTGCAGATATTAGACTTGCTTAAACGAAAACCAGAGTTATCGATTATAGAGATTTCCGAGGCGCTTACGATAGGTTTGAAAAATGTCTCTCAACATATTGCGAAGATGGAGATAGCGGGATTGTTGATGAAGCGGCACGATGGTAACTTTGTAAAATTAAAACTGACTGCTCGAGGAAGTTCAATACTACAATTCTATAGAATTGTGGAATAGTGTGACGAAGTAAATTTGCAACCAAAGTAGTTGGTATATACTGTACTTATGGTAATCAACGTTGGTTCAAAGAATAAGGTGAAAGTCGGGGCGGTTGAGGAAATCCTCAAAGACTATCCGCATCTAGCGCACGCGCATATTGAAGCTATAGCAGCAGCTTCTGATGTTCCTAATCAACCACGCTCTCTCGATGAAACTGTTCGTGGTGCCATGAATCGTGCACGCAATTGCTATAACGCATGCGACTTTAGTATAGGACTTGAGTCTGGCATGATGCATGTACCCCATAGCAAAACAGGTTTTCTGGATGTTTGCGTCTGCGCGATCTATGATGGAAAAGAATTTCACTTTGGTATGTCGAGTGCGTGGGAATTCCCGGATAAATCAATTTTAGGCTACATCATGAATGATGGGCTTGATATTAATCAGGCAATGCTCAAGGTGGGTCTAACAAGAAAAAAGAATATTGGTTCTGAGGAAGGAGCAATTGGTTATTTCACAAAGGGGCGTTTGGATAGGAAGGAATATACCAAGCAAGCCCTTCGTACCGCACTTATCCATCTCGAAGAATCATATGACAATTGAACCGCCGAAGTTTATACCGAAGCCAGGACAGATTGACTACACCGGTATTCGCTGGGCGCCAGTGATCAATTGTCTTGTCAAGTTTAAAGACAAAATACTTCTTGTGCGGCGTAACAAAAACATGAATCTCTATCCCGGAGTTTGGAATGGAATTTCTGGATTTCTAGACGATGACAAAAGCTTGGAAGAAAAGGTTAGAGAAGAACTTCAGGAAGAACTCGGGTTGCATTCAAAAGATATTAAATCTATTCACCTAGGAGAGATTTTTGACCAAGAAGAGCCAAAGTACCAAAAGACGTGGATTGTGCATCCCGTGCTTGTAGATGTCACAAGCGATAAGATTCGTCTCGACTGGGAGGCGCAAGAGTATCAATGGGTAACTCCGGAAGAGATAGACAAACTGGAAACACTCCCGGGTTTTGACAGGGTTGCTAAATCACTATTAAAGAACAGATGGTTGCAAAAAGAGACCAGATCGCGCTAGGATTGTAAACTATGAAAGCAGTTATACTTGCGGCAGGAGAGGGGAAGCGGATGCGACCGCTGACCGAAGATACGCCAAAACCCATGCTCCCGTTTTTGGGGAAACCGCTATTGGAACATTTATTGGATAGTTTGCCCGAGGGGGTTGACGAGGTGATACTCGTCGTAGGGTATCGAGCAGAGCAGATACGGAAGCATTTCGGAGACCGTTTCAAACGTTTTCGTATCCATTATGTCCATCAGGGGAAGCCAGAAGGCACGGCCCGCGCATTGGCGCTCTCAAAAGATCTGCTCGGAAAAGGGAAGTTCCTTTCTCTGTATGCCGATGATCTGCACGGCAAAGAGGATCTCGCAGCGCTGACGTGGCACCCGCTTTCGGTTCTTGTGAAAGAAGTGGAAAATCCCGAACGCTATGGTGTGGTCACGCTCGCGCAGGGCAATCAAGTGGTTTCCATCACCGAGAAACCATCCAATCCGATCGGGAGGCTTGTGGTTACGGGGCCCGCAGTCTTGGATGAGCGCATTTTTGAATTTGAGCCACCCCAGCACAAGAGCGGAGAATATTACCTCGCGGAGGCCATCGGGAGGTTAGTTGAGTACCACCCCGTTGTCGCGGTAGAGCAGGAGTTTTGGGTTCCCATCGGATATCCTGAAGATTTGGAAAAAGCAGAGAAACATCTCACGGAACACAAGAAGAAAAAACCGTCTAAGCCAAAAAAGAAATAAGCCAGCGGATCACAGGGATCGCTGGCTTGTCGGTCATGCCGGTGTTGGCTGTTGCTGATGAAGATGAACAAGTTTTCGAATCGCCCGATTCCTCAAATCGGAGCCGGTGGAAGCGTGGTTATACACGTATCGCGCTTCTTTTGGGTCAGAGGCTACGTGTAGGAGTTTTGCCAGAGCACGCATTTCAAGGCTCGATCCGACGAGCGTCAGAGTGCAAATATGCATGATGTCGGCCGGCCGGTTCGCTCGGCTGAGACGTCTCTGCAGGTCTGCCTCTCCAGCGTTCGGTCTGCCCAGGGCTTCGCGGAGCTCGTATTCTGGGATGCCCAGTTCGGTAGATAACGTCGGTAGACTTATTTCATTTAACACAATAGCTGCCCTTTCGTTTGAGGAGGTTTTCTTGATGGAGGAGTTTCTAAAATTTAATCTTAATCTTCAGATTTTTTCTGTCAAATCTCCTCACACACTCTTTTTCTGGAAATTCGGTGGTGTTTTTAGTATTGTATAGGCTATGGAATCAACTATGAGCCAAGTACTGCTTCAGGTAGGTGTAAAGATTCTTCTCAAAAACAATGAAGGAAGGTATCTTTTGTTGCACCGCTCACTTAAAAAGTACCCAGATATCAAGGGAACATGGGACATTCCCGGTGGTCGAATACACCTGGGAACTCCTTTACTTGAGAACCTAAAGCGTGAGGTAAAGGAAGAAACTGGCCTTGTTGTATCGGGCGAGCCAAAGCTTGTCGCCGCGCAGGATATCTTGCGGGAAGGAAGACATATCGTGCGTCTTACTTATGTCGGAGAGGCAGAAGGCGAGGTCGTACTTGATACCGGAGAGAACGATCAGTACCAGTGGTTTGAGAAAAAAGAATTGCTAAAGGTTTCTGACCCGGATGTATATCTCAAAGAAGTGTTGGACAAAGGACTACTCTAACGTGTACACTGCTTTCTAATGTACTCCCCGCCAAAGAAAATCTTGGAGCGCTATGCCGATGTCTTGGTGAATTTTGCGCTGAATAGCGGAAAGGGTGTCAAAAAAGGCGAAGTGGTACACCTTATCGCCTATGAAGCTGCCAAGCCACTGTACCGAGAGTTGAAGATAACGATACTCAAAGCCGGCGGACATATCATAGGGGACTACCGTCCCGACAGCGGGGATAGGTTTCCCTTTGACCGCGACTTTTTTGAACATGCGAAACCGCATCAGCTTGCCTATTTCCCTAAAAAATATGCAAAGGGACTGGTGAATCAGGTTGACCACTCTATCTTTATATTAAGCGAAGTGGACAAGCATGAGCTTGAGGGGATACCGCCGAGAAAGATTATGCAAAGAGGGCTTGCGTGGAAGCCGTACATGGATTGGCGGCGTGATAAAGAGAATGCAGGGAAATACACCTGGACCTTGGCGCTTTACGGAACGGAAGCGGAGGCGAAGGAAGCTGGCATGAGCTTAAAAACCTACTGGCAGCAGATAATCAAGGGATGTCTTCTTGATAAAAAAGATCCAATTGGTGCGTGGAAAAAACTCTATCGTGACCTTGAGAAAACGCGCGCCAAGCTCAATGCCCTGCCGGCAGAGAAGTTGCATGTGGTAGGTCCCGACGCCGACCTCTGGGTTCACCTTGGGAAGAAACGCCGTTGGATGGGAGGAAGCGGAAGAAATATTCCCTCATTTGAGTTGTTCACCTCGCCTGACTGGCGAGGGACCGAAGGGTGGGTTCGTTTCAACCAGCCGCTCTACCGCTACGGTGTTCTTATCGAAGGGGTGCAGTTGTGGTTCAAGAACGGACATGTGGTGAAAGCAACCGCGAAGAAAAACGAGAAGGTTCTTCGAGAGATGATCTCGACAAAGAATGCTGACAGGATAGGCGAGTACTCGCTTACGGACAAGCGTTTCTCGCGCATCACGAAATTCATGGCAGAAACCCTATTTGATGAGAACATCGGTGGTCCGAACGGCAACACGCACTTGGCTCTCGGCAATTCCTACCACGACTGCTTTGTGGATGACCCAGGCGAGATGTCTCCGGAGGATTGGGAGAACCTTGGCTACAACGATTCTTCGGTGCACACCGACATCATCTCAACCGCACCGCGCACGGTGACAGCTCACCTAAAGAATAAAAAAACGAAAGTCATCTATAAAAACGGTCGTTTTATATTGTAGTTTCGGTGAATTGGCGACTACCATGGTTGTCCCTTTTTAGAATGTCCAAGAATCCACATACGTTAAAGTCAGGCTATAGCCTGACTTTAACGTATGTCAATCATGTGTTGTAAGGAGGATAGGAGACAAGAATTATTTACAAGAACGGACGATTCACGCTGTAGGCATAATTCTTTCGGGTACTTCCAAGCACATACACGTATCTACAGCGACCGTTGAAGATACGTGTGTCTGCGATGAAACAGTAGGTCGCGTGTGGCCGTGTATCTCAAAAACGGAAAAACGAAAGTCATCTACAAGAACGGAAAGTTTACATTCTAATCTCCTCTATTTGATATCTTTCCAGATAATATTCTTTGGTCTTGGATTGTTTGCATCTATGTCGTCAAAAAGATCAGGATACTTATCTCGGTATTCTCTTATTCTTGCGATTAGATTCTCACATTCGGCTTTTGTCCCA
>Ga0209542_10016240_pt1 | contig 12372 bp, 9 predicted proteins | sample RifCSPhighO2_01_FD_184028 | JGI IMG/M metagenome (GOLD analysis project Ga0209542, IMG submission 184028) | Soil microbial communities from Rifle, Colorado - Rifle CSP2_plank highO2_0.1 (SPAdes) (version 2) | ecosystem: Environmental > Terrestrial > Deep subsurface > Rock core/Sediment ...
TATCCGGCTGCGCGGTAACATTGATTGATTTTTTGGTAATTTCACCCGTTGAAACCGTAGTAAAGGTAACTATATAGTTACTACCCTCTATTGGACTCCCGTCATGCACCACACCGTCCGGTGTGAGAGTTTTGCTGGTGCCAGCATTCTTATTATCGTAGGTTTGTGTAAAACCAATAGTATCCCCACCGGATGCTAATGATCCTGTCGTAATCGACGGTATTACAGTTGAAACATCGGTTCCGTTGTACGTTCTGGTATCAGTTACCGCGGTTACGGTAATCGGTCGAGCGTTGATTGTTGCCGTGCCTGTTCCAGTACCACTGAATTCATAGTTCTCCGCATCACCGCCGCTCAGAGCTATACCTACCGCTGTTACAGTTTTCCCAACGCCTACATGTTTATCCGAGAACGACTTACTCGTTCCATCGCTTGGAATAACCTCGTCGTCAGAAATAATATCGCTCAACTCAACGTGAGTTCCGGGCGAGTAGGCCGCGCTTGTATCGCCATCGTATGTTTTATTGTTCAGATTTAATGTCGCGGTAGTCAGCTTCTTGGTGATGTTTGCAGTCGTTACAGCTTCGGCACTAAGCAGGTTGTAGTTGCCTGCTTTCGCGCCGCTTATACTAATGCCGCTCACATTTACTGTTTTTCCATCTGCGGCAGTTTTATTCAAGAACAAAGCACTCGTGTAAGAGTAAACCAAGTTATCTCCAATTTTCTCATCAGTACTTGAGAGCGTAACGGTCGCATTGGTCGTTTGGTCATATTCTCTATTGACGCCAACGGCTGTAACAGTGAGGGGCTTTTCCGTAATCTCAAATGTCCCCGGGACAAGAGTCAAAGAATAGTTAGAGTCAGCAGACAAGCCGACGAGAGAGTAATCGTAAGTAGCAACATCTTCACCCGCAACACGGCTCAACGCGCCTGTAAAGTCGTCGGGCGAAATTAAAGCCGGCAGATTGGTGAATGTGAATTCTATCGGTTCGCCATTGCCGTATACCTTGCTTTGTCCGACGTCCGGAGTGACGGTTATTTCCAGCGGATTGATAGTGCCCGTGCCGGTTACATCTACATCGGCAAGAGTATAGTTGTCTTTATCAGCGCCTGCGAGAACAACGCCCGTTACCGAAATGGCTTGTGTGCCGGCATTTTCGCTGGCAAAAGTTGCCGTAGCCGCGCTGAAATCAGCAGAAACGGCATCTTCAACACTGTCCCATTCCACAACTCCAGCAAGATCAACAGACGTGATGGTATCAACAGTGTTATCGCTATCGTAGTCCTTTGCAACAACAGTAATCGTGGCGGTAAGTGACTTCTTTTCAATTTCAAAATCATCGCTTACAGCGCTTGTGAGACCTGTCGCGGATGCCGTTAATTGCTTCCCTGCACCAAATTCATCTACCGTCAAATCAGTGAAAGTCACCGTTCCATTTCCTGCGCCTGTTCCAATATCAAGTGTTGCATCGCCTACCAAGGCACCTGTGCCGGTGGTCAAAGTGAGCGTTACATCAAGATTCGCGGCAAGTCCACTGGTGGAATCATTGCCAAATTGGTCCTGGGTCACAATAACTGGTTGAGCGTCAAGAAGTGAGCCATATTCTGCGTCGCCGGGCTGTGTCGTGAATGCAAGCTTTGTAACCGTACTGGCGATAGTAGAAAGCGTCCCGAAATTTGTGCTTCCATCAACCCCGAGAATACTTGCGCCGGAATGAGTCATGTTGCCATTTGCTTCTGAAATATTTGTCACTGTTGGTCTGACTTTAAGACCGCTAAAACCTAAAACACTGGCAGAAGTTGATTGGCTATTCACCACAAAAGAAAAAGATGTTGGGCCGGGAGTAACGCTTGTAGGGCCTAGTACGATATTCCCTGAGAACTTAAAAATCGTGATATTTGAAGTTGTGTCGAATTCCCAACCAGAAGGTAGTGCAATAGTATGAGTGCCAGCGACGATATCCCCGGCTACGTTTTCAGTGATAGCAGGACCGCTTAAATCTGAAAATGTGCTAGTTCCTCCTATAGCAGAGGTTGTGTCAATGGAGATGTTAGTACCATCACTTGCTGGAGCAACACCTGCCGCAGCTAGCGCCATGCTCGGAGCGAGAAGGAGACCCCCCCCTGCGAGAGCGAGCGCGAAAATTGCAGAGAAACTCGCAAGAGCCGAACGACCCGAGCGCACGAGTATGGAGTGGTACATAGGAATAGTAGAAACTATTAATAGTCCGCGTGACAGCCCCCTGTCCGTATGGATACCAGTATCGTCTACCTGTCCAGTGTTAATGTCAACTTCATGATTCCCCTTGCATTTTGTGAAGAAATGTTGAAATTTTAATGAAGGATCAATCTCTCTATCTTTTCCGACCGGAAATTATAGAGAGATTGCATAAGACATCCTAAAGGACAAAGTATAAGACATCATAAAACGTCTTACCTATGTCTCTATTTTCTACAAGGTTCAACCTTGTAAAACTAGAATGCCCGCCCTCCAGAGGAGGGCGGGCATTGTTGTATTTGTATGAAAAAACCCGCCTACATGGCGGGTCTCTGGAATTCGCCAGAGTCGATAATGACGACGAATTTACCGGCAAAAGAAACCGGAGCCCGTTTCGCGAGGAGGACGTATTTTGCCTTAACGTTTGCCTCGTATTCCCGGTCCAATACGCCGTAGTAATCCAGAAATCTGTTGAACCGCCACGTGACCCGGATACAGCCCTTCGATTGAATTGAGCCCAAACGTTGCTCCCCGGACTCGGGATCAGTAGCATGGACCAACATTCGTATATCCATCGGTTCGCCATTCCCTTTGACGGTGCGTTGCCAACCAAGATCCCACACACGGCTTCCTTTCACGCCGAACCCTCGCCAACCATGTTTGTTTTTCGTACCGAGTGCACGATAACTCATATTGGCCGGCTTGTTCGGAAATATGCCCGTCGGTGTCTCGAAATAACCGCGACGCTTTGGATTCCCCGTCGAGATTTTTTCACCGCCGATAAGGACAACTTTTCCTTCCGTCACATCGTAAAAAACAACAAATGCTTTTTGTATTTCATGATTGCGATCGACAAGAAGGAAGAACTGTGATGAGTCGAGTTTCGCCTGGCTCTGGCGTACTAACTCTTCGACCTGGCGCAACAACTTTTCACGATATATGGAATCAATACCGATTCCTCCTACCTCGCGCTCGAAAGCGTCTTGCACTTCGCGAAGCACCTCCGCTTGCACGGCCCAGACAGGCGCAAAGGCAAAAACAGTTACCACAACAAACAAAACTCGTAATGAACTCATTTTCAATTCTCCTTTTCAAAAAGACCTGCGAACTCGATAGTGCGATATTTTAGTATAAAAATCAATAGGCAAATGCGTTCAGCTCAACAAGGTTCAACCTTGTAAAACAAGCCACCTGTCCTAATTTTTTGTCCTGAGATACGCCCGCAGGATCTTGACCAGGGAGGTGATGACGAGGATGGCATAGAGAATGCCGAGGATGAGAGCGTCAAATGCGCCCCCTACGGCGCCGCTGATGCCCAGGCCTCCCCCGCCGCCGGCATTCTGCAAAAAGAGCGTTGCCGCGATAATCACTAGTACCCACCACCGCGCGAACCGCCACCACGCCTGAAAGACCTCATCTTTCATTTTGTAGGTGATGAGGGAGAGGAAGAGAAGAGAAAGGAGGGGTAGAAGAATAAATGCGAGAGACTGCAAAATAACTTCTGGAACAAAATCAATTACAGCTTTATCGCAATATATTACATTTGTAGAAGTAGGTACTGCACCACTAAAATCGAAATATGTGGCTGAACAAGGTCCTTGTATTTTATTTATCAAGAAAAGCACGAGGACAATAGAACATATGCCAAGTGAAATAAACAGTACGATTTTCTTTGTCATCTGGTCCATGAATTTCTTATCGGCATCGCGCTTCGTCCAACGCTTGTTCTGCGGGCTGTAGACCTGGTCGCGTTTCTTCACCTCGCCCCTCCTCCCCGGCCCCGGCGGCGGATTCTTTGCCATATGCGCCTATCGTACCACCGCCTAACCTGTAGGTGTACAAAATCCACACGCCCAGGGCGTAGCGTGCGAATGAGAGAATGTGGGGCGGACTGTGGATAACTGCTCGGTTTTTGCTCGGGTATGTCTGATATACTGTTAAATATGCTGACCATCCGGCAAAAGCAAATAAAGGATTTCGTAGACGGGTCCATACAAAGAAAAAATATAGCTCCTACTGAGCGCGAAATCGCTTCCCGATTTAGAATTTCGCCGTCCACCGTTCACGAACATCTTGAAGCGTTGCAAGAAAAGGGTTATTTAGAAAGGGCTCACGGCCGCGCGCGCGGTATTAAGATATCGGAACCGCTTCCCGACTTAATAAAAATTCCCCTTCTTGGTTACATCGCGGCCGGCCAGCCGATTGAGGCAATTGAAGACAGAGCGGAAATGATTATTATACCAGCTGTTCATGTACCTACTACGGCCAGTCTATTCGCACTTAAGGTACAGGGTGACAGTATGATTGATGATGGAATATTTGATGGAGACACGATTATTGTTCGCAAACAAAGTACGGTCGAAAATGGAGAAACGGCTGTTGCCTTAATTAACAATAATGAAGTAACGCTTAAAAAGATATACAAAGAGAAAGACAGAATTCGACTACAACCTGCTAACCCGAAACTCAAACCCTTCTATGTTAAGGAGATAGTAATCCAAGGGAAAGTAATTAGCACAATTAGGAATATCGAGGAGCATGAAAACAAGGATAAATTAGACAATATCTGTCATTCGGATTGTGTTGAATTTATGAAATCAATGAAGGAAAATTTCATTGATTTGACAGTTACTTCCCCTCCATATGATGAACTACGAGATTATAATGGTTACAGTTTTGATTTTGAAAATATAGCTAAACAACTGTTTCGAGTGACAAAAAAAGGCGGTGTTGTTGTTTGGGTCGTTGGAGATAAAATAAGAAAAGGAAATAAAAGTTTAACCGGTTTTAAACAAGCTCTGTACTTTCAACAGGTTGGCTTTAATGTCCATGACATTATGATCTACAGAAAAAAGAACACCCCATTTATGAGAAGTAATGCTTACACCAATTGCTTTGAGTTTATGTTCGTTCTTTGCAAAGGGTCACCAAATACTTTCAATCCACTACGAGTTAAAACTGTAAGGCAGGGCAAAGAAATGTTGCCGTATAACAAAAAAGCGGACGGTGTAAATAAAAAAATCATGGCTGAATTAAAAACGGAAAAAACCATGACTAATATTTGGGAATACGCCGTAGGTTATGGTGGCTCAACAAGTGATAAGTTGGCTTTCAAACATCCCGCAATTTTCCCAGAAAAATTAGCGGAGGACCACATACTCTCTTGGACAAATGAACATGATATTGTTTTTGACCCAATGTGTGGATCAGGTACAACCTGCAAAATGGCCGCTGTAAATAAGCGTCATTATATTGGATGCGATATATCAAAAGAATACGTAGAGCTTGCGAAAAAGAGACTAAAGTATTTCAATCTCTAGTAATTTTTCTTGAGAAATCCAATCGCACTTTTTAATAACCCCACGTCGTCCTTAAAACGCCCTAGACCTGTATTACAACTATCGCATATCCAGCCGCCTGGTTTGCCAGTGCGATGATCGTGTTCAAGAACAACTTTACTGGTTATACCGGCAATAGTTCTCTTTTTACAAACTGGGCACTCAAATGGTTCGTTGTGTGGTTTCTTTTTAAGCCACTTTACCCTGTCGGTTCGAGACACACCAACCCCTTCCATCCTTACACGGCAGTCTTTACACGATGGACGTCTAACTGACCTATTATTTTTTGCATTCTGATTTTTAGCAAAATCGGTTGTCTTTCTTAATTTGTGGCAAATATTACAAATTTTCTTAGAGAACCCGTCTCCTGTTTTTCTGACATCTATAATTTCAAAGTCACTTTTGTTTAGCTCGACCTGTTTCCAAATTCTAATAAAAAAGACGGACACAAGATTTTTATTTTCTGATTTTATGACACCAATATCGCCCTTTTCAACCATGATTTCTTGAGGGGCTATGATGTTCTTTTTTGCAACGACAAATTTGTTTTGTGATTTAGTCATAGCGGGACGGCGAGTTATTTAGTCATACCACACATTTTGATTTTTGCCTATTTACGCAGAGAGAAAAACTTTACGACGATGAGGAGAAGGGAGATGATGGTGAAGAGGCCGGAGAGGATGATGGCGGCAAATTGTGTATCAAGAATGACGACGAAGTAACCCCCGCTACTTTCGGGCGTAAGGGCGACCAAGAGAATCTGTAAAGGCACCCACCACGTTGTGAATTTTATCCATGCGCGAGATACTTCGTCGCGCATTTTGTAGGTGATGAGAGAGAAAAGGAGAGCAACGGGGAAAACAAATAATGAAAGAAAAATATTTTTGTAGTTATACATGTTTGCGACAAACAAATATGCCACAGGAAGACTTCCGACTATTAACCCTACTAACATGCTCTTTTTTGTACACATATCTTGCATAAAATTAGTAACTAATAATCACACTTCCCTTCTTCGTCATTATGTATGGTACCACCATCCCGGGAAGGGTCTGTTTAATCGGTCGCACATCTGAATCGTCATCGCTTTCGCTATCATCAAGCTCTTGCGGCTTGGTCATGAGGAGCGTCGTGTTCTTCTTCGGGCGATAGTGCGACTCGAGCGTCGTGGACGCATTGTGCAGGTTTGACGCGAACACACTAAACGAGCCGTTCTTGTTAACTCTCCATTTATACGAGAGCGAGGCAGATGCCAGCGTCGTAGTGGCTCCATTGTATGCGAGCGCTTGTAGGGTAATAACGTCGCGCTCTTTAGGAGATGGAAGTCGTTCGGTGTAGACAAGCGCGGTGATATTGCCCGCCGCGTCGCTTGCAATCACGGTGGTAGTCGCGATTCCCTGATACTTCTTTTCTTTTTGATTCTTTTTTAATGCGGGGTAAATCGTTGTCGAAGTTACAGTAGGAGAACCGTTGTCGTCGGTGCCGATAAATGCGACTGATTTGGTAGTGGTGCTGAAGGTAACTTGAATCTCGGGCGGCGTGGTGTCTAGATGAGGAACAACGACATCGCCTAATTTGGGTGTGAGAACAATTTCAGCATGACCGTCACTGTTTTCATCAACAATAAGCGCGCCGGCGTTCACCAGACCGCCTGACGGGACCTCCATTGTGGCAGTCGTGTTCGCGCCGGAGGGGATGCCGGCAAACGTTGTGCTCGCGATAATGCTCTCGCCGCTTACCTCTTCTGCGTCCAGTGTGAACGAGCCCTCCGCATAGCCGTTCATTACGAGAGTCGTGTTCTGCGAGGTCGGAACGCTGATTAATTGCACCTCACCGAACCTCATATACCGGCTCTCCGGGATATTCTCCTCCAGCTCACCGGTCGTGGTCGAGACACCGGTGTGGCGGCCCGCGTCATCATAGAGATTAAGCGCGAGTGGCGAGTGAAGGGTGAAGCGGAGTTCGGTACCGGGGTTCGGGTTTATGGGAGTAGAAGTAGAAATGTACTGCGGGAGACTCGTACTGGCATTATTTGTGATGATGCTTTGGAGAAAAGTACGAAGTTGAGGAACCTCAAGAATGCTGGCATGTTTCGTTGTACCAAAAAATCCATTATAGGTTTGTAAATCCACCCAATACCTCTTCGCCCCGGGTGTCCAGAGTGCGCTTGGTGTCGGCACCGTCCCGTCGCCGTCAAGCACGATTCGCGGGCGATACTCTATCTTTAGCGTCTTCGTACAGCCGGAGAAGAAACTTACAAAAGTATCGCAATGCACACTGACCCCTTGGTAGTAATCAATGCGCGCGAGTGTGTTCTCTCCCCATCCGGCGACCTCATAGAGCGTGACTCCGGAGGGCGGGGCCCAATTGTCCACATCGGTAGTATGGAGTGTCTCGGCCCGGGTCAAGAGAGCGTCGTTGCCCACACTCGGATAATTCAGCCCTTCAGTCGTTGACGACGCGAGGCGCCACGAATCGGTAAGGAAGGTGTGCAGACTCCCCGACAATTGAATAGTGTCTCCATAGCGGACACGGAAGGGTGCGAGAAGCGGTTGGTCAGCGAAGGTGACGACGGGAGCGTTTACCTGCGCGAAGTATCCCGCCGAGGGAAGCAGATTATAGGTCATCGGCATATTCTTCGCCAGCGTCCGCGCGGCGCTGTCGGAGAGCCCGTATGAAATGAAACTCGTAGGGAGTCCCTGGTCATAGCCATGCAGGAGCGCGCCGATGGCCTGCGGCGCGCCGGTCTGCGGCACCGCGACAAAAACGATTTTATCAATGAGCACCGAGGCATCCGACCCGAGCAATTCGGTCAGCCGTTTCGTCATCAAGCCGCCGTTGCTGTGAGCGATAATCGTGACTTTATGCGTTTTCGATGTTGCGGCGAGATGTTTCAGTTCTTGGATGATGTAGGGAGACGATGTTGCGGCAAGATATGAAATTTTGTTGGGAGCGACGAGTGCGCCGCTTTCTAATATCTGATCGGGCGTCAACCGCCAATCGTAGGGAATCGCTTCCCACGCGTTGATGGTGTCGGCGGTGACGAGATCGTTCATTTGTTCAATAAACGACTTATAGATATTTCCTTTTATCGGCACATAGGCGTTGTCTATGACGCCGTTCTTCTTTACATATATATCGGTATTGATGCTCGCACCGCTTGTGTCATGCGCGAGCTCTCCGGCGAGCGCGTCGCCGCCCGGCTCCCAGAGCTTCGTCTCTCCGCCCTGTCCATCGGGACGATAGAGCCGGCTCGCCTCTATGCCGGGCAGGAAGAGAACATTGGAAGCGCAGGCGCCCGGCGTTGCGCAAAGGTCGGGCGGAGCAGGTTTTTGAATGATGAGATACGGAATAGTTTGGGCCGCATTGCTCTTTATTTTCGTCCCATATTGATATTGGGAGAGATTGAAAAAACTGATGAACACCGGCCGCGTGCCATCTGCATAGGTGCTGGTGGTCGTTCCCGTTTCGACCATAAAGGTATGGGACGCTTGGTCGGCGAGAAGTGTACGATCCGCGTCAGTGAAGAAATACGTTTGGAGGTCTCTGCAGCCGGAACACGTTCCTAGAGCGACGCCTCCCGGCTGATGGTACGTGTTGTTCGCGCGCGGGTCCTTCATGATGAAAGTGATGTATAGTTTCCCTTGTCCTAAATTAAGATTCCCCAAACTTGCAGAATCAATATGCGCGTTCTGGAATGTCGCTTGCGGATTGGTCATGATTCCGGTTTTGTCTTCCTGTACATAGACCGTGACGGCTCCTTCGGGCGCTTGCGGGATGACCAGAAGTGGGGGCGGAGTGCCTTCGATAATGAGATATGGAATCGTGCCGACAGCGTTGCTTTTCAGATGAGTTCCCAGATGATATTGGGAGAGTCCGAAGAACGTTATACAGATAGGGGTTTCGCCGTCGGCTATGCCGAGCGTGGTTGTCCCCGTTTGAACAGTAAAGGTATGAAATACGCCGTCTGAAAGGAGTGTGCGATCCGTGTCAGTAAAGCGATATGTCTGCAGATTTTGACCGGTGGAACACGCTTTTATGGCAACGCCCGTTGGTGTACGGTATATATTGCCCGCGTTCGGGTCCTTCATCGTGAAGGTAATGCGGAGGGAATCTTTGCCGAGGACTAAATTGCCTAAACTCGCAGATTCGATCCACGTATTCTGGAATGTCGCTTGTTGCGAGAGCATTTCGCCCGAATTGTCGGGTTGTGAATAGAGCGTGACGATTTCCGCGCGCGCTGGCGCGCTCCACAAGAAAGCAACGACAAAAAGAAACGACACAGCGTATGTGCGAGTGCGCATTGTTTTCAACATAGCATCAACACGCGCGGAGCGGGTATACTATGCACATGAATAAAGGCGATCTGAAAACTGCGCTTGCAGGAGTGATGAAGGGAGAAGTGAGTGATGATGCGGAGACATTGAAAGCTGCGAGCCGCGATACTTCCCTTTTTACGCGGATGCCGGAGTTGGTTGTGTACCCGAAGGATGCGGCGGATGTGAGCGCGATAGTGAAAGAGGTAGGCCGCGCCCGCTCCGCGGGCGCGAGTGTCTCGCTCACCGCCCGCGCGGCCGGCACCGACATGTCCGGTGGTCCCCTAACCACCAGTGTCGTCGTCTCTTTCACTAAGCACATGAACCGCATGGGCGACGTCAATGTAGGACGTACGACGTCCTACATTGACGGATACGCGGTGACAGAACCCGGCGTATTTTATAGGGACTTTGAGAAGGCGACGATGGAGAAAGGCCTCATGCTTCCCTCCTACCCTGCATCGCGAGAAATAGCCGCCATGGGCGGCATCGTGGCGAACAATGCCGGCGGGGAGCGCACGCTCCGCTACGGCAAGACGGAAAAATATGTGGAGGAGCTGGACGTCGTTCTCTCTGACGGCTCGCAAGCGACCTTTAAACCGCTCGCGCCCTCCGAGCTCGAAGAGAAGAAAAAGTTGCAGACGCTTGAAGGAACTATTTATCGCGAAATGGACGCGCTCCTCACCGAGCACGCCGGGCTCATCGAGGGGCGCCGGCCGCACGTATCAAAGAACTCCGCCGGCTACGCGCTCTGGAGTGTTCGCGAAAGTAAAGAGGTTAAACCTCTTTACTTTAATCTAGCCAAGCTCATCTGCGGCTCGCAGGGGACGCTCGCGCTCTGGACGAAGGCAAAACTCGCGCTCGTCGCGCCGAAAGAGCATCGCGCAATGCTCGTCATCTTCCTCGGCTCGCCGAAGCATGGCGAAGGTGGCCTCGCTATCCTCCCAGAAATAGTACGGCGCGTGCTCGAGCAGAATCCCGAGTCATTCGAGAGCTACGACGACCACACCTTCACGCTCGCAGTAAAGTTCCTGCCGCAGATGCTCGCGCAAATGGGCTTCGCAAGGGCGGCGCGGCTCGGCATCGATTTCATCCCCGAGGCGGTGATGGTCGCCTCCGGCGGCGTGCCGAAGCTCATCCTCATGGCCGAGTTCGCCGAGGATACGATCGAGGCCGCCGACGCTAAAGCTCTGGCGGCCAAGGAGGCCTTGGCGGACTTGCATGTACAGACAAAGATAGAAAAGAACGAGAGAGAATCCGAGAAATATTGGGTAGTCCGCCGCGAGAGCTTCAATCTCTTGCGCAAGAATCTTCACGGTCTCGTATCAGCGCCTTTCATTGACGATTTCGTCGTTCCACCTTCTTGCTATCCGGAATTTTTGCCGAAATTGAACGCGCTTCTCGCGGAATACAAAGACAATATGGTGTATACGGTGGCCGGCCATATCGGTGATGGTAATCTCCACATTCTTCCCCTTATGGACCTCACGAAGGAAGAGAATCGGAAAGTCATCCTCGAGCTCGCGCCCAAAGTGTACGAACTCGTTATTCGCGCAGGCGGCACGACGACTGGCGAGCACAACGACGGTATTATCCGCACGCCGTATCTGCCGATGCTGTTCGGACCGGAGATGGTCGCGCTCTTTAAGCGGACGAAAAAGATATTCGACCCCCTCAATATCTTCAACCCCGGCAAAAAAGTCGGCGGCTCGTTTGATGATATAAAAAGAGATATAATAAAAGGCGTATGAAACGTGCACTGGCTGTCATCATTGTGGTTCTGCTCGCACTCGGCATGCTCGGGATGTTCTTCCCCGGAGTCGTCAGCGGCTTCTAGCTGGTCTAAAAATGAAAAGCGCTCGGAAAGAATCCAAGGCGCTTTTGCGACGAAAGAACCGTCAAAACCTCATTCGCTTGAAAAAGACAGCCTCAGCAGATGCACGACCGCCACGGCTTGTGGGTGCCCTTTCGTACAGGGCGTACATAGCATCGTGCCGGCTTTGAAACACTGAATCAAAAGACGGCATGGGTCTTCTGATGAACACGACACTAAAAACAGTATCTTCTTTTTTTCGGTAGCAGTAGCAAGTGGGCAGATTGTGCAAGTATCCGATTTTGCCGGACAGGCATAACCGAGGCATTCGGTCATTTCGGTGGGAGTGCTATCCATAACCACCGGGTAGCCGCGCAGTGTTACCGGATCAGTCGGCTCATCTGCATATGGAAGGTGTACGGATAACCGCTTACCTCCAAATTCCAAAATGCTCTCGACCGCTTCTGCCCTGATCTCTTCAAGACCATACTTTTTGTCCATGAATTTCTCTTTCTTTGAACTTGTTTGCAAAAGAACAACTCCTTGCCGAAAACCTTTTGACGAAAACAGTCGGCCTCTGGATACCTTTGAAGTAGTACACAGTTAGACTGAATGTATGTGCGAAATTAACCCTTCAACCAACTGTCGTATGAAATATCACCATCTGTCGTTTGAAGAGCGGTTCGT
>Ga0209542_10016244_pt1 | contig 12371 bp, 9 predicted proteins | sample RifCSPhighO2_01_FD_184028 | JGI IMG/M metagenome (GOLD analysis project Ga0209542, IMG submission 184028) | Soil microbial communities from Rifle, Colorado - Rifle CSP2_plank highO2_0.1 (SPAdes) (version 2) | ecosystem: Environmental > Terrestrial > Deep subsurface > Rock core/Sediment ...
TCCGATCTCTGATATGTTTCTCCACTCTCTTCACTTTGGCGGGGGCAGGGGCGGGGATCGAAAGGGGGCAGGAATATTAGTGATTGTGGGGATTGTGCTTGCGATTCTTGCTCCAATTTTTGCGACACTCCTTAGATTAGCGCTTTCTCGCAAACGTGAATTTCTCGCCGATGCTTCCGGCGCGTTGCTTACTCGCTATCCCGAAGGACTTGCTTCAGCGCTTGAGAAAATTTCGACGCATGCGGTACCAATGAGAAAAACAAGTCACGCCATCGCGCATCTCTACATTTCCGATCCGTTCAAAAAAGAAGGGAAGAAAATATCCCTCTGGACAAAAATCTTCATGACCCATCCGCCCGTGGAAGAACGCCTCGCGGCTCTGCGGGGGATGGATCCCGTACGAGAATAGCCCATTTTTTGATAGTGACCTAGTGTAATTTGTAATTTTGGCACTAGACCGCTATAATATGTTAAATATGGGCTTGATTGCAGAACTTACCTATCCAAAGAAAAGTCATCGAAAGAAAGTTGTTTTGCCAAAATATTCAACCTCTCTCGCTGAATTTTTTGGTATCATGCTTGGAGATGGCGGTATTAACAATCCATGGCAAGCAAACATTACCCTTAATGCCATTAAAGACAGAGAGTACTCTGCTTATATTTTAAAACTTTGCGAAAAACTTTTTGGTATTACCCCTGCGATTCGTAAACGCAAGGAAAAACAGGCGATAGTTATTTCTCTTGCAAGTACGACTATCGTCGATTTTCTTGTTGCGCAGGGTCTTCCAAGAGGCAACAAGCTTAAAAATGGCCTCCGTATTCCTCAATGGATATTACACAACAAAGAGTACCGCATTGCGTGTGTGCGTGGGTTAGTCGATACCGATGGGTGTATCTTTACACACAAACATTTAGTGAATGGAAATATGTATGAAAACATAGGGCTTTGTTTTACTAGCTACTCCCCAGAATTGATTATGGGTGTTGCAACCATACTTGAAGAATTTGGGATTATACCCCATATTAGTGGTCAGGGTCGTAACATATATCTTTACCGTAAAGATATGGTTATTAAATATCTAAAGATCTTTAATTCTTCCAATGAGCGTATACGTTCAGTGTATAAGAAATGGAAAGGTGCGTGAGTGGTTTAAACGGCAGTCCTGGAAAGACTGTGTGCCGCAAGGTACCGAGGGTTCGAATCCCTCCCTTTCCGCCTTCGCCTCGCAGTAGCTCGGCTTCGGCGTGACGCAGTCCGCAGAAGATGAGCGAAGGCGGGCTTTCGCCACATTGAAGTGGCTACAGCCACGCAAGCGGGAAGAGAAAGTCATGCATTACATCTACAGTTTAAAATGTAAAGACGGGTTTTATGTTGGTTGTACTGATAATATTCAAGATAGACTAAACAGGCATCAAAATGGTAATGTACCTGCAACAACTAACCGTTTACCGGTAACTTTAGAATTCTACTTTGCAACTGAAGACAAGTATAAAGCTTTTGAATTCGAGAAATATCTCAAATCTGGTTCAGGTAGAGCTTTTATGAAAAAACATTTTGCGCTACATTTCAAAACCGAAAAGTGATAAAATGTAAGAACCCTCTTTGACCCGACGAAGCCTTCGGCGAAGTCGGTGAAGGGATTCGAACTATGGAAAAATTTGAATCACAACAATTTAGAGATGAACTCGCAAAGAAGGTAAAAGAATCTCCCAAAGAAGAGCGAGGAGAGATTTTAGATGCCGCGAAAGGAACTCAAGAATATTGGCAGACACGGGGCGAAAAAATTAAAGAACGACAAGATGAGGAAGAAATTGACAATGGCCTCGGTATCTTGATGAAAAAGAAAACGCTTTACCACGGTTCGGGCATAAGCGGGATTGAAACTTTCAATAAAGCAGAAGAGGATACAGTAGGGAGTGGAATATATTTTACCTCGGAGGCTAAAGATGCAATCGGCTACGCAAGACTTCGTTCCGAAAGAGAACGAAGTCCGCACAAAGCAGATGGTTCACCAGTAATCGAAGATTCGGTTCCTACAATTTATGAATCGTCAGTTGAAAATATGAAACTGTGCGATTTAAGAAAGGATGAAAATGTAAAAGAAGTTTTGGGTGGTTTTATAGACGTCTTGAAAACAGAATTGAAGAAACCTGATCTGAAGTGGTTTATACAAGGAAGTTTAGAGAGAACAATAGAAACAATAAATAGCGGAAAGGTGGGAGCAGGTAATTTGAAAGAAATCGCTCAAAGTAATGGGCAACTTTTTAGTGACTACATAAAATCACTCGGATATGAGGGATTAATTACTTTTGAGGGTGGAGAAGGTGGAAACGGCAATCATGATACCTATCTTATATTTGATCCAGATAAAGTAAAAATTAACAAAGAAAACAAGATTATATAACCTTATTATGAAGACCAAGCGCATGAAAAAGCATAATATTATTTCACCAGAACGTCTAGCGGAGCTTCGACGCGCTACTGTCATATCCGCTACTGGTTCATCGCTTCGTCTTTCGGGTTCAAAAGTCACTAATGAAGAAGTAGAGCAGATCGTGAACGCCTTTAGTAAACCTTTTGGGCAAAAGTAGGGACATCGAATAAGGTAGGATTTTCTTTGTAGATTCGTCTTAAATCACGTACAATTTTATCAACTTTGCTGTAGCTAAGCCATCCTTGCCGACCTTCGCTAAAGCTTCGGTGGACCACAGTCGGTTCAAAGTTCCGGCAATCGTGCCTGCCAAAATTGAAAATCGGAATTGGAAGCCGAAATGGGGTCGCGCCGCAGGCGCGACCTCGTGTATAATAATTTCCATGACTCAAGCTGAAGCACTCGCAATTTTAAAAACCGGCGCAAATGTTTTTTTGACTGGAGAACCCGGAAGCGGGAAGACGCACACGGTCAACCAATACGTCGCGTATCTGCGGTCTTGCGGCATCGAACCTGCCATCACCGCTTCAACCGGCATTGCGGCGACTCATATCGGAGGATTCACGATCCATTCATGGAGCGGCATCGGTGTGCGGCGCGCGCTCACTCCCTATGACCTTGACCACATCGGGCAGAATAGGAATATTGTCAGGAGAGTCGGCAACGCTCGAATACTCGTTATTGACGAAATCTCGATGCTCTCTGCCGCTACGCTCAATATGGTTGATGCAGTTTGCCGCGAAATCCGTCGAAACCAAGAACCCTTCGGCGGACTTCAAGTTGTTTTAGTCGGTGACTTCTTTCAGCTTCCTCCTATCTCGCCGCGAGAGGATTCAGAAAAACAAGAGTTGTTTAATCAAGATTCCAATCGCGCATCTGTCCACGCCAAACCTGCAACAGGCACACAATTTGCATTTCTCTCCGCCGCATGGAACGCGCTCAATCCCCTCATATGTTATCTCTCCGAACAACACCGCCAGGAAGACGTCGTATTTTTGGAATTTCTCTCGGCGGTGCGGCGTGCGACGGTTGCAGAACCGCATCGCCAACTTTTGCGCACGCGCTACTTCTCGAAACCAAGGGACGGCATCACGCAACTGTACAGCCACAATGCGGATGTTGATGAGATTAATGGTGGAGAGCTGGAAAAGTTGTCCGGCGAAACAAAAACATTTGACATGGAGAGCCGCGGTCCGGAAAAGCTCGTTTTCTCTCTTAAGCGCGGATGTCTTTCTCCGGAAAAATTGTTGATTAAGATTGGCGCGCGCGTTATCTTCACGAAGAACGATAGTACCATGCATCGGTATGTAAACGGTACGCTTGGGCATGTTATCGGATTCTCAAAGAAAGACGAATTTCCTGTTGTGAAAACGAACGCGGGCAAGACCATTGTTGCCACACCTGCTGAGTGGCGCATCGATGATGGTGGACGCGTTCTCGCCCGCATCACACAAGTGCCGCTCCGCCTCGCATGGGCGATGACCGTGCACAAAAGTCAGGGCATGTCACTTGATGCCGCCCACATGGATCTCTCTGACGCATTTGAATACGGACAAGGATATGTCGCTCTCTCCCGCGTCCGCGCGCTTTCAGGGCTCTCGCTTGCAGGGTTAAATACTCGCGCGCTTCTCGTGCATCCGGAAGTTCAAGCAAAAGACGCAGAATTTCGAGAACAATCACACAATGCGCGACAAACGTTCGCGAAACTTCACGTTTTAAAACTTTTGGCTATGCATGAAAATTTTGTTCGTGCATGCGGAGGGAAACCGGGAATGGGACGAAGAGTGGCGGCTTCGAAAAAGGCGGGTTCGACATACGAAGCGACAAAAGTACTTATCTTACGCAAGTTATCTCTCAAGGATATGGCGAAGGAAAGAAATGTGACGGTGGGCACCATTATGAGCCATCTGGAGAAACTTGTTGCCGAGAAAAAAATCGACCCACTCCGCGACCTCGCGCATTTTAAGCAAAACCCAGTTCGCCTTGAGGAAATGAAAAAAGCGCTTGAATCGGTATTCAAAAAAGAAAAAAAAATTCTGCTTGCTCCCGCCCATGAACTTCTCGGAAAACGTTACAGCTATGACGAACTGCGTCTTGCGCGATTATTTATGATAAAAATCAAAAATTAAATTTTCGGGATTACGAAGCGATTCATTTATCGTTAAGATGTTTACTAAAGTAGATTCGAATGTTAACCAAGGGGCACTGGCAATTTTACTGATGCATTTTTTACCAAATCTTCGCCTGAAGATTTTTAGGAAGATGGAGTTCATGTTTCGCTGTTCCGCCGAATGCGGTAAAAAATTCCTGCATATTTCTTACTACACCGTTTACGCGAAATTCTGATGGTGAATGAGGGTCTGTTTTTATGTACATCGCGCGCAGTTCCACACGCGCTTTTTCGCGCTCCGTCAGAGCATATCCTAGAAAGAATTTCTGCTCAGGTGTGAATACATCCCTCCTTTCCAGTTTTTCCTCGCGTAGATATTTTTGATATGCATAGTATCCAACAAGAACTCCGCACAAATCCGCGATATTTTCGCCAAGGGTTAGTTTCCCATTAAGTTTTTGTCCGGGAAGCGGTTCGTATCGGCCATATTGATTTACAAGTATCTTCGCCCGTTGGTCGAATTTTCTTTTTGAGTTCTTTGTCCACCAGTTTCTCATATTCCCCGTATGGTCGAATTTGCTTCCCGAATCGTCAAATGCATGAGATATTTCATGCCCAATCACAGAACCGATGCCGCCATAATTAAACGCAGGATCTCTTTCTGGATCGAAGAATGGATATTGAAGAATCGCGGCAGGGAACACGATCTCGTTAAAATTGGGACTATAGTAGGCATTGACTGTCGCCGGTGACATATGCCACTGTGCTCTGTCCGGCTTTTTCCCAACCTTGCGTATTTCACGCTCAAAGTGAAAGGCGTTTAAGTGTAGTATATTTTTTATGTACGAATCTTTTTCTATAGAGAGCTTAGTGTAGTCTGTCCATTTTTTCGGATATCCTATTTTTGTTACGAGCGTTGAAAGTTTTTTAAGTGCGTTGTTCTTTGTTTTGCGATCCATCCAATCAAGAGCCGCGATTCTTTCTCTGAAAACGTTCTTTACATAACGGACCATTATTTCCATTTGTCTACGCGCTTCCGGCGGAAAATGTTTCTTCACATACAGTTTGCCGATAGCTTCCCCCATAGAAGAATCTATTTTCCCCACGACTTGTTTCCACATTGGTTTTGGCTTTTTTGTGCCAATAATCGTTTTTCCGTGGAACGCAAAACTTAGTTTCTGGAATCTAGCATCAAGTACACCAGCATATGCATCCATAAGATGCCATATAAGGTATGCCTGTATGTCGTGGAGCGGTAATCGTGCGATTTCTTCTGATACAAATTTTATGAATCCAATTTGTCCAATGATTACTTCACGGATAGGCTCTTTTCGTAAGTGCGTGACGAATGATTTCCACATAAAAAGGGGATAATCCTGGGTCAATTTTCTTATCGTCATTTTGTGGTAATTCTTTTCCGGGTCGCGCGTTTTTACCCTCGGGAGCATATTATGCGCAAGTTTTGTTTCTATGTTCAAGATTATTTTCGCTTTTTTTACTGCGTCACTACGAGTATCACCCATTAAAAGAAATACGTTCTCCATGTAGAGTAAGTATTTCTCTTGAATTTTTTTTGAACGTTTGTCTTTCTCTAGATAATAATCCCGGTCAGGCATGCTCAAACCCCCTTGATGAATGCGAATGGCTTGCTTGGTGCTGTCTTTATCGTCGTAATCAATATAGAGTGTAAAGAAAGGAGATACGCCAACTTTATTGAGTTCCGCAAGACATGCCGGAAGATTTTCTTTCGTAAGGTTTTGAATTTTTGTTATACACGGCTTAAGGTCTTTATACCCATTCATATTTCTTCTCTCTTGGTCCATCCCGGAAATATAAAGATCCAGAATTTTTTTCTCTTCATCGGAAAGCAAAGTTCTTTTCTTGTTCGCTAATTCTTCAAGGATTTTTTTCAACGCCATACTGCTTTTCTCGCGAAGCTCGTCGAAAGATCCCCACCGGCTTCTATCTTCGGGGATTTTTGTTTTCTTTCTCCATATACCATTAACATATTGGAAAAAATCATCTACCGGGTGTGTAGAAGCATCGATTTCTCGATTGTTGAATTCAACCCACTGTTTCTTTTTTCGCTTTGTTTTCATAGGGTTTGTTTGCGTTTTACTGTATCAGAGAATGTGAACACGTGGAAGTCTTTTTATATTTCGGTATGGTATACTTTTTTGGTATGTCTCTGGTAAAATCCGCAATTCGATTCACAATCGATAAAAAGATACTCCTTACTGTTTTTATAACCGGAGCGGCGGTTCTTATTATTGAGGTTACCGCGGTGCGCGTTCTTTCTCCCTATTTTGGAAACACTCTCTACTCATTCTCAAGTATCTTAAGTACGGTATTGGGAGCATTGAGTTTAGGATATTACTACGGCGGGCGATGGGCTGACAAAGATCCTTCCGAAGAAAGGTTCTATCGCATCATTCTCTATGCGGGCGTTTCAGTTTTGATTCTTCACGTATTATCTTTGCTGGTAGTACCTCTGCTTGGTTTTACGCTCTCGCTTATTTGGGGTCCATTGATTTCCGCGATCATTCTTTTGTCTGCACCATCATTTTTGCTCGGCATGCTTTCACCGTACGCCATTCGACTTCTAAGCGAAAAAAGCGACGGACATTCTGTAGGGAAAATATCCGGTGAGGTATTTTTCTGGTCAACCGTCGGAAGCATTGGGGGCAGTTTGGCGTCAGGATTCTTCCTTATTCCGCACTTTGGTTCGGACACCATCATTCTGTCGCTCGCCGTTCTTTTGGTAATGTTGGGGATTTTTGGGATGGGCCGACCCCGAAATGCGCAAAAAACCCTTGAAACGGTGGGATTTCTTCTTGTTGCTGTGATTATTGTTGCCTTTTTGTGGCAAAGGGGTATGAATGAAAGATTCCTGGTTCTTAAGGACGGTCTTTACTCGCAAATTTCAATATACGATGGGACATATGTGGGGCGATCTACGAGGTTTTTCTTTCAGGATGCCTCTGCCGCAGGGGCGATGGACATTGAAACGGGGGGACTCGCGTATGCATATACTAAATATTACGATGTGTACCGTGTTTTTAATCAGGACATCAAACGAGCTCTCGTCATCGGCGGGGGAATTTATTCGGTACCCAAAGAACTCCTGGAAGATATTCCCGGAGTTTTTGTTGATGTATCGGAAATAGAACCGGAACTTTATGATCTCGCCAAAGAATATTTCGGGCTTGCGGATGATCCGCACTTGAAAAATTATATCGTTGATGGGAGACGATTTCTTCACGACACCCCGCACAGGTACGATTTTATCTTCACGGACGCGTATAAGTCGCTCTACTCGGTACCCGTGCATCTTACGACAAAAGAATTTTTTGAGCTTGCGAAGAATAAATTGTCTCCAGGTGGAGTTTTTATGGCAAATGTCATCGGAAGTCTTGCTCCCGATACACCCTCGTTCACATTGTCTGAAATGAAAACATTCAGGAATGTTTTCCCCAACAGTTATTTTTTTGGCACAGAATCAGCCACATCGCACAATCCGCAGAATCTTATCTTTGTAGGCATCAATGGTGATGAAGCGGTTGATTTTAGCGACTCTCGGGTTCTATATGACAAAAATCCCATCATACGTACACTTGAGCAAAAATTGGTGGATGTGAACGCTATTGATCTATCACCTCATATTATTTTTACGGACAGGTATGCTCCCGTGGAATATTATTCTGCCAATTTTTTCCGAAGAGTCGCGGAAGAAAGAAAATAATCAAAAAGTCATGAACAGTGTCCTTAATACGCCGCTTAAAAAGACAATAGCTCTTACGATACTTTTTCTGCTTTTTGTTACTGTTGTGATTATTTATAATAGTAATGTCCTTGATAAAGGACAAACTCCTCTAGGGGATAATTACGCGCAAGAGGGAATAAAAGGTCTTGTTCGTGCGGGCGACGTCTTTCTTAAAGTAGATGTTGTTAATACTCCAGAGCTTCGTGAGCAAGGTCTTTCCGGAAGAACAAAGCTTCTTCCTGATGAAGGGATGCTTTTTGTATTTGATAGACCGGAGGCGTACTCATTTTGGATGAAAAAAATGAATTTCCCCATAGACATTATCTGGATTGGGGATGATTCTCGAATTGTTGACATAACTCACTCTGCGTCCGAGGATTCATTTCCTCAATCGTTCACCCCACAAGCTCCCGCTCGATATGTTCTTGAGGTCAATGCAGGTTTTTCACAAGAGCATGGGATCAAAATCGGGGACATCGTGGAGCTTACGATTTAGAAAGGGAGGTACCCCTGCACCTTTACGGGCGGTGCATCGATTTTTTTGGATAAATACTACACAAGACCCCACTTCCTATCCCATTAATTTTTTTACATCGCCAGTATAGGCGCAAGAATAATGCTTGCAAAGGTGTGGGGGTTTACGGACCCTCTTTTTTGTTTCCTTTGGTGAGTTATCCACCGTTTTTTTGTTTCGACATGAATTTTTTTTGGGTGTAAAATGACTCTACCAAGTTCACATTTACCAGATTTAGTTTTAAAAAGCACCATGTCAAAACCCGCCGCAAAAAATGTTGCAGAACATGCAACGGAGATAAAAGGTCCCATTAAAAAAGTTCAAAAACGCGATGGAAGTATTGTTCCGTTCGATTTGGGAAGAATTACGAATGCGGTGAACAAAGCAATGATCGCGGCGGAAGAGGGAACGGAGAAAGATGCTGAATATATCGCGCGGAAGGTGCACTCGGAGATGGTGAAGATTGGTAAATTGGTGAAAAATTTCATTCCTACCGTTGAAGGAATTCAGGATATCGTCGAAAAAGAGCTTATTTTTGAAGAGTTTGCGAAGGCGGCGAAGGCATATATCCTCTATCGTGAAGAACGCGCGCGACTGAGAAAGGTTGGTGTCGGTGTTCCGGAAAAAGTTCGCAAGCTTACCGAAGAGAGCAAGAAGTATTTCAGAAATTCTCTTGCCGAGTTCGTATACTATCGTACGTATTCGCGTTGGATCGATACCGAGAGCCGTCGTGAGACATGGATCGAGACCGTGGATCGCTATATGGATTTCATGAAAGAAAATCTCGGAGAGAAATTGAAAGAAACAGAATACGCGGAACTTCGCGAAGCAATTTTGAAACAAGAAGTGATGCCTTCTATGCGACTCATGTGGAGCGCGGGAAGCGCGGCGCGAAAAAATAATGTGTGCGCGTACAACTGTTCATTTATTGCTCCGACAAAACTCCGCGATTTCGGAGAGGTTATGTATCTTCTTATGTCGGGCACTGGCGTTGGATACACTGTGGAGAGTCACGTGGTGCAACAGCTTCCGCAAATAAAACGACAGACAGGAAAAAAACTTCCGACGCATGTCGTTGACGACAGCAAGGACGGTTGGGCTGATGCGTATATTCACGGGCTTGAAGCATGGTATGACGGTAATGATGTTATATTCGATTATTCAAAAGTGCGACCGGCGGGCGCAAGGTTGCAGACTATGGGCGGAAAAGCGTCCGGTCCGGAACCATTGATCGCGCTCATGGAATTCTCCCGCGCGAAAATTTTAAAGAAGCAAGGACGCAGGCTTTCTAATATAGATGTGCACGATATTGTGTGCAAGATCGGGGAAGTGGTGGTTTCGGGCGGCGTGCGCCGAAGCGCCCTTATCTCCCTTTCCGACCTTGATGATCATGAGATTCGTCACGCAAAGGACGGACAGTTCTATCTCACCGACCCTCAGCGAATGATGGCAAACAATTCTGCCGTCTATTGGCAGAAGCCATCCAATGCGGAATTCTTGGATGAGTGGGTGTCCTTAATGAAAGGAGGTTCCGGCGAGCGCGGCATTTTCAATCGTGGATCGCTCCAAAAACAGGTTCCTGCGCGCCGCTGGAAGACCCTCGAGAAAGATTGGGATACGACCGGAACGAACCCGTGCGGCGAAATAGTCCTTAAATCAAAGCAATTCTGCAACCTCTCCGAAATTGTTGCCCGGGCGGACGATACCGAGGAATCACTCTTGAGAAAAGCGCGCTTAGCGGCAATCTTGGGTACCTATCAATCAACACTCACCAATTTCCCGTATCTTTCAAAGGAATGGAAGTCGCACTGCGATGAGGACAGACTTCTTGGGGTTTCAATCACCGGACAATGGGATTCAACGAAAGTTCGTGATGCGAACGTTATGAAAAACTTGCGCGAGATGGCGGTAAAGACGAATCAGGAATATGCAAAGCGCTTCGGAGTGAATCCTTCCACATCGGTCACGTGCGTCAAACCTTCCGGCACGGTTTCTCAACTCGTTGATGCGTCTTCAGGAATGCACCCGCGACATGCGCCGTACTATATCCGCCGCATCAGAATTTCCGCCACGGACAATCTTTTCAAAATGCTTCAAGACCAAGGCGTGACATACTATCCGGAAGTGGGGCAGGACCCCAAGAACGCGACGACCTATGTTTTGGAATTTCCCGTCAAAGCACCCGCAGGTTCTATCTTTAAAGATGATCAAACCGCGCTTGAGCAATTGAATTACTGGAAGATGGTGAAAGAGAATTTCACGGAGCACAATCCATCAGTGACCGTTTCCGTGGGAGAAGATGAATGGGTTGAAACGGCGAATTGGCTCTACGCAAACTGGGATATGATCGGCGGACTCTCATTCTTGCCGCGAAGCAATCACGTGTACAAGCTTGCTCCCTATGAGCCGATCACGAAAGAGAAATATGAAGAATTGGCAAAACGATTCAAACATATTGATTTTTCAAAGATCGTGACCTATGAGTCGCAGGACGATACTGCCGGAGCAAAAGAACTTGCGTGCGTCTCCGGAGTGTGTGAAGTGGATCTTGCGCCCGAAGCGGCTGAGATTGCGAAGAAATAGATTAATTAAAAAATCTCCACGAAAAAGTGGAGATTTTTTAATAGTGAGAATTTTGAAAAGTTAATAGGCAGTTGAAAGGTAGAGTTATGCGCTGGTGGTGGAACTAGCAGACACGATAGTCTTGAAAACTATTTTCCCTCCAGGAAGTATGGGTGCGAGTCCCATCCAGCGCATGTCCCTGCCTTTCAATTACTTACTAAAATTATCAATACTCTCTCTATATACTATATACTCTATTTCCTAACACATCAATATGGGTGTGGACAAGAAAACCCCTCCGTCTAAGACGGAGGGGTTTTCATAACACTTGTATCTATAAGCCGAATTCTGTACCCCTCCCCACTTTTGAATTTTAGAAAATTCCAAGACTCAAAAGTGGGGAGGGACGACAGTTATTTATCTGGGCCTGCGATTACTCGCAAGCTCAAGCGGCACTTCCAGCCGTAGTTTTGAAAAGTCGAAGTTTCTACTTCTCAAAACTACGGCTGGACACGACCTTGCACCCGGGTAAGGATTTTGCCGTTTCACCCCTCATATTTCTATGAGGACTCGCCCAGCTGTAGTTTTGATTAATAGAAAATTCTACAAACCAAAACTACAGCTGGGCGCCTCAACGCTTTCGCGTTTCGGCGTCTCTGCTCGCACCTCTCGACTTGCGTCGGACGGGCGTTACCCGCTACCTTGCTCCCAGCCGTAGTTTTGATTAATAGAAAGTTCTACAAACCAAAACTACGGCTGGGGAGTGTTCGGACTTTCCTCCCTATGAAATAAATTCCACAGAGCAACTATCCAATACAAGCTATGGAATATTGTACCATATTTTAATGAATTTTGCAATAATCTGTATAAGTCCACCCATTCTTGCAGTCGATAGGCAGATTAATCTTGTAATGTTTTGATTGTAGCATAGCATGAAGCGGAGAGCATTGGTTTTTGAAAGCATGATGGACTCTCTCTTCATTGTAGAAA
>Ga0209542_10016248_pt1 | contig 12370 bp, 16 predicted proteins | sample RifCSPhighO2_01_FD_184028 | JGI IMG/M metagenome (GOLD analysis project Ga0209542, IMG submission 184028) | Soil microbial communities from Rifle, Colorado - Rifle CSP2_plank highO2_0.1 (SPAdes) (version 2) | ecosystem: Environmental > Terrestrial > Deep subsurface > Rock core/Sediment ...
TGCTCGACAGTGGCAATGGAAAGTTCGGGAGTATTAAGCGCGTCAACCAGTGTATAAAGCAGAGTAGACTTGCCCGCCGCCCCCTCAATGGCAACGAGTCCGCGCTTGCGGAGCAAAAAGCCGTGCATGCGCTCGAGTGCCTCGCCGTGCAAGCCCAAACTCTCCAGCGTGTAGCCGCGGCGCGCCTTCTCGCGCACCAGAGACATCACCATCTTTTCTCCGTAGAGCACCGGCACGGTCGCAACGCGCACCGCGACGTCCTCGCCGTTACCGAGGTCAACCCGCACGCGCGCCTCGCGCGAGATTGAGCCGCCCGTAAGCCCGGCGAGTCCGCGCAGTTTTATCATGATGTTCTTCCCCGCCGCGGGCGAGAGCGTCATCGCGTCGCGCAAAATACCGTGCATGCGGTAGCGCACCAACAGCCCCTTTTCGTCCTGTTGCAAATGGACGTCGGAGGCCGACGACTGGAGCGCGTGGCGCAGCAGAGTATCGAGCAGGTTGGGGCTGTCCTCGCGCTCCAGTGCCGAGCCGTACGTGTCGCGCAGGTGCTTTTGATATAAAAGGAGCGCGCGCCGCAGAGAGTCGCCGGTGGTGAGCCGCGGGACCACGCGGTAGCGCGACTGCAAAAAGCCCAAATGTTCGAGGTCGTCGAGGCTCAACATCGCCACCTCCAAGGCAAAGCCGTCGAGCTTAAACCCGACCGCGCTGTGCTCGCGCGCAACGGGCTCGGGTATGAGCAGCAGAGCGTCTAAAGCGATATCATCGCGCCCGAGCGTAACAAACGGTACGCCAAGCCGGTGGGCCAGCGCGTGCCGCTGTTCGTCATCGCCCAAGTGCTCGCGTTGTAGCCACCCAATCTCGCGGTCCATTGACATTAGTATACAGCAGGAGTACGATAGGGAGGTCTGGTAACTGCCCCGAGGGGCGGTTTTCTTTTTTATAAGGCCGGACTTAACCCCCACTATTATGTTTGATCTCAAAGTGATGAACAGCGTGCTCGGCGAGCTCGAGGAGGAGCGCGGCATACCGCGCGCAAAAGTAATCGAGGCCATCGAGGCCGCGATGGCGACCGCCTACAAAAAAGAGTACGCCAAAAAAGGCCAGATAATCCGCGCGCGCATCGACCTTGCGGCCGGCACGACCGAGTTCCAGCAGGTTAAGACCGTCGTGGACGATACGACCGTGCGCTTTATCACCGAGGAAGAGGAGCTCAACGAAGAGGCGCAGGTACCCGCGCTGGATGCCGAGGGCAACCCTATTGCCCCCCTGCCCCGCTACAACGAGGAACAGCATATAAAAATCGAGGACGCCAAGTTTATCAAGCGCGACGCACAGGTCGGCGAGGAGCTCGTCTTCCCGCTGGAGGCAAAAGACGACTACGGCCGCATCGCGGCGCAGACCGCCAAGCAGGTCATCATCCAAAAAATCCGCGAGGCGGAAAAGGTGTCGGTCGTGGCCGAGTACGGCGCGCGCCAGGGCGAGATTGTGAGCGGCACCGTGCAGCGCATGGAGCGCGGCAATATTTATGTCGACCTCGGCCGCGCCACCGGCATACTCCCCTACGACGAGCAGATACCGGGCGAGCGCTACCGCCAGGGCGAGCGCATCCGCGGGCTCTTGTACCAGGTGGAGGAGTCGCCGCGCGGCATTTACCTGCGCCTTAGCCGCGCCAAGCCGGAGTTCCTCGTTAAACTGTTTGAGATGGAGGCGCCCGAGGCCGCGCACGGCACGGTCGTGTTTAAGGCGATAGCGCGCGAGGCCGGCAGCCGCTCCAAGGTGGCGGTCGCCTCGACCGACCCGCACGTCGACCCGGTCGGGTCGCTCGTCGGCCAGCGCGGCGTACGCGTCAGCACGGTCACCTCGGAGCTCGGCGGCGAAAAGATAGACCTTATCGAGTGGAACGAAAATCCGAAGACTTTTATAGAGGAGGCGCTCTCGCCGGCGCGCGTCTTGGCGGTGGAGTTGGACGAGGACGAGCACAAGGCGACCATCCGCGTCGCCGACGACCAGCAGTCGCTCGCCATCGGCCGCGGCGGGCAGAACGTCCGCCTGGCCGCCAAGCTGACCGGCTGGCGCATCGACATACAGTCGATCGGCGGCTCCAAAGGCACGGAAGTGGAGGGCAAAGACGCTCCGGCCCCCGAGGCCCCTCCGCCCATCGCTGCGGAATAAACAACTGGGGCTTTACTTATTACAATAGATGTGCTAATTTGTATTCAACCCTTCGTGAAAGGGTTTTAACAAGGAGTTCTTCAAAATGCGTAAAAGTGTTCTCGTTCTCGCCGCCGTGGCGGCAATTGCAGTGACCGCTACGCCGGCACAGGCCGGTAATGCTCCACTGAATATCCTGCCCCCGGCCGCCATGGCCGGCGCCGTTGCCGGCACCGTCGTCGGCGTCGGGCTCCACAATCATTGGTGGGGACTCAAGGGCGGCATGGGCACCGGCTTGACCACCGGCGGCCTGCTCGGCGCAGCCGCGGGCGGTATCATCGGCGCCGCCGGCGTTGCCGTTGTATATGACTGGGGGTGCAAAACCTTCGGCACTGACCCGTTTGCGACCTGTCCGCGCCACAGCTGGCGCCAATAGGCCAGCCAGCGGCCCGCAAAGGCGGCTTTCCAACCCGGAGAGTCGCCTTTTTTCTTTTTTGTGCTACTCTGTTTTTATATGAATCTCTGGCACGACATACCGTTGGGCGAGGAGGCTCCGAAGGAAATTAATGTAATCATCGAAATTCCGAAGGGCTCCAATAATAAGTACGAGATAGACAAAGCAACCGGCCTCATCAAGCTCGACCGCGCCAACTACTCCTCGGCGCCCTTCCCCTACGACTACGGGTTCGTCCCGCAGACGCTGTGGGACGACGGCGACGCGCTCGATGTCATCGTGCTCACGACCTTCCCCCTGCAGACCGGCATTTTGGTAAACGTCCGCCCGGTGGCGGTGATGGAGATGGTAGACTCCGGCGAGTCGGATTATAAAATTATTGCCGTGCCGACCGAGGACAAGCGTTGGGAGGACGTGCAGGACCTCGCCGACATCAACAAACACACGCTCAAAGAGTTTCAACACTTCCTCGAAACGTACAAAATACTCAAAGGCAAACCCGCGCCGGTGGAGATAAAAGGCGTCAGGGGCAAGGCGGAAGCCGTTGCCGCTATCGAAAAATCTATTGCGCTGTACAAACAAAAGTTCGCAAAATAAAAATATCGTATACTAAAGGCATGCCTCCGCAAAACACACCGCAACGCGGCGGATGGGGCCCCACTATCGGCATCACTTTGGTAGTGGTGGTGCTCGCCTCGGGCGGCGCGTACTTTTTTTATACGCAGTACAACGAGATACAAAAAAACAGAGTGCAGGCGCAACTGGAGACGGTGCAGGAGCCGCCGCAAACTGCGACCACCACCGTAACTATCACCGCAACCACAACCGACGAAAGCGCTTTGTAGAAAAGAGATTATCTGCTAGTATCGGCAAATGTCTTTTGTAGAGATAGCGAAACAGTTCGCGCTTAAGCCCCTGCCCGAGTCGGAGGTGGAAATGACGGGTGATATCCCGTTTGAGGCGCTCGCGCCCTACCGCGCCAAAGCGCTTGCGCACATCGCCGAGCACATGGAGCTACCCGGGTTCCGCCCCGGCAAAGTCCCGCAGGAGATGGCGCTCAAAAAGGCCGGCGAGCTCCCCGTGTTGGAGGAGGCGCTGGAGCTTTTTATCAAAGATTTTTATCCCGAGCTCATTACCGAGCGTAAGGTAGAGGCGGTGGGCCGCCCCGACATCCGCGTTACCAAGCTTGCCCCCGGCAACCCGGTGGGGCTTACCGTGCGCGCGACCGTGTATCCGGAGGTGGTGCTTCCCAAAGAGTGGAAAAAGTTGCACGAAACAATAGCGCTCGAGCCGAGCATGCAGGCCACCGACGAGGAGGTGGCCAAAACACTTGAGGACCTGCGCCAGTCGCGCAACCCCGACGCAAAGGTCGGGGCCCCGACCGAAGCGTCGGGGAAAAGTAAACCCCCCGAGCTGAACGATGAGTTTGCAAAATCTATTGGTGCGTTCGAAAACCTGGAGCATCTTAAAACGCAGATACACAAGGGTATCGGCGAGGAAAAGGCGCACAAGGCCCGCGACGCGCGTCGCGGCAAACTGATTGAAGCGCTGCTCGAAAAGACGACGCTGGCGGTCCCCCGTTTGTTTGTCGAAAGCGAGCAGGACAAAATCATGTCGCAGATGCGCGAGGATGTTAAGCGGTTCGGGATGGAGCTGGAGGAGTATTTTAAAAAGACAAACAAGACCGAGGAAGGAGTGCGGCAGGAATTCCGCGACCAAGCGATGAAACGCGCCAAGCTCCAGCTGGTACTGAACAAAATCGCAACGGAGGAAAAGTTGGATGCGGAGGAAACGGCCGTCGCGACCGAAATGAAGCACGCGTTTGAGCACTTCCCCGAAGCAAATCCCGAACTCCTCAAAATCCACATAGAAACCGTCCTGCGCAACGAGCTCGCGCTGAAACTCCTGGAAGGCAACATATAAAAGGTGACACCTTTAGGTGTAGACAGAAATCTAACTGCTATAATTAGCGCATGATTGAGAAGACGCAAATAATCCGATACGGGGATGAGGCCTGCATTCTGTTTCCAGATAAATTTTGCAAAAAGTACGACATAAAAGTCGGCGATGATGTTGATGTTTCATACAATGAACAAAGGGGCGGCCTTGTTATCAAACTACTAAAATAAGACTCCGATGCGTGGTTGGAGAAGAATTCCAGTTCGAAACCTTAACTGTAACGACCGTTACACACATGGTTTGTTGGGAAAAGAGAAAGGGCCTCGCCGAAGCGGGGCCCTTTAAGCATCCGAAGATGCTCTGCGAACCAAAACAAAAGAACGGTCATCCCGTTCGGTTAAGGTGCGAAGTAGGTAAGCCACCTACCCTGTGATACAACCGTACGCTTGAAAAATTTTTTCGTCAAGACTATACTGTGCACATGCAAAAAAATCAAAAAACAAACACGGAGTACAGCCAGCTCGTGCCCATGGTCGTGGAGCGCTCGCCCCAGGGAGAGCGCGCCTACGACATTTACTCGCGCCTGCTTAAGGAAAGGATTATTTTCTTGGCCGGCCCTATCGAGGATCACACCGCCAACCTGGTGATTGCCCAGCTCCTCTTTTTGGCGAGCGAGGACCCGAAGAAAGAAATTCAGCTCTATATCAACTCCCCCGGCGGTTCGGTAACCGCAGGCCTCGCCATCCTCGACACAATGAACTACATCAAGCCCGACGTCGCCACCGTGTGCGTCGGCATTGCGGCCTCTGCGGCGGCGGTTATCTTGGCCGCCGGAGAGAAGGGTAAGCGCTTTGCCTTGCCGAACGCCGAGGTGATGATCCACCAGCCGTGGGGTGGAGCGCAGGGCCAGGCCACCGACATCGAGATTACCGCCAAGCACATTGTTGCCACCCGCGAGCGGCTCAACAAGATACTCTCCAAAGCCACCGGCCAGCCTCTGGCTAAGATAGAAAAGGACGTCGACCGCGACTACTTTATGATGGCGGACGAGGCCAAAAAGTACGGCATCGTGGACGACATCCTGACGCACCAGGGCACTCCGGCCAAAAAGTAGCCTCCGGCCGCTCCTTGTGGTATTGTTGAGGCGTTCACTTCACTTTATGTATTTTATGATTTCCCGATATGTCATTAAAAATAGTGTTTCTCCTCTTGGCGCTTGCCGCCTTGGGGGGCGCGGTAATAGGATTTGTATTCCGATGGCTGCTTGTTCTCTCGCGTAAAGGTTCGATAGAAGTAGAAATAAAGCAGATACTCCTCGACGCGCGCGAGGAGGCTAAGCGCATTACCGAGGAGGCCGCCGCGCGCGCCAAAGAGGTCGTCGCCACCTCCGAAAGTTCGATAGCCGAAAAGGAGGAGAAGATAGCCCGACAGGAAGAGCGCGTCTTTAAGCGCGAGGAGGCGTTGGACAAAAAGCAGGGCGAGCTCGATTCTGAAATCCAGGCGGTCAAAGGCCGCATCGAGGAGGTAAAGCAGATTAAAGAGCGCGCGGAAGCGATGCTAAGCGAGCGCGCCGGCGAGCTGGCCAAAGTGGCGGGCCTCTCTAAAGACCAAGCCAAAGAGCAGTTGTACGCGGAACTCGAGCGCGAGAACAGCGAGGACATGATGATGCGCACCGCCAAGCTCGAGCGCGACGGCATGGAGCGTCTTGAGCGCCGCGCGCGCGAGATTTTGGTGACCGCGATACACCGCCTGGGCAACTCGGTCGCCTCCGACACCATGGCCACCGCCATCACCATCCCCAACGACGACATCAAAGGCAAAATCATCGGCAAAGAGGGCCGCAACATCAAAGCGTTTGAGCGCGCCACCGGGGTCGAGGTGATTATCGACGACACCCCCGGCTCTATCGTGCTTTCCTCCTACGACCCGTTGCGCCGCGCCGTGGCGCGCGTCGCGCTGGAGAACCTGATTATCGACGGCCGCATCCAGCCGGCCAAGATTGAGGAGATAGTGGAGAAGGCCAAGGTCGACGTCAACAAAATAATTAAAGAAAAGGCCGAGGCCGCCGCCTTTGAGGTGGGCGTCTTAAACCTCGACCCGCGGCTGCTGATGATACTCGGGCGGCTGCACTTCCGTACCAGCTACGGCCAATCGGTGTTGCAGCACAGCGTCGAAATGGCGCACATCGCCGGCATGATAGCCGAGGAGCTGGGCGCCAACCCGGCCGTGGCCCGCGCCGGGGCGCTGTTGCACGACATCGGCAAGGCGCTCGACCACGAGGTGCAGGGCACGCATGTGGAGATAGGGCGCCGCATTTTGCAGAAATTTAACGTGCAGGAGGAGGTCGTCAAAGCCATGCAAGCCCACCACGAGGAGTACCCGTACGAAACACTGGAGTCTTACATCGTGCAGGTGGCAGACGCCATCTCGGGCGGCCGCCCGGGCGCGCGCCGCGACTCGGTGGAGCAATACATCAAGCGCCTTGCCGACATCGAGGGTATCGCCAACTCGTTTGCGGGCGTGGAAAAGTCGTACGCGATATCCGCCGGCCGCGAGGTGCGCGTGTTTGTTAAACCCGAGGGCATCACCGACTTTCAGGCGCGCGAGCTGGCCCGCAACATTGCGCTCCGCATTGAAAACGAACTCAAATATCCGGGCGAGATAAAAGTGCTGGTCATCCGCGAAACCCGCGCAATAGAGTTTGCCCGGTAAGACACTTGACTCCAAGTTAATCTAAAGATAAACTTGCAGCATGGCTAAAAATACACTGGTAGGTCTCAAAGAACTGCGTGTAAACCTCAACAAGTATGTAAAAGGGGTCGAGCGTGGTTCTTCGTACACGGTACTGCGTCGCTCCAAACCGCTGTTCCGCATCTCCCCTGTCGACACAGAGGACGAGACCGGATGGGATACTATCTTTGACGCCGACCGCGACAATAAAGGCAAGGGTATACCCGGCGGCGAGGTATTGCGGATACTCCGCAAAATAAAAACGAATGAACGAGCACGAAAAACTGTTTCGAAAATTAAATAAAAAACATCGCGCGCAGTTAGAAGAGTTGGTTGAGACGCTGGTGGCAAGAAATTTCCAAGGCTTAAACGTCGTCAAACTCTCCGGTTATGAAAAATACCGTGTGCGGAAGGGATGGTTTAGAATAGTTTTTCATTACGAAAATAACATACTTGTTATCGACCGTATACGGCTGAAAAACGAAGACACCTACAAAAACTTATAAAAAACCGCCGCGGACGTAAGTATGTTTGGTTGCAAAATCTGCGGGGCGGGCGTATGGTTTGAAACGGACGTAAACTACACTAGGGAAGATGCAACAAAGGGGGTTTTAATGCACACCGTTCCGTTGATAGTCTTGGCACTACAACCGGGCGCTCCGATGACGGTACAAAAGGCGGAGAGTTTGTTGCGATCGTGCGTCTCACAAGGAGTACTGTACTGGGTGGTATGTTGCGAATGCAATCCGCCGCCTCCGGCCGTCCATATCGCCGATGATATGTCTAAACGGGCATATGACCGTGCACTTCATACACTTGGACTGCCGGAATATCAACACGCGGTGGCGGCGATAGGCCTCCACAGCCACAGCGTACGGCTGCACCACGGGCTCGAGGTGCGGAAAGCTTCTTTGGCATTGATTGAACGCGATACAGTAGACAAACCCTTCCTCCTTGATATGTCGGGTAACTCGCCCGCAACCCATGCCCGGCTGGTTTGCCGAAGGGCTCCGGAACTGGCGCAAACATAAAGGTGCCGTCCTGCGGGGGGCATCGGTGGCTGACGAGCTGGCTTTAGCCCGTTGGCGCAAGACTGCCTAGACTCAAAGGGCCCCCCACGGGAGCCCTTTTTATTTCCCCATGGCTCTGTTGCAAGGTTTTTTGAGGGGGGTATACTACCCGCACAGGGGCTCTGGTATTAGCTAAGCATTATTTAAGCCATGAATAAACAAGATATCGCGGAGAAGGTGCACGGAGTACTGGGCACCACCAAGGCGGACGCCGAGCGCGCCGTCGAGGCGATGATCGCCGGCATTGTCGGCGAGCTCAAAAAGGGCGGCGAGGTTTCTATCGCCGGCCTGGGCATCTTTAAGACAAAGATGCGCGCAGCCCGCACCGCGCGCAACCCGCGCACCGGCGCCACCGTGCAGGTCCCTACCATGCGCGTGCCGAAGTTCCAGGCGGCAAAGGCACTGAAGGAAGCAGTCAAAGCATAGCTAATCCTCCCTGCCCGCCGGCAGGCAGGTCGAGACGAAAAAATCCCCCGGAGGGGATTTTTTCGTTTATATGGTTTAGTATAACGGGGTAGGCGGGATTAGTTTAATGGCAAAATAGCGGTTTTCCAAACCGCGGTCGGGAGTTCGATTCTCCCATCCCGCACATGAATCTTATTGATACGTTTATCACCTGGCTGTCCGGCGCGCTTGCGGCGCTGATGGTCTTTGTCGCGGCGGTACTGCCCCACCCGGCCGCGCGCGTGGTGGTCGCGCCGCCCCCGGCACCTCCGGCACAGACGGTCGCCACTACCACCGCCGCTTTTCCGAAAGCAGCACCAAAGCCGGTACCGAAAAAAGCCGTCGCCAAACCTCTGCCTGTTTCGTCCGCGCCGGTTTCGGTTGCGCCGGCGCCCCCCGCGCCCGCAACGCAAACGGCCCCCGCTAAACCGCAAGAGCAAGTCAACGAGGAGACGCGCGGAGCGCTGGTCAACATCCTCTGCCTCCCTCAAACCGGGTTTCACGGTATCAGCGGCAGCGGCGTCATCGTGGACAGCCGCGGCGTCATACTCACCAACGCGCACATCGGGCAGTACTTCCTCCTGCGCGACGACCCTACCGCAGGCAACGTCGACTGCACCATACGCACCGGCTCGCCCGCCCAAAACCGCTACCACGCAAAGCTGCTGTACTTGCCGCCGCTCTGGATAGCCGAAAACGCCGCGGAGTTTACCGCCACGCAGGCCACCGGCACCGGCGAAAACGACTACGCGTTTTTGGTCATCACCGGCGCCACCGACACGGCGGGCGCGCTCCCCGCCTCGTTCCCCTATCTCCCGATGAGCAAAAACTATCCCGATATCGGCGAGGAGATGCTGCTCGCCTCCTATCCGGCCGGGTTCCTCGCCAGCGAGCTGATAGAGAAAAGCTTGTACGCGAGCTCGGCGGTCGCCTACGTCACACGGCTCTTTTCCTTTGACGACAACATGCAAAAGGTTGACCTCTTTTCCATCGGCGGGACGATACTTTCGCAGGCGGGCTCCTCCGGAGGCGCGGTGGTGCGGCTCGGGAGCGGTATACTCGCCGGCATCATCACCACCGCAACCGTGGGCGACACCACCGGCGTGCGCGACCTGCGCGCGGTCACGCTCTCGCATATAGACGCAAGTCTTGCCTTCCAAGACCAGGGGGGCGTCGCTACGCTCCTCTCCGGCGACCTCTCCGCCAAAGCCGCCGACTTTGCCTCCACCATAGCCCCTCTCGAGCGCGCCGCGCTCGTCAAAGTCCTAAAAGGAAACTAGGCTTTATCCGTACAGTTGCGGATGAGTTCCGACAGCGACAAAGTTTAGCATACCGTCGGAATATCGCTCGTATATAAGACGGAATTTGTCCGTGATATCAATACTCCTGCATCCTGCATATTTCTTCCCATTGAGAGCGTGATTGCCAAGCAACGGTTCAAACTCATTTTGTAGAAAAATACCAACGCGCTCTTGCACTTTCTCGCGGATTGGCTCCGACAGTTTTTTATACTGTTTGCGAAACCGGCTTGAGTAATGAACATGCATACAAAAGCTTACTGTTCGAGAGACTTGAACATCGCTTTCATATTTTCGAATGGTCCGTATGCTTTACCTGCGGCAAATTCTTTGCGTGCTTCGTCGATTATCTTGCGGGTACGCGCGTTGGGGATGAGCGGCGCGGAGAACTCTATCCTCTGCTCGGACACGAAGTTGCGCAGGAAACCGTTGACCACCGTCCCAAGCGGCAGCCCAACCCGGGCAGCCGTTTCTTCAGCCGCCTTTTTGAGAGTTTTGTCAGTCTTGACTGTGAGTAATGTCTTCGTGTTTGTAGTCATATACCAAAGTATATACTTAGGTATAAACCTGTCAACAAAAAGAAAACCCCAGCGGACCTTAATTGGCGCGCCAGCGGGCGAAGATGCCGCAGGGTAGAATGCGGTCGGAGTTGGATTCGGCTATCGCTAAGTCGCCGTATTCTATCGAACCTCCAAATTTCTTTACGAACGGCTCGAGGTTGTAGGCGAAGGCAAGCGGCGAGTAGCCGGCCGCGTAGCCGTTTATCAAGACAAACAAAGGTTTTTCCGACAACAGCTCGGCGCACAGCTGCAGCAGTTCCAAAAAGTGCTCTTCAAACTTCCACAACTCCCCGCCCGGGCCGTGGCCGAACGCCGGCGGGTCCATAATAATCGCGTCGTACTTTGTCCCCCTTTTTATTTCGCGCCTCAAAAACGTAATCGCGTCTTCGGTAATCCAGCGGACCGGCTTGTCTTCCAGGCCGGAGAGCTTTGCGTTTTCCCGCGCCCACACGACCGCCGTCTTACTCGCGTCAACATGAGTTACGCTCGCGCCTGCTTGCGCGGCGGCGAGTGTCGCCCCGCCGGTGTAGCCGAAAATATTAAGCACAGATATGTCTCTCCCCCTTTCGACTACGCTCAGGGCAAGCCACTGCCAGTTGGAAAGTTGCTCGGGAAACAACCCGGTGTGTTTAAAACTTGTCGGCTTGATAAAAAACTTTAACCCGCCGAACTCCACCTCCCAACTTTTGGGGAAGTCCGACTTCCCCACCCACTCTCCCCCATTGCCCTTCCTGATGTAGTGGCTAGTAGCTAGTCCCCAGTCCCTAGTCCCTAGTTTTTTGGGCCACAATGCTTGCGGGTCGGGGCGCACCAAAAGCACGCCGCCAAAGCGCTCAAGCTTTTCCTCCATGCCGGAGTCTACAAGCTCATATCCTGCTGACGGTTTGGTGATGAGGGTTATCTTTTCCATATCTTTTGTCGGGGCGCCCAGAATCGGACTGGGTCATCTTGCTCCCAAAGCAAGCGTACTACCGGTATACGACGCCCCGTGTCTTTTATGATGTCCTTTACCCGCCTGCGGGCGGGTTTACAGAATAATATTCTCCAGCAGCTTTACTGTAGCCCGCCGGGTCGAAAAATCCAAATAAACACAAGCCACATCGACCTGCCACCGCTTACCCTCCGGCACCTTCCGGTCCAAAAGATAGGTCTGGATGGCCCTACGGAGCCTCTGTGCTTTGCGATAATGCATGTTCTCCATAGGGAGAGACGATTCACGTGTAACACTCTTTACCTCGACAAATCTAAGCAAATCACCTTTTTCGGCCACAATGTCGATCTCCCCCCACTTACGGAGGTAATTACGCTCAACTATCCGAAATCCCTTTGATTCCAGGTACAAAACTGTCACTTCTTCGCCTGTATCGCCTATTTTGCGCTTAGGACTTGGCATGGGTTAGCTGGGTTCACGTGGAACGTTACTTATGAAACATAAATTGGCGTTTTACGTGAAAAAGCCACCTGCCCGCCGGCAGGCGGGTGAAGGACAGGGTTTTGATGTCTTTTAGTGCACATATCCCCACAGTTATCCACAGAAATCCGGATTTTCCCTTATTTTTAAGGCTTTGGGTTATCCCCACGCTGGATGTCTTTGAACATTTGTTGTCGAACGGGTTTACCCTGAGCCTGTCGAACGGGTGCGCCCGGAGGGACTCGAACCCCCAACAACTGCTTCGAAGGCAGTGATGATATCCGTTTCACCACAGGCGCGCCTGTTTATCCTAACAGATAAATATGCTATATTCACTCACGAACCCGCCCGCA
>Ga0209542_10016249_pt1 | contig 12370 bp, 6 predicted proteins | sample RifCSPhighO2_01_FD_184028 | JGI IMG/M metagenome (GOLD analysis project Ga0209542, IMG submission 184028) | Soil microbial communities from Rifle, Colorado - Rifle CSP2_plank highO2_0.1 (SPAdes) (version 2) | ecosystem: Environmental > Terrestrial > Deep subsurface > Rock core/Sediment ...
AAAGCGGAGCGTTTAGGGGGGAAATTTCAGCAGTAACAAACGAGCCGATGGGGTGGGCATCGGCATCTGTGGACGAGCCGTCAGTGCTGGCGCTTGAGTCAAGCAGAGAAGCGAATTTGCCCGAGAACATCATCGCGTAAATTGCATTGTCCAAATATTCTTGCGCTCTGCGCGCGAGATTTTTTATGCCTGCCAATATCTTGGAGCCGGCCAGCTGGGGGTCTAGCGCGGCCGCAGCAAGTTGCGCGCTCGTGTTTCCCGCCCATTTTTCTAAATCACCCCGCGCAATCGCCGCCGGCAATTCCGCAACTTTTTGGCCCGCGCTTTTTGTCGCTTCATAGGCCATGCGCGCGTATTGCGGATCCACAATGGAGTAAGTGCCGAACGTAAGCATGCCTGCGACAAAAAGCGCGACAAGTTTGTGCGCGAATTCCGTTACCGGACTCACGGAAACTGCCGCGTGCGGGGTAAGCCGATACGCCGCGTCAATAAAACCGCTAGACGCCGAACCCATTTTCCCTAGGGCGGAAACGCCCGCCGCCAGTTTGTGGATAGACGGATATTGCGAAATGACAGGTCGGCTACCGGACTGTCGCAGTGCTTCTTGTTGAGCGCGCGGCACAAAAATTGTTTTTGCGGGTTTTGGCGATTTTGAGATTTCCCGGAACGGGGTTGAGTAAAGAAGCGAGTTGCCTGTATTAGCGCCCGCACCTTCTGAACCCGCGTGACTTGCTGGGAAATAGGGACTCTCGTTATCCGACTTCTCTATAATCTTATTACCCATTCCGGAGTTCATGCCTTCTTGTTGTTGCAATGCATTCTGGTACTCCTCGGCCCGTTTGCGTGCTAGCTCCTCATTCCGGGCAACGTGTTCGTGCTCTTGTTTCAACAAAAAAGAATCCATGGATTCCTTGCTGACGTACCAATTCTTCCCGATTTGCTTTCCGCGGACTTTATTTCCACGGCACAAGCGCGCTATATAATCGCGCGTCAATCCGGCGCTGTGCGCGGCATCGCTCGCAGAAATATATCTCACGCCGTCAAAAGAAATTTCGTCAGTCATTGGAAAAAAATATAAATTCTTGTTACCCGATTTCTCTATAATCCTATTACCCATTCCGGATGCCGTACGGATTTTATGACTCAAACATTGGGGATAATTAACACCTATCCCTTGACAACATAATCACAGGGAGCATAATTGGGATACCGCATGAAAACGAGCAGGTACGGCATCGTGAGTCTCCAAAAACAATTCCCCGATGACGGGGCATGCCTGCAATTTATCTTTGACGCGCTCTACCGGCGCAGGTGCTCCTGCAAGGGCGAATTTAAGCGAATTTCGGGCAGAAGGCAGTTTCAGTGCTCCAAATGCCGTTTTCAGATTGCCCCAGCGGCAGGAACGATATTCCACAAGTCAGAAACCTCGCTTGTCCTTTGGTTCCACGCTATTTTGGCATTTTTGAATGCAAAGGGTGGAATATCTGCTAAGCAGTTAGAACGGGACTTGGAGATCAGTTATAAATGCGCGTGGCGGATTCTGGGCTTAATTCGGAGGATTTTAGATGATGTTCCGCATCTTTACACCCGCGGTTTGAGTTATTCCGATGTCGTGGCAATCGTTATAAAAGCCGATTCCGGCCCACGGCGAAGGAAAAGGAAGAAGTCTCGCGGGGTCTATCTCGCCTAAGCGTGATTCGTATTTAAAGCAAAATTAATATAAATTAAACAGCAACGTCAGCGAAAAAAGAATGAATCACAGCAGATTAGCGTGAGAAAGCCAATATCCGAAACTTAAAACAAGTTCTGAATTCCAAATTTTGGAAATTCCAAAGTTTTTTCGGATTTCGTGCTTCGGATTTCGGATTTGTGCTGTCATTTCTCTCTGATATAGACCAGTTCCGGCGCAAGAAGTATCTCCAAGGCGTCCGCTACTTCCTCCACAAGCGCTCCGGCCGCGGCGCCAGCCGCCAGCATTCTTCCACCGCCATCCACCGGCCTGTCATCGGTGTACACGGATGAATTTTTAAGGGAGACGAAGCCCAACGATATTACAATTACAATGGTCATCATCATGGCCGGTAAGACTAGAGAATACATAGTCTTTTCGGATGAACGTCCGATGCGCGCATCGGTGTCATAAGCGGCAAGATTTGAATGCCTGGAACCGACATCTGGCGACACGGAACGTCTATCGCTGATGACGTGTATCGGTATCTGGAATTCTTCTCTTTCGGCACCAGTACCGTTATCCCCGACGTTATCGTCCAAATCTGGCAAGAGTTCGCGCGTATCGCTCGTGTACTTCAGGAACGGGCCTGCACCGCCGTAACTTATGCGGGAAAGCGCATCATTTTGTTCTGAATCGCGGCGTATACCGACCGACTCTGCCTGAACGGCCGCTAAAAGGGCGTCTTTGCTCTCCTTGTGCTTGAGAAGCCCCCCTTGTTCAACATACCATCGATTTCCAACCTGTCTTGAGGGGATAATTTCTGCTCGGGCCATCTGGCCGATATAATCGGGGCTGTACCCCGTCAATTTCGCTGCCCTAGCCGCGGAAATATATCCCTTGCCGTCAAACGACAGTAAAGAGTCCGGATCGCTCCTGTAGGCATTATTTGCGGGAGGAACTGGTTTATACGCTTCTGCTCGATCCATGTATCCCTTTAAAGAGTCAGAAGAGATATACCATAGGCCACCTACTCTGCGCGCCTTAATATTGCCCCCGCGACAAAGCTGGCCGATATAATCCTGTTCGTATCCGCTTAATTGCGATGCTCGCTTAGACGAGATGAATTGTGTTCCGTCTATAATTATTTCATCGGACATACAAGCAGTATATACGACACACAGAGGACGGACGCGTTATGACACCCCCCCTGTGGATTACTCTACCCCGACCGCTTTTCGCGCGCCGGGGTCCGGAGTATCAAACTTATGAGATTTTACTCCGTATCAAACCCCTTAAAACAACCGGATCGGCCGCGCCTCGGAGCACTTTCATGCATTGTCCCACAAGGAACTCTAAAGCCGCCTCCTTACCAGCCCTATAATCGCCTACAACCTTAGGATTCTTGGTCAAGACATCAAGCACAACGGTTTCCAGGGCGGAAGCGGTGCTATTTTGATAGAGTTCCCTATCTTTAGCTATTTTTTCAGGATCTTCGTCGTCGGCCATTGAATAAACAATCAAATCTTTCGCAGAACGTGATGAGATCTTGTTGCTTGAGACCATGTCTATGATTTTTCTAAAATTCTGCGGAGATATCGGAATCTCGTCTGGCATCTCTGAATCTCGTTCTTGCATGTCTCGGATTATCTTTACCAAATCATTTGCGATGTAATTACTCGCAAGCAGTATTTCCTTTACCCCCGCAGAGTATTCCTTGATAACCTCCTCAAAGAAATTGCCTAATCGCGTGTCGCGCACGTAAGCTTCAGTATCATCTGGTTTGAGGCCCAAATCGCTATACCTTTTCCTGCGTTCGGAAGGCAGTTCCGGCATAGCTTTTTTGAGCGTACCCGCCTCAAATTCAGGCATGGATGAAAGTTTCAAGGATGGTAAATCTGGATCTGGAAAATACCGGTAATCGGCGCTTCCCTCTTTCACGCGCTGGGAAAAAGTCGTGCCGGCTGCGTCATTCCACCCGCGCGTTTCCTGCGCAACCGCCTCGCCCCGTTCAAGCAATTCTTGTTGGCGCTTAATCTCATACGCAACGGCGCGCTCCATTGCGCGGAAAGAATTCAGATTCTTTATCTCTACCTTTGTGCCTAGTGGCGCGGATTCACGCGGATTCTCACCGCTGATTGACGCTGATGAGAGGGGCGCGGATTCACGCGGATTCTCACCGATAGAATCATAAACAATTCTATCAATACGCAGAGGAGCCGCCCCGAAATTTATAAGCAGCGCAAGACGGTAGGATGCGTTTTTTAGATAGTAACGAACTTGGTTTTTCTCTACATTCCCAATAAACGGAAGTGCTTTTAGCTCCACTATGATTTTCTCATTTATCACAAAGTCCGGCTGATAACTCCCTACCCGTTTGCCTTCGTAAGATACGCCAATGCTCTGCTCTTTTATGTAGGGGATTCCTGCTTTTTTCAGATGTTCCGCAAAAGCATTCTGGTATACGGATTCTTTATGGCCGCTGCCGAGAGCATTATAAATCGCAAATGCAGCCCCCCTGATTTTATACGTTAGTTCTTCATACAACAATCTCCCCTCTTCGGTATCCGCGTGAATCCGCTCTTCGTATCCGCGTGAATCCGCGGTGTCCGTCGCTCTGGCGACGGACACGTTGGCCTCAACGCGCATTTCCCCCTTCTCCATATTCGCCTCGCTTGCGCCGAGATACCGCAATAATAACTGAAGCTCGCGCGCAAAGGCTCCGGCTTCCTCGGCACTATGAATGACCGGTTCGGTAACAAGCTCCATCAGAGGGACGCCGGAGCGATTGAAATCTACCAGAGACGCGGATTCTCGCTGATTCAAATCCGCAGATATCCGCGGATGGTCATCTGCGTGTATCAGCGATCCGGTGTCTTCTTCCAGATGGACTCTGGTAATTTGTACGCCGTTCAATTCCCCGCCGGAAACCAGAGGATATGCGAATTGACTTATTTGATAGCCCTTAGGCAAATCCGGATAAAAATAATTCTTCCTGTCAAATTCCGTGTAATCGGCAAGTTTCCCGCCAAGGGCAAGCCCCACCTGTAAAACTTTCCTCACAGCTTCCCTGTTGACTACGGGGAGCGTTCCCGGATGAGCAAGGCATATCGGGCAAACATTCCAATTCGGGCGTTTTTCATCCGTATCGTTCTTGGAATTGCAGAACATCTTGGTCACCGTCTTTAGTTCAGCATGTATTTCCAACCCTATTGTCGGTATGTATGTGCTCACAGGGGGTACTGTAACACGGCCAATATCTGCGCCAAAGGCAGACCCGCCTTTGGCGGGCAATGAATTCTCCGTGCACCAATTTTCAACAGCTGCGATGACGAATCCCGATACTTAGGTCCTTGCCTAAGTATCGGGATAAGACTATCCGCTAAATACCCTTGAGTGAATTAAGAATTATTGCCGACTTGCGGCAGGCGAGATATCCGAGATATCCCGAAAAGTGTGCCCATCTCGGATGCCGAGATTTTACTATTCGCTCTTTATGCGCCACTTGCCGCTTGCAAGGAGCGGTTCCGCTTTCTTGTACTTCATCTCCTGCGTTTCCACGCCGTTTGAAATCATTACCCTGTCGTTGCGGGCAAACTTCCTCTTTATGGGGGTTTCACCCCCAATGGTTATACCGCGTATGGCACTGTGGATAACTCCCCTTTCTTTCGCCTCAACCCCTTGGGGGGACGCTTCCGCGCTCAAGGCAAACTTCGGCAATACGTTTGCAACTTGCGCTTCGTAATTTGCCTCCATAGTTCTGAAAAGCTTGAGCCCCTCCCTCTTATATTCTATGAGCGGGTCGCGTTGCCCGTACGCGCGCAGATTTACGCTTGAGCGCAAATACTCCATCGCCTCCAGATGCTCCACCCATAGAAAATCCACGGTCTGCAAAAGCAGGCGGCGCGCTTGCTCAATAAATATTACGCCGAATTCTTTTTTCTTCTCAATCACAATTTGCGCCAATTCTTCGTGTGATTCGCCGATTCGCGCAAGTTCTGCCTCTACACTGTCCGCGCTTCCGAGAAGCAGGGAGCGCCGGCGCGAGTAAATGGTCTGTCTCTGCAGATTTAAAATGTCGTCGTACGCGAGCACATGTTTTCGCGAATCAAAATTCAGTTCCTCAATGCGCGTCTGCGCTTTCTCCAGCGCTCTCGTTATCATTCCGTTGTATATCGGTTCGTCCTCGGGAATCTTGAATGTCCCCATCACGCGCTTTATCATGTCGGATGCGAAAATCCGCATTAGGGAATCCTCAAGCGAAACGAAAAATTCCGTCTCACCCCTATCCCCTTGGCGGCCGGAGCGGCCGCGCAACTGATTATCAATGCGCCTCGCTTCGTGCCTCTCTGTGCCGAGTACGAACAGGCCTCCGCATGATTTTACTTTTTCATATTCTTCGTCGGTCGCCGGATTTCCCCCGAGCTTTATGTCCACTCCGCGGCCCGCCATGTTGGTCGCGATGGTAACTGCCGCACGCCGGCCCGCCTGCGCGATAATTTCTCCTTCCCTTTCGTGATTCTTCGCGTTCAGGATTTCGTGCGGAATTCCCTCCTGCTTGAAGTGAGCCGACAGGAGCTCGTTTTTCTCGACAGAAGCGGTGCCCACAAGAACCGGCTGCCCTTTCTCGTGCATTTCCTTGACTATGCGCGCGACGGCTTTGTACTTGCCGGCTTCCGTCTGAAAAATCAGGTCTTCATGGTCTTTTCTTTGCGATGGCTTGTTCGTGGGAACCGCGATGGTGTTCAGGCCGTAAACCTTGTAAAACTCTTCGGATGAGGTTATGGCCGTACCCGTCATTCCCGCAAGCTTCTCATAGAGGCGGAAATAATTCTGGAACGTGATGGACGCGAACGTCCGCGATTCCTGCTGAACAGCGACTCCCTCTTTCGCTTCAATCGCCTGATGCAGGCCCTCGCTCCACCTGCGGCCGGGCTGCAATCTGCCGGTGAATTCGTCAACTATCACAATCTCCCCGTTTTTTCCGCCGGAGGACACTACGTAATCCTTATCGCGCTCATACAGCGCCTTCGCGCGCACTGCCGTTTCAAGATGATGCGCATATTTTATCCCCGCTTCGGTGTATATGTTTTCAATGCCAAGCTCTTTCTGCGCTTTTTCAATCCCGTCGTCCGTAAGAATTATCTGTTTGTGCTTCTCGTCAACGGTATAGTCCTCCTCGGGAATCAATCCCCTCGCAATTTTAGCGAAGCGGTCGTAAAGATGCTCCGCATCAGAAACGGGTGCGGAAATAATGAGAGGGGTGCGCGCTTCGTCTATGAGAATAGAATCAATTTCGTCTACTATCGCAAAGTGGTACCCGCGTTGGCGGAGCTTCTCGGGCTCGTATTCAATATTGTCGCGCAGATAATCAAAACCAAATTCATTATTGGTGCCGTAGGTAATGTCGGCGGCGTATGCTTCCCGTCTCGTGCATGGACGCAAAAACTCATGGACCACATGAAAGCTTCCTAGTGTGTCCCGAATTTCATCCAGTTTTGGACTTTGATCATTGTAGTTTGTGTTTTCTTTGGAGCTTGGGGCTTGGGGCTTGGGGCTTTCACCTGCTTTATTTTCAGACACGCGGCTTGGGTCGTATAGATACGATGTTTCGTGATTGATGACGCCGACGGACATTCCCAAGAAATCATATATCTGCCCCATCCAGACGCCATCGCGTCGGGAGAGGTAATCGTTCACCGTCACAATGTGCACGCCCTTGCCCCCGAGCGCATTCAGATATGCCGGAAGCGTCGCAACAAGAGTTTTCCCCTCGCCGGTTCGCATTTCCGCAATGTCGCCGTTGTGAAGTATCATCCCTCCCAAAAGCTGAACGTCAAAGTGGCGCTGCCTCAAGGTGCGCCGCGACGCCTCGCGCACGACCGCAAATGTCCGTGGAGCAAGCTCGTCCAGCGTGCTTCCTGCCTCAATTTGCGCCCGCAGAACACCGGTTTCCGCCTTTAATTGCTCGTCCGAAAAAGCGCCGATTTCGGCTTCCAGAAGGCCGGCACCCGAAATTATGGGTCGCGCCTTTTTAAGCGAAGCGGCGTTTTCATCCCCTAACAAACTTTTCCAGAATGTCATACCCCGTACACAATTCGACAGACCCGATAAATACCCTCCGAACACGGGCTCAACCAACGCTTATAGCATGTTGTATAAAGCTGTATGTGAGAATTGTGTTCTGGGGACATTTTAATATCCTACCCCAAATGAATCGTTTTAGCGATTCATAAGTAGACGTATACAGTATTCAGTATTCGGTATTCAGTATTCGGTCTGCCGTTTGAACGCGCGCGGATGTATATGGGACATGCGGCATCGCGCATATGACGCATATCGTGCGGGAAATCCTGCGGGCAAATATTAGAAAAACAATCCCTCACATTGCGATGTGAGGGATTGTTCGTACAGAAAGGGGTACTATCTTCGCTTCTTCGCCTTCTTTTTCTTTTTTGCTGCCATACCTTAGATTTGATTGATAAGCGTAGCGAGATTTATCAAATCTTAGGCCCTGTTAAATGCCGCTCCGCGGCACCTCGCCGTCGGCGAGGATTTAACAGGGTTAAGTGAAATATATTCGCCATGCTCATTATTTCGCTAAACTTATATCGACCCGCACTTGCGCAATTATGACGCGAAGATGCGTTTACTCTCTCATTATTGCACCGATGATGCGCAAAAAAGTATTTCTCGCGAAAAAAAGTGGATAACTTTCACTCCGTTAGAAATCTTTCTAAAATTGTTTCTGCAAAAGATTTTTTCTTATAACAAACCCGTTCGTCTATGACATCAATTGAAATTTATTTCTAACGAGGCAGGAAAGTCTTTTTAGAGATTTTTTTGAATTTTTAATTCTCAATTTTTAAATTTACGAGTAAAATACTCAAAACCGCTTGAGAGACCGCTATTGTACGTATGTACAATAGCGGTCTCAATGACTTTCCTAGAATCAGCGAAGGCACTTTGGAGCTCGCACTACTAGTTGAACGTAACGTATGGAACGGTTCCGTCAGACAGAGTGCGGAGGACGGGTGCGAGCTCCAAAGTGAAAGTCATTGTGAGTGCCGCCGCCCTCCGCGCTGTGCCCGACATAGTCTTGACGAAGTGGGGCCATGTCCGACTAACCTGCCATGAGCGTAGCACCAGCTTGTGCTTTGGGCAAAGCTTTACTGGCGCGCTTACATGCTATATAATTTCTATGTGAGTGCCATTAAGTTGCGGCTCTCCTGAAAGTCGCGAAAGTACCCGCCTCCGGCGGGTACTTCGTTTTTGCTCCCTGCCGAAGCAAAGCTTCGGGGATGATTGCGCAAAAATAAAGTACCGGCCGGAGCCGGGGACCCGCGCGTAGCGCGGGGCGGCGAGGCGGGCCCGCGAGCGCGCAGCGACTCGTGGGTACTTCGTTTTTGCTCCCTGCCGAAGCAAAGCTCTTACATTCCGACGCCCGTAGTCCCGCTTCTCATCTGCTCTATCAGGGATTCCGCCTGTGTCTTTGCGTCCGGAGAAACCCGAATTAGATCCTCCAATTGTGCGATGGCTTCTCTGGAACTGCCCATAACATAAAGCGCGACGGCAAGCGTGTACCGCGTCTGCGCTTCTTTGGGGAAAGCTTCCGCTCGCGCTTTCCAGATGGCGGCAATCTTGTCGTAACGGCCTCTTTCAACATAAGCATCGGCAATGCGGGGGTCTGCGGCGGCGCCGCCGGATTTGATTATAGGGGCAAGCAGTTCGTCCGCAATTCCATCTTCTTTTGCGCGGATGGCGGATGCGGCATAAAGCGTGCGTGCATTCACAAATTCAGGAGCGAGTTCATATGCTTCTTTAAAATATTTCATTGCCTCCGCAGAGCTTCCCCTCGCCTGTGCATTCACTCCCATTTCAAAAAGTATCGTCTGCTTCCCGGGCGACAATTCATGCGCGCGGCCGAGCGCCGTGGCTGCATTTACATAATCCCCATACGCGTCAAGAAGAACGCCCAAAAATAGAGGGAAGCGCGCGTCCAAGGGGGACTCTTGCGACTGCGCAAGCATCTCCCGCGCCGACACGTCAAAGAATTGTTTTTTAATATCGTCCGGAATATTTTTATTGCCCGCGATTTGCGAAGTCACCTGCACCATCTGTTCGCGCGCTTCCTGCGTGCCGAAACTTCCATATCCAATTGATTCTTTAAAGTAGTCAAGGTTTTTAGTAATCCCCTCCGCGTGCGGGGCGATTGCCTGCAAGAGCGCGCGGTTCTGCGCGAGCGCTTTCGCGTTCACTCCCCAAGCCGCCCCCCAAGTAAGCGCGGCCATAATGGCGGCTACCACCGGCAGACCGATGGCGGGAATCCGAGCCGATTGAAAAAGAGCCGGGGAATTCTGCGCCATAGAGAAACGCGAGGCGATGTAAGCCAGGATGGTTGTGAAGAGAATGTAGCTTGATATGTTGTCAAATACGAAAAGATTGTGGAAAAAGTATCCCGCGAGAAGCCCGGTCAAAATACTTTTCTCTATAAGAGAGAACGCGCCCGTGTTATCCATGGCTTTATCTCTATTCCGCAAGTCTCTCCGGAAAGACTCCTGGGCGTCTTTTGCGCTGTTCCTCCAAACGCACCAGAGGGCGGCTGCGAACAGCAATAGGTAGCTGATAAGCCCCAGGAAGCCGCCGGCAACAAGCCAGTCAAAAATAATATTGTGCACGCGGTCAAACCACTGCTCCTGCGCGTACATTTGCGGGTCGTAATATTTGTCAAAAACTATCGCATAGTTTTCCTGCCCCCATCCGAGAATCGGGCGCTCCTTAACCCCCTCCCACGCCATGCCCCAGTTCATGAAGCGCGCCTTTACTGTGTTGTCCGATGTTGAAATCGTGGCTAGGCGCGCCAGAAACCCGACCCGGTGCACCCACGCTTCCTCGCGCACGAGCCAGAACCCGGCGATTAGAATAAGAATTGATACCGCGGTGCCGAGAGCGTATCGGCGCGCCCTGTCCGAATTGCGCCCGACGATTGCGATAAGAAATGCCGAAAGAAGAACCCCGCCGATAAGCCCGAGCATGGTTCCGCGCGTACCTGTGAAAAGGAGCGCGCCAACGTCACATGCTATGATGAATGAAAGAACGCACCAGGCCGGCAGAAAGAGGAGCCAGGTGATGATACCGACCAACACGAAGTACGCGACCCAAACTCCTCCGGAGCTAAGTCCAGAAACGCCGAGCAGAACTGCAAGCGAAAGCGCGAGACCGACCGCCCAGACAACACGCTCCGCGAAACTCCAGGACCGCCTGCCTTCCTGCGCCATAAGAAGTGCGGCAATGAAAATATTGAAGAGCATGAAAACCGCCAAATATATCGGGTTGCCAAACTTTGCATCAATACGCGCCCCAAGACCGCCTGCTCCACCTTGCCCTAGAGCAAGCGTCCCAGCTATCTGCAGGAACCCATACACCGCAACGACGAGCGAGACGGCGAGCGACGTCTGCCACAGTCTCCGCCAAAGTTTTTGCATAGAGAGCACGGAACTTACAACCACAAAGTATGCAAAAAGATGTGCAAGCGTTACCCATCCGTCCATGCGCTCGTAGTTGCTCCAGAAACTTTTGAATGGATTAACTCCGCTTGCATCTGCAATAGCAATAATTGCAACAAACGCCGCAAACGCATACAGAAGCCAGGATTTTCTCGGTCGATATTCCGGATTCACTAAGGCGAGCGCAAGCCACGCGCCGGTGATGATCTCAACTATGATTCTGAATGTGAAATTCTTCCCCGTGATGAAGGGAAAGAACATTTCGTTTGCGACGATAAAAACAATAAAAGGAAGCGCGAAGATGCCTGCAAGAACGATCCACCGCAAAGTCTTTTCAAGCGCCATGCTGCCTATCCTAACATAAAATCTCGCAGGTAAACCCCGTTAGAAGCTCACGTGGGGCATTGAGTCCAGTGTTCGCTAAAAGCGATTGTCATTCATCCCACGGCTTGTCGCGGATTGTTCTGCTTCTAACGGGGTAAAGACATGGGGGCCAAGCTAGGCGCATATTTATTTGCCATGCAAGTTTTCGTACATAAATTATATACAACCCTATGCGACCCATAGATAGAAGCGCAGACAACACCGTCCTTATTCGCTTATTCGTACGAATAAGCGAATAAGCACTCTCCACAATTCACTGCACACATTCTTCGCCCATCATTCGCCCATTCGTACGAATTAGACCACAGAGAGAACGGTGCGGGCAGGTGCAGGAATATCGGAAGCGATTTTATAATACATTTGTATACTTCTTTGTTCCCGCTCAAGAATTCCAGCCATCGTGAGCACTCCTAAATGCTTTGATGTGGAGCGAAACGACAGCTTGATTTCTTCGGCAATGTCGCCGACTGTAGCCTCTTTCCTCTTCTTCAAGAAAGATACGATTGACAAACGCCTCCGATTCGCGAGTGCCTTCATAATCCGTTCCAGTTCCTTATTTCCCATAAATTAATCCTCGATTTATTCTTATTACAATATTCTTATTCCTTGGTCTTTAATTATACGTCTACGCGTACAACATCTTGCCCACATCCACCATGCCTTGTGTATATTCGCTTATTCGTACGACTGGGGTATCCGCTTCACCCGCCTTGTATATGTTGGTCAGCGGTCATGTGTTGTATGAGGCGGTAGAAGAGCTTGCCGCGAGAGCGTGAGGTGCGGCGATTGAAGCGGAAAACAAACTCATCGA
>Ga0209542_10016250_pt1 | contig 12370 bp, 10 predicted proteins | sample RifCSPhighO2_01_FD_184028 | JGI IMG/M metagenome (GOLD analysis project Ga0209542, IMG submission 184028) | Soil microbial communities from Rifle, Colorado - Rifle CSP2_plank highO2_0.1 (SPAdes) (version 2) | ecosystem: Environmental > Terrestrial > Deep subsurface > Rock core/Sediment ...
GTTTGGAAGTAAGTTCTCTGTCGGACAAACAATTTTCTTTGCAGAGATAGTTGCAGTCGTTGGGTGCACTTCATTCGGCACACAATTACCATAGTTGTCTATATGTTTTCCTTCAGGAACCGTAGATTGGTTGCCAGTAATGTTTGGGCAGACATCGGTAAATTGATTGAGTACGATAAGGGTTCGAGTCTGATTAGATGAAAGATTAATGACGCCATCAGCATTATCAAACTGTGGATCTAAGTCAGAGTTAAAAAGTTGTAAGTCGTTTAGGCTGTCTACAGCCATATTAAACTGGTCATTATAGAGAGGTGTCTCCCATCCTGCCGTAGGACTTATTGTTTCTTCTCCATAATAATACCTGCCAACTGGAAGGTCTTCGTAAGTGGTACATTCTGCATTGTTGCCGGCTACTTCGATATTAAGATGGGTGTTTAAAGTAAGAGATGTATCAAATACTGCGTCATGTGGAGTTCCAGTCGCGGGACCTTCATAATCTTCATCAAGCCATGGAATAGTAAAAGTTGTTCCCGGATTTCCAGCCACAACATCCCCTTCTGCGTCAATGATTATCTTACAAACTTTGATAGAGCCAGTTGCTTCTGGAGGATTGCATGTTTGGTGTTCAACATAGTCAAAAGCGATTAAACCTGTATGGCCCGAGCCAGGAAGTAAATGTTCTTGCACTTCACCGTAATAAAGATCAGTTTGCCAATTACATGCGAGGGTCAGCGGGCCAAGATTATATGTTCCTGGGCCGTAGGTGTCGGTAATATTGTCAGTCAAAACCTGATCTTCAAATGGTCGGATGGTTCCCTCATGAGAATAACTTGAGAAACTCACTTTCACCGGACAAGCACCAGAGGGTACAGTCAGTACGGCATTCGCGCCATCTACCGAACCGGAAACTGTTTTAACCTTACAGTCTTCCGTCGCATGAGCAACATTTTGAAAAACACCTCCTACTACCAAGAGGGCTACGGAAAACATCATTACAGACGAAAGTATTTTATTCATAAAATAAAAATAGTTAACTGATAATTTTTTTAGACTCAATTAAACTTTTTGAATAACAAAAATTAATTTTAAATAAACTTATAGTGCACTATATCATATAACAAATTAATGTCAAGCTTTTTTAATTTATTTTCATTTAAAAAGACATTAAAAATATCCTTATATATATGATTTTAATCCACATCTAAAAATAATCTATCATACTTAAAAAATTTGTCAACTAAATTTGTGGATAACTTGACACATCACCTTCCCTGCTTTCTTATAAAGGACACCTAAATGTCCGATAGAAAAAGATTATGTCCTTTATAACTTTTTCCAATAATTTTTCTGATTTTAAAAAATTCACAAATTTGGTAAATAACTCTTTTCCACAGTTTTGCACACCTACCATTGACAAAGGCATACTATATGTGCTATAGTGGTCTACAGTTAATTTCAAGCGTATGTCAATATAAATATAGATTTTATGGAGGACTTTAATACTGTAATAAAAAATGAATTAGGGGCTGGGGCTAATCTTTCGATCATTAATCTGGTTGATCACCTTGTGCGGCATGCCTGTAATATTGGCGCATCGGATATTCATATCGACCCTCAAGAAAAAGGAGTTCGTATTCGATTTCGCATAGATGGGGTTTTAGAAGACATGAATCCCCTGCCAAAAGAAATACACGAAGAAATAATTTCAAGAATTAAAGTTCTCTCTGGGCTTCGGACTGATGAACACCAGGCTGCTCAAGACGGACGTTTTAGAAATATTACCTCCGACTCTATGAGCGTAGATATACGTGTCTCTATCGTGCCGACCTATCATGGAGAAAATGCTGTGCTGCGCCTGCTCTCGGACCATGAGGAAAATTTTACATTGGAGACGCTTGGTTTCACTAAAACTGATCAGCAAAAGATTTTACACGCGATTAGAAAGCCAAGCGGAATGATATTGGTCACTGGTCCGACTGGTTCCGGCAAGACGACCACTCTATATACTCTTATTAAAATGTTAAACTCAAAAGATATATCTATCGTGACAATAGAAGACCCAATAGAGTATGCAGTATCAAACATCGAGCAGATACAGGTTAATCCAAGAACTGAGCTTACTTTTGCCAACGGTCTCCGCTCAATTTTACGACAAGATCCAAATATTATCATGGTCGGAGAAATCCGCGATGTAGAAACTGCTAACATTGCCGTCAATACTGCGCTGACGGGACACTTGCTCCTCTCGACTCTCCATACTAATGATGTATCCACTACTCTGCCGAGATTACTCGATATGAAAATAGAACCGTTCCTAGTAGCTTCCACTGTCTCTATCGCTATCGGGCAGCGTTTGGTGCGAAAAATTTGCGAGCACTGCAAAGATGAAAAAGTCATAAATTATGAAGAACATCAAAGGTTATCTGAAACTCTACCCGAGGGCATAATGAACGGAAACGTAAAGTTCTTTTACGGTCGAGGGTGTGAACAATGTAACGGTAGCGGATATAGAGGCAGAATTGTCATCAATGAAGTTTTGGTGGCTGATGAAGACATCCGTAGCGCAATTTTACGCAAAGTTTCCGCGAATGAAATAAAACAAATCGCCATTAAAAATGGTATGACGACAATGCTGGTAGATGGTTTCCAAAAATCACTTTTAGGATTAACAACCGTAGAAGAGGTGTTGCGTGTGACACACGAGTAAGTGTAAATAATTACGAATAATTAATAAGATAAATTATATGAATAAAGCGAAAAAATATTTTAATATCTCCGAGGCAATGAATATAAGCTTTTTCTCTTATGCTAAGTTTTCCGTAAAAAAGCAGACATTTTTTGCCAAGCGTCTTTCTTTTCTAATTAGAGCCGGAGTACCAATGCTGGAGAGCATTCACGTAATTAGAAAACAGACGAAATCTAGATCCGAGATAAATGTTTTTGAGAAAGTTATTTCCGATGTCTCCAACGGGCAATCTCTGGCGACGAGCTTAGGACGCTTCAAGGGTGTCTTCGGAAATTTTGCCATCAATATAATTAGGGCAGGCGAAACAAGCGGAACATTGGTCCAAAATCTCAGCTATTTGGCTGACGAACTAAAAAAGAAAGAACTGCTTCGTAAAAAGATATTAGGTGCGCTCCTCTATCCGATCATTGTCACGATAGCGACATTCGGTATCACCGGACTTTTGATTGTTTACATTTTTCCTAAAATACTTCCGATCTTCAAAAGTCTCAATGCCGAGCTACCTTTGTCCACGAAAATTTTGATATTTGTAAGTGATGTAATCCGAAATCATGGGGTCACAATCTTTATCGTGCTTGTCGTATCCTTTATAATTTTTTCTCTGATTGTTAAATACGTGCCGAAAGCAAAATTTCTTCTCGACGGCATAGTTCTTCGTCTGCCGATTGCCGGGAAAATTGCTAAGAACTACAACCTGACCAATACTACTCGCACCTTGGGACTACTCTTAAAGAGCGGTATGTCTCTCTCCGGGGCGCTTATCACTACCGCTGATACCACTGAGAACACGCAGTATAAAAAAGTTTTTAACGACATTTCTTATAACGTAATGAAGGGGAAAAATATGTCCGAAATCATAAACATCTCTCCTATCCTTTTTCCAGATATGATGGGCCACATGGTAGCCATCGGAGAGAGAAGCGGTAATTTGTCGAATACTCTTATCTATCTCTCTGAATATTATGAAAATGAATTCGATGAGCTGACCAAGAACCTCTCTAGCTCTATCGAGCCCGTGCTAATGATCGTGATGGGGGTTTTGGTAGGATTCGTCGCGGTCTCCGTCATCACACCAATATATGAAATCACCAATAGTCTCAACAGATAGTGGTCTAACCCTGAGAAGTTTCAAAAGTTCGCAGGGTTTTACACTTATAGAAATCATGATTGTAGTCGGCCTGATCGCGATAGTGGGAGGGCTGGGGCTTTATTTTGGTTTTGATAATTTTCGTGGATATTCTTTTCATTCAAATAGAGACCTTTTGGTTTCCGCGCTGCAGCACGCGCGCAGTCGCGCCGTATCGAATATTTGTTATGGTAGTTGCTCTGATGGCAAATCACATGGAGTCTACATAGAAGATGACCAATATATTATTTTCCAAGGATCAAGTTACGATGATAGAGACCAAGAATATGACGCCATTATTGAAACTAATCCTGGGACGACACACCAAGGTATGAACGAAGTAGTTTTTGCGCAACTGAAAGGTGACGCCGATCCTGGAGAAATTGAACTGGAAAATGATTACAATGAGCGGATGTCCACCATTACCATAAATAGTGAAGGGCAGATTATATGGACAAATTAATAAACAAATCAAAAAATCGGTGGAAAAATACTTCTGGATTCGCTACCCTGGAACTGATGATCTCTCTGGCTATCATTAGTTTAATTTTGACCGCGGTTATTTTAGTATCTTTTTCTAATCAATCATTTTTAATAGGTAGTCAGACTAGCAATGAAGCGATGAAACTCGCTCAATCAATCGTGGAAGAGGAGCAAGCTCTAGCACGTAAAGATTTTAATTTAGTTAATTCCACTACTCTGCCAGAGCAGGATATTTATACGAGGAGTGTCAGCGTAAAAACATTACCAGATTTTTTAACCAAAGAAGTAAAGGCAGTGATTAATTGGAAAGGTGAACGCGGACAAGATAAAGTACTGGAATTGAAGACTTTAATTACTAATTTTGATTCTCCGGTCGGAGGAAACACCTGCGACTCTAATCTTGCGGGCGATTGGAGCGATCCGGAGATAGAACAAACCATTGATTTCTCTACCCTCCCTGGTATTCCTGTCTCTGCTTACACAATTTCTGACGTGGATGCTTTTAAAGGCAAACTTTATGTTACGGCTAGTGAAACAACTAATCTAACTGATCCAACATTTTTTGTTTTTGATATTTCTGACCCTTCTGATCCAGAGCTAGAAGGAGAAATTGACAATGAAAGCGCTTCAACGACTAGTGCTGGCCTCAGCGCAGTTCGTGTTTCCGAAGACCCCGCAGACATGGATAGAGTTTACGCTTATACTACTAACGCATATATGTGTGATCCGACTACCATCAATCCTGCTTGCAATGGTCAGCTTTATATTTTTGATGTTACAAACCAAAATCCTGCCGTGGAAGCTAAAATCAAAATTATAAGTTCGCCCGCTATTGTAGGACCGACAGCGGGCACGAGCGTTTTCTATAAAAATGGTTATGTATTTGTGGGTTTAGTAAAAACTGATGGTCCGGAATTTAATATTTTGGACGTGCACAATCCGGAGGATCTAAGCAACGGCTCTTATTCGGCAGTCGGGAGTTTTGAAACTGAAGATGGGTTGAATGCTCTCCACGTGCGAAATAATTTCGCTTATTTAGCGACGACGAATCTCACTAGCGATGATGAATTGAGAATTCTAAATATTTCCAGTTTAAATGCTCCCTACCCCGGAGCGAGTGGAGCATATTACGGTTTCAACTCAGCGACCGGCGCAGGCCGTGGCAAAAGTTTGTACTTAGTTGGCGACAGATTATACCTCGGTAAGACCAGCCCAAACGCTGGCAACGATTTTCATATACTGGATAATTTAAATCCGGCAGGAACTTTGACCGAATTAGGAGGCATAGACGTGGGCTCTAGCATAAACAGCCTCATCGTGCGCGACTACTTATCCTTTCTTCTGACAAATTCTCAACTACGAGTTTATAGGACGGACGACGAAGGAGCGATAAGCTTATTAGGTTCCCTCTCGTTACCTTCTACTGGTAGCTCGACTGAGCCATCGATGGATTGTGAGGGAAATCGCCTTTACATTTCTGCTAATAATGCAATCGGCGAAGGATCAATTTATATTATTGCACCAAATGAATAAAAATAAATTCAAAAAGAATAGAGGTCTCACCCGTAGGTCTACGACCGAGGGTTTTACTTTAATTGAAATGATAATTTATATTGGACTTTTTGGCTTGATCATGGGCGGCGCTCTGACTTCAGTTTATGGAATCTTGGAAGCGAACGCTCGCAACCAGGCGAAAGCGATGGTCCAAGAAGAAGGCGCTTTTCTTTTGGGGAAAATTGATTGGGCGATAACCGGAGTATCGAGCGCCAACGTAGACCCGACTGGAAGAATATTGACGCTCACAAAGTATGAACCCACATCTTACAATCCTTTAGTTATTACCATTAGTACCGGAGGCGACATTTCTATCAAAAGAGGAACAGGTAGCGAACAAGGATTAAATAATTCTAATATCTTTGTCACCTGTGAGGCGGGCGGATGCTTTGAAAAAATTCTGGCAACAGGTGACGGTATCAATCCGGAAAGCGTTTCTGCTAATATGATCGTCAACTCCAGAACAGCTGACGGATTCCCCTATTCACAGGAATTTTTTACCATTAAATATCTTAGAAAATAATGAAAAAATTTACAAAAAATAAACAAAGTGGGTTCATGGCGCTAATGGCTACGCTTATTCTCTCTGCCGTTTTAATGATGGTAATGTTTTCAAATACCACCTCCTCTTTCTTTGCCCGTTTTGATGCATTGGGAGGCGAATTTAAAAGAGTCAGCCTGGGTCTATCGGAAGCTTGTACAAACATGGCGCTTCTGCGAATTTCACAAGATTATGATTATGCAGGAGACGAAACGGTGGACGTTGATTTAGAGGAATGCTATATCCAAACTATCACTTATAGTGATTTTACCGATGATTCTGATGGTAATGAAATTAGCAAAAAAGCGACCATTAAGACTCGGGCGCAATATCCGGAAAACAATGGTTCTTGGAGTACAAATAAAATTGTTGCTCGGGTGAAAAATCCCAAATACACAGTCGTTCCGCCTCCAACTTGTTCATTTGATGCAAATACCAATTCCATTTCGTCAGGACAGCAAGTCACCTTCGGTTGGAGTATCGGGGGAAATGCAAATAATTTTTCTGTAATTAGGGATATTGATGGAGACGAAGAAGAAATTTTCTCTGATACTACTTCACCAATTGAAGAAGATGAGGTTGCCGATAGTCCAGAAGAAAGCGCGACTTATACCGCCACTGTTTCCGGGCCAGGCGGAGAGACGCAGTGCGCCACTCCTCAGTCAGTAGTCGTCCAACCGGCGCTCTCCTGCGCGGATACGGTCATGGTGCTTGATCGAACAGGCACAATATTTAATGTGGGAGCCCAAGTTCCAGAAAAAGCGGCAGCAAAAGTGCTTCTTAATTTATATAAATCTGTTGTGCCAACACCAAAAGTAGGAGTTGTACGTTTTGGAGATAATACAAATGGCGGTGTAGAAGCCCAAGTAGTGCCGGACGGACCTGATAGCGGCATCGATCCGGACGGCTGGCTGTCCACAAATTTCGGAGATGATGACGCAGGAAATGATACTGACGGGGACCTTTACAATGCGGTAGAGTTGGCACTCAATACCCAAAGTAATGTCGGGACCAATGTGGCCGATGCATTTAATGCCGCGGAGGACGAGTTAAATAGCACACGACACACAGCTGGAAAAGCAAAAGTTATGCTTATTGTTTCCGATGGACAGCCAAACGAACCCCCGAATGGTGGAGGTCCCAGCGACTCCGCCAGAGAAATCACACTCGATGCTGCGGACGCAGCAAAACTTAGCGGTATAGAAATTTTTACTATCCACTTCGGTACGGATCCAGCAGGATTTGAAGGAAGAGAACTTATGGCCGCACTTGCTAGTGGCGTTGCTACGACGCCTTCGCACGGTGGACATGATGGAGGAAGCCATACATCGGGCGCAATATTTGAGGGAAATGTAGCGGCAGAGAATACAGACGATGACCACTTCTTCATTTCAACTTCTCCCTCTGGGGCTGATATGCCAGCTGTTTTTGATACGATAGGTAAACTCGCCTGCCCGGCTTCTGTTCCGCCTCCACCACCGGGTCCTCCTCCATCCCCTCCACCTCCACCTGTCGCTCCAGCACCGCTTTTGATTGATTCCTGGGATGAGGTGTTAAGTGTGGAGCCCTAAATGTTATCCACAGGAGAATTTGTCAGGGTCTTGCTTTTTTCCAAGATGTGTGCTATAAATATATTTATTAAAAAGTCGATTATTATTAGATTATTAGTAGATCATTAACTTATGAAGTCAAAAATGATAAGTAAAAATAAGGGTTTTACGTTGATTGAGATCTTGGTCGTAATAGGAATTATTGCAATCTTGGCGGCTATCGTCATTATTGCTATTAATCCAGCAAAGCAATTTGCTCAAGCTCGCAACACTCAGCGAACTGCGAATGTGAACGCGATTTTGAATGCTATCGGACAACGTATGGCAGACAACAAGGGTGTTTTCGAAGGAGACTTTGATATAGGTTCGGGTAATTATTCTTGTCCAGCACTTTCTTCCGTAGATGAGGTGGAAGAGATAGAAGAGGAAGAGGACGGATGTTTAGTACCTACCTATATTGCAGAATTACCTTCTGAGCCAACGCCGGGAGGAGAAAAATACACCGTTGAACTAGACAATGGCCGTGTTAAAGTTTGCGCGCCGGAGGCTGCAGAGGAGGATGCTCTTCCAGACCCAGCAGAAATTTGCGTTACTCGCTAAGTCTTGCTAGGTAAATTATAAATTTTTACTTAAACAAAAAGCCCCGACAGGGGCTTTTTGTTTTTTCAAACAACACTAGAGAGTTTGAAAATATTCTGGCGTGTTTATACTCATCCAGTCCAACAGACCTCGCATGACCGTGGAAGCGTTGACGCTATTTGTCGTGGGACCCGACTCCATCATAATGGTAAAAGCGTATTTCGGACTCTGGTATGGGAAAAATCCCATGACCCAGGAATTAATTCTATTTTTTGATGCGCCCAGCTGGGCGGTACCGGTTTTAGCGGCAACCTCTACGTAAGGCACATTTAAAACTACTGCCGTGCCGTAAGAGACCGCCTGTCGCATTCCGTCGTGGACTACGTCATAATATTCTTTCTTGATATCTATCGCCTTTACATTCGCTTCTCTTTCTTTGTCCCCTAAGATAAAGTGTGGAGTAACCAATGTGCCAAAGTTGGCAATAGCTGACACAGCTCTTCCCATCTCTATCGGGGTCACCTGAAAGCCATATTGACCAATAGTCGTGTTATACGTGTCTCCGACGCGCCAAGGGTCACCTTTGAAATTCTCTTCCTTCCACTCGGGGCTCGGGATTGTGCCAGACGTTTCATCTGGCAAATCAACCCCCGTCACTTCATCAATGCCGAAAATTTTAGCGTATTCTTCTATTTTTAAAATACCCAATCCCTTTTGACCCTCAAATCCCCCACCGATAGTATAAAAATATACATCCGAGGATACAGCCAGCGCTTCTCGCATATCCGTCAAACCATGAGCTTTCCAGTCCTTAAAAACACTCTCTTGATCTGGGAAATATGGATTCGGTATAGAGATTGAACCGGTTGAGAGAATTTTTTTGTATTGGTCAATCACCCCCTCCGCTAAGGCCCCTAATGCAAAAAATGGTTTGACGATGGAGCCCGGCGTATAGAGCCCAGAAATAGTTCTATCTAGAAAGACTTTTCTTTTATCTTCTAAATAACCATTGATTACTTCGCTATTCTCTCCCAGCGAAAGAACCTCCGAATCATATTCCGGAAAACTAGTGGAAGCTATAACCTCGCCATTTCCTACATTTAAAATCACTCCGGCTCCGCCGCCGAATGAATTACTATCGGAGAGATTTTTAATCAAATTAAATAATTCTGCCTGAATGCGCGAATCAACCGTCGTCACCAAATCGGCTCCTCGCTCTGGAACATTTATTATGTTTTCTGAATGAACTGCCCCGCGAGCATCTATTTCTATTATTTTTGATCCATTCATGCCCTTGATTTGCTGATTGTAGACTTTTTCCAGTCCATCCTTGCCCTCAAATTCGCTTTGCCAATAATTACCGGAGCTATCTTTAGCAGGATTGCTGACATAGCCGAGCAGGTGCGCAAATCCGGGAGATTTATAAGTGCGTACCCCGAACTCTTCTTTCCCTTCTTTATTCCAGGCAAGCTCAATTTTATTTCTGTCGTAAATTATTCCCCGATCCGCGAAGAGAGTCGTCCTGGTTAAAATGTTATTTTCACTTCTTAGAAGATAGGTTTCTCCCCTGGCTATCTGCAAATATCCAAGTTTTATAAAAAATATTAAAACAGCCAGAGTAAAGAATAGGCCAAGGAATAAAATAGTTGTTTGCGTAATTGGTTTTTCGATGCGGCCTTCAAATTGCTGACGATTGAAATTCTGTAGATTATGAGAATCGAGAAAAATTTCATCCGGTTCGACGAATTGGGTTGTTTCCTTTATTCTATTTTTTTTAAATATTTTGAAGATCATTGGTGGTATTGTGGGTAAAATTTAAGTTTTTTCTTCATAAATTCTATAGTTAGCAAAAGTAAGATTGAAATAAAAAAAGAAATAAAGGTAAAGCCGAAAAATCTTGCCTCCCCTGTTCCATAAAGCAGGTCAGAGATCAAAAACAAAATTATACTTTCCCAAAAAACCGGGAAATAAAGCATCATCCCGAAAGCCAAAAAGAGCGAGAGCCAAAACGGCATAAAAAGGATTGAAAGCAAAAGTATCAGGGAAGCTAAAATTCGCAGTACCATCTTTCCATATTACTCCAAAAAGAATTAAGACGCGAGCTTTGACGCTAGTCCGGTATAATTTAGAGGCGTGATTTTCAATAATTCTTTTTTTATTTTAGGAGGAACGTCTAGATTTTCAATGAATTTCTTTAAATCCGCCAGCGATACCGATTTCCCGCGGGTCAGCGCTTTTAATTTTTCATATGGAAATTCTGCACTTTCCCTGCGGAGAATTGTCTGAATGGCTTCTGCAATCACTTCCGGATGGTTATTTAAATCCGCTAACGCTTTTTCTTTGTTTACTACAATTCTGCTTAATTGATTATTTAAATATTTAAAACCTATCAAGCTATGAGCGAAAGCCGTACCGATGTTGCGCAGTACTGTAGAATCAGAAAGATCACGCTGCAATCGCGAGATTGGCAGTTTTCTTCCAAAAAATTCGAACAAAGCATTTGCCACACCGAGATTCCCTTCGCTGTTTTCCACAAACCATGGATTTATTTTATGCGGCATTGTGGAAGAGCCTACTTCCCCCTCTACAGCCTTCTGGCCAATCCAGCCGTCGGAAATATAGCGCCATAAATCCTGATTAAAATCTATGATAATGGAATTTACACGTCTCATGTTATCAAAAAGTTCAGTATAACTGTCGTGTGGTTCTATTTGGGTGGTAAACAAATTTACTTCCAGATTTACACCGCGTAATTTTCCTATTTTAGGAATCAAGGCAGAAGAGAATCTTATCCAATCAATTTTAGGATAAGCAGCAACCAGCGCATTATAGTTGCCAGTGGCTCCATTTAGTTTAGCTGATATCTTCTGATTTTTTAATTGATTCAGTTGGCGCTTTAATCTCTCTTCAAATATTTTAAATTCTTTTCCAAAAGTTGAAGGCGATGCGCTCTGTCCATGAGTCCGCGCGAGCATTGGAACTTTTTTATTATCTTTCGCGAATTTGCCGATTTTTTTTACAACCTCTTCTAAAACAGGCAAATAAACTTTTTTCAAACTCTCACTAATCGACAAAGCGTAAGCGATATTGCTAGCATCCTCGCTGGTGAGGCCAAAATGCACAAACTCTAAAGCATCTTTTAAACTTGTCGCTCCAAGTTTTTCTTTTATAAAATATTCTATCGCCTTAAAATCATGGTTAGTAGCTCTGATGTTTTTATAGCCCTCGAGCTCAATTTGGCTTATGATGCTCGCATTTTGCTCATTTAAATTATATAAGTTTCTGATTGTCTTTTTTTCCTTTGGTGAAAATCTTCTCAAATTTATACCTCGGATATCGGAAAGCGCAATCAAGTATTCCCCTTCAGCAATAATTTTATACTTCATCGAAGCCGCTTCGCTAAAGTAAGGTGCTAGATCTTTGGTGTATTTGCCGTAGCGTCCATCTATTGGAGAGATTGAATTTAATGACATTATATTCCTGCCTTGCCGGCAGGCAGGTTCGCTAAATTATTTTTAATCCTCTTCATTATCGGCTGGGAAAAATCATGATTAAATGGTTTACCGCTAATCGTCTCGTAAATTTCAATATATCGGCGGGAGAGTTCAGCCACTAGCTCCGGGGGGGCTAGTGGGAGCTCTTTGTCCTTATACGGATCGCAATGCTCTTTAAACCAAAGCCTTAAAAATTCTTTATCAAAATTCTCTGGCTCTTGTCCTTTTGATATCCGTTCTTCATAACTTTTTGCTTGCCAATATCTAGAGGAATCGGGTGTATGAATCTCATCTACT
>Ga0209542_10016251_pt1 | contig 12369 bp, 12 predicted proteins | sample RifCSPhighO2_01_FD_184028 | JGI IMG/M metagenome (GOLD analysis project Ga0209542, IMG submission 184028) | Soil microbial communities from Rifle, Colorado - Rifle CSP2_plank highO2_0.1 (SPAdes) (version 2) | ecosystem: Environmental > Terrestrial > Deep subsurface > Rock core/Sediment ...
CCTAATTTCTGTCCTATTTCTGGAAATGATAACTTTGTTTCTTCTCTTAGTAGAAACATAGCTACTTGGCGTGGTTTTACAATTTCTTTCTTTCGGCTTCTTTTAATAAGGTCACTTGAAGAAATGTTATAAAACTCAGCCACTGATTTGAGTATCGACTGTGGTGATGTTTTTCTATAAGGGCTGCTTAGGTAAGTGTTAAGGATATTTTTAGCTTCTTTTGTGTCAGGGATTCTGTTATAAATCTGACTGAAAGCGCCTACTCTGTTTAAGGCTCCTTCCAGTTCTCTTACATTCTTTTGAATATGAGTAGCGATATAGACTAGAATTTCTTCGTTAAAGGTATAGTTTTTTTCGTGACTTTTTTGTTTTAATATTGCTAGCCGTGTTTCGAAATCAGGAATTCCAATGTCTGCTATCATTCCTCCCTCGAAACGTGATCTTAATCGTTCTTCCAGGGCTGGAATTGCCTTTGGTGGTCTATCTGACGATAAGATGATTTGCTTATTCTTGCTGTGCAACTCATTAAATGTGGAAAATACTATATCCTGTGTTTTTTCTTTGCCGGCTATAAATTGAATATCGTCTATCATCAGCAGATCTAATTGAGAATATTTAGACTTGAGGTCTTCTATTGTTCTGTTAATAAGGGATTCCAGAATGCTTGCCGTAAATCTTTCAGCTGAAATATAAAGAATATTTCTTGATCCGTTTTCGGTCAAGATTTTGTTTCCCATAGCCTGAAGAAGGTGGGTTTTACCCAGGCCAACCCCGCCATATATAAATAAAGGGTTATAAAGTCTGCCTAAATTTTTAGTTACAGCCAGACATGCTGCGTGAGCCAGCTCGTTACTTGATCCGACAATGAATGACTCGAAATTATATCTCTTGTTAAGGTTGGTGGTCTTATCGATATCCTTATCATTTCCGCCGGTCGAGGCGTCTTCCATATCTCTTTCGAGTATAATATTGGAAAAGTCGTGTTTTGCTAACTCTACCTTAGGTCGGCCTATAATGTAACGCACTTCTCTTACTTCTGGAACGAGATTTCTTATCGATGAGAGAATTTTTTTATTAAATTTATTTTCGAGCCACTCTTTTATGAAACCATTGGGTACACTTACGACCACAGCGTTCTGATCTTTAGATAAGACGGAGGTGTTTTTAAACCAGGTGATAAAGTTAGCCCTAGAAATAGATAATTCCATTTCTCCAAGTACCGCTTTCCATAATTCTTCGTTTGTCATAGTTGGTTTGCTAAGTAAAAATAAAGCTTCTAATATCTGAAAACTTATCCTTTAGTATAGAACGACTAAAAATATTCAGGAAGAACACAAACGGTTGATATGCTGTGTATAACTTATACAAGCTCAGGCAAGATTACAATATTGACCCCCCATCTTTTCTATATTGAAATACAAGAAAGTGAGGGGTTGACCATCAGCTGTTTAAAAATGTATAATTAAGCTCTATGAAGACTACTTTATATCGGCCAAAAAAGAAAAAAAGAAAGAGAAAGCATGGTTTTTTTGCAAGGTCGGCATCTAGGTTTGGTAAAAATGTCTTAGCGAGAAGAAGGAAGAAAGGAAGGAAGCGACTTACGGTTTAACATTTCGACATTTCGATATGTCGAAATTTCGATTTTGGCTTTACCAAAGAAAAACAGAATTGCTACTAAGAAAGAAATAGATCAGGTATTTAGGAGTGGGAGAACTGTTAAGGGCAGTTTTTTGTTCATCAGGTTTACAGGCAATCAAGCGGGTTGTTCCAGGTTTGCTTTTATCGTGTCCGCCAGGAATGTTCCTCTTGCTGTAGACAGGAATCGGGTAAAGAGAATGTTTTCCGAGGAAGTAATGAAAGACCGGGATTCCCTAAAAAAAGAGCACGATATCGTCGTTACGGTATTTAAAAAGATAGGGGAAAACCAATTCCAACACTTAGCAGAAGAGTTGAAAGAGGTATTGTTAAAAATACAAATTTAAGGGGAATGAAAGAACTTTTATTAAAAACAATTTATGGATATAAAAAACTATCAACCGTCTTCCGGGAAATAAGGGCTCCACTCTTCATATATACAGATTGTAAATTTTATCCATCCTGTTCTGACTATGCCGTTAAAGCGATAAATAAACACGGCGCCGTTAAAGGATCAGCGAAGTCTCTACTGAGAATTTTAAAATGTTCTCCGTTGTCATCGGGGGGCATAGATTTGCCCTAACTTAACTTCTAAACCATGTTAACCATTTTCAACGAAATTTTATATCGCCCGTTATTTAACGCCATGGTCTATCTTCAGGGTATAGTTCCTGGCGGGGACCTCGGATTAACCATTGTTGTCCTTACCCTGGTTATAAGAGCTTTATTTTCCCCATTGTCTCTTAAGACGATGAAATCTCAAAAGTCAATGAAAGAGTTGTCTCCTAAAATTGAGGAAATTAAGGCAAAATATAAAAACGATCACGCCGCTCAATCCGCCGCTATCCTTAAATTTTATAAGGATAATAATATCAATCCCCTTGCAGGATGTTTACCCCTGTTGATACAGATACCGATACTAATAGCTTTGTACCAGGTATTTATAAAAGGGATTACCCCAACGAGCTTAACTCTTCTTTATAGTTTTATTTCTGCGCCCGAAGGAATCAATCAAAATTTTATTGGGTTATTAGACGTCACTAAAAACAACCCTCTCCTTACAATATTAGCCGGGGGGCTTCAATTTATCCAATCCAAGCAAAGCATGGCCTTGCAAGCTGATGGCGGATCTCCGTCAGCTGGCGGAAAAGAATTGGCGGCTATAAGCAAGCAGATGTTGTATTTTTTCCCAATCATGATTATAATTATTGGTTGGAATCTACCGGCCGGTTTGATCTTATATTGGATAACGACCACCGTCTTTTCAATGTTTGAGCAGGCCTATATAAAAGGAAGAAATAGCCATTTATGAACGAAATCAACAAAATAAAACTGAATAAAGATGAAGTCGTAGAAACCATAAAGAAAGTGGTCAGTTTTATGAACGTTGATTGCCAGATTGAACTGAAAGAAGAACCCGCTGACGTCCGCAAAGAAAATGCAGCAGTTATATCAATTCAGACGCCCGCTAACGCCAGTTTTTTAATAGGCAAGAATGGCCAGAATCTTAAGGCGCTAGAGCATGTTCTTAGGGCCATGTTGGTGAAGGAAGGCGTCGACGGCACAATAGTAATCGACATCAATGATTACAGAAAGTCTAGAGCCGACTATCTCATTGATGTTGCCAGACAGGCTGTTATGAGGGTAAGAAATACTCAAAAAGCTGAAGCATTGTTCCCAATGTCTGCTTACGAAAGAAGAATCGTTCACATGGAACTCGCGGCTCACCCCGATATATCGACGGAAAGCATCGGTTCGGAACCGCAGAGAAGGGTAATAATAAAGCCATATCCATAGGCATCGCTTAGTCCCATTCCCATTTGAGGCCGTTTGGTTTCGCTCCTAGGTGTTAAGAGTGGGTCTGGAAAATTGGCTATTTTCTCGCTCCGTGTTCAACATATAAAAACCCTTGACAGAGGGTGAATATGAGATTACTATTTAGGCAGTGGACTATTCTTTTATAGGAGAAGCAGGCTATGTCCGACTTTATTTGTCCGCATTGTCACAGCCAGTTTTCTAGCGAGAAAATGGCTAAAGTTAGAGAAGAAACGACTAGACGAGAAAGACTAGCCCAATTGAAGGAAACATTCGTGATAGAAAACGGCTGGAAAGATAAAAAGAAAAAATTTGACAGAATATATCTAACAGCTTTGTTTTTTCCTATAGTTCTTTACTTTATCGCAGGTGGCTTGCTAATAAAATATGGTGCTTTTATGCACTACTTGAATTTTTTAATAGTCGGCACATTACTTTCAGCACTTCTTATCGTTGTAACAGGAGCAGTGGTTGAAAACATAATAGATAAAAAAGAAGATCGAGCATTCAGCGAGTGGCGTCTTGTGAGCGGCAATTAGCCGCTTTTTAGTTTTTTAGTTTGATAACTTCAATGCGTAAAGCATGCTGTCTATGTCGTTTAAAACAAAAATGTAATCTCCTGATCGGCTGAGGGCCAATTCTTTAGTAAGCAGGTTGATGCTGGGTGTTGCGACTAGCGTTTTGGATCTGTCAGTTAAATTTATTTTGTAGAACTCATCTTTAAACTGGGCTTGATTTTTAAGTCCGCAGATAATACTCTCTTCGTTAACCCAGATACACTTAGAAGTGTTAGTGCTTATTTCCAGCGTAACGGTGTCTTTGCTTTTAATATCTTTATAAAAAAGATGGTCGGAGTTTGTTTCGTCTTTTGCAGAGAATATAATTTTTTTGGCTGAAGGCGACCATTTAACATTGAGGTCACGCTGATAAGAAATAATTTTATTAAACCCGCCCCCTTCTTTTAAAATAAACAAGTCGCCGTACCCGTTTTTATCGTATGATACTATGGATAAAAAATCTGAGGGCCAGTTAATCAGTGCGTTGTTAAACCTGGTCTTCATCACCTTTTTTATAACGTTAGTTTTTTTTAATATTAGCAACTCTCCCTCGCTGCCGTTATTTGTTAACAAAGCAACCTGATCACCGTTCGGAGAAAAAGCTAAAGATCGGGTGTTACTATCCATTTCAACTGAACCACCTTTTTTAAAATTGAAATAAAAGTATTTCTTGTCATTCTTTGTGTCGTAAAATGAATATATGAGGGAGTTGCCATCGGGTGACAAAAACCCTTCGGATAAGCTGCCGTGTTTTAGGGTAGCTAGAACTGTTTCCCTGAGGTCATCAGTGTCTAGCTCAATGATGCTGGCATTTTTGTCTACGCCCACTATTTTTTTAGAGTTGGAGTATGGGTTAACAAAAGAAATGAATTTTCTGCTGCTAACAGGTAAAGTCTTTGGGGCTCTGTCCTCAGGAACCTCAATCTCAATGTTATTATTAAACCTTTCTACCAACGACCCGGTCTGATTTTTGGAATGCCACTCCGGCATCAAAAGATATCCTGATAAAAAGGCAGTAGCACCCAAAGTTATGAAAATAGAAGTTAATAGTACTTTTCGTTCCATTGTGGTTAGCTCTTGTTACTAACGGCTAGTGGCTAAGTTCTAGTAGCTAATTTGTTATGTGGTTGCTGTTTCCTCCACTGTTCCCAAAATTTGGCTCGAAGCTTCTTTTGCGTTTTGATAGCTTTCTTTTTCGGCTCTGTAGCTTAAGTAAACTCCGATCAGCTGCCAAGGCAAAATAGCCAGAAACGGGACTAAGTTTAATGTTCCGGCGGCAGCATACCTTAGAATGGGGCTCTTCGTAGACTTAGCTACTCCCCTTAGCGCCACTCTTGCCCGTCGGACGGTTCTCAAATGGAGTTTGCGGTATGCTTGTTTAGCTCCCGGAATATGGCGGCTCAACCTGGCAACTCTGACAAGGTTTCTCTCGGCGTTTGCTATGCGCTGGGTGATGACTTCTATATTTTTTTCAATATTGTCGACGTATTCGTCAGCTCGTTTTTGTTTCGTGTTGGTAAACCAAAAAACAAGGAGCATTATGACTGTGGCAAAACCGGAAATAAGCGTCCCGAAAGGGATGCCGGCGCCGGAGACATGGGCAAAAATATCCAGACCGTCAATGATGAGTCCCAAGGGAGCCAGTAAAACGAAATATTTAAAATATGAAGGGTGACGGAATTCTTGCCCTTGGTTGTATAGTCCTGTCGCTTCTGCTTGCGTGGCGTAAAGTTCCTGTTCCGCGGCAAGTTCGGTAGCGTATCGCCCCTCTTCTTCAGATTTTTGCTCGGGCTTATTATTTTTGTTTTGGCCAGGATCTGATTGGTTTGATCCCCGGTTGTTATAGGCTCTTCGCAATTTTAACTCTGTTTCTATTTCAGATGGACTCTTGCCCATGCCTCGCATAAACCCCACACTTCTTTTATCTGATTCTGAATCTCTCCATGCTTGCCGAGCTTGCTCTTGAGATTGATATCGGCGTTGTTGTTCGGCTGTTGGTTGTTCCCCGGATGCTAAAAACCTTCGCGTTTCTTCTACTTCAGCTGAACTCTTGCCCATGCCTCGCATAAACTCCGTACTTCGCTTCGTTTGGTCGGGCGTGCTATAAAAGCCATTAGCTTGTTCTTCAGGTTGTTGATTAGTTTGGTTTTCCAATTTATTATTACAAATTACAAATATAGCCAATTTACAAATCTACAAATTCAAGTTCTTAATTCGTAGATTCGTACATTCGTTCAGACTTGTAGTTGGTAGGAGAAATTATGAACGTAATTTCGCCCATTCTTCCTTTGCCTTCTCTATCTCAAGTATTTGTTTGGGGTCGGAGGTTATAATTTGATCTTCTGCGTATGATGCCACGACTCTGATGCCAATGTGGTCTTGGCCCACGAAAAACAATCCAAAACCAACCCTTGCCTCCAGGAGATAATATTTTTCGGCATCGGTCAGATTAAATGTTTTCTGGACGATATCTATCGCAGCCGGCGACTGTTTGGTAAGGATCTGAACAGAGGAGTTGGTAACTATACTTTTGCCTCGGTCGGTAGAAAGCATGTCGGCAATATCCTGAGAGATTGTCGTTAAGCCGAGGTAATATTTTCTGGCTCTTTTTGCAATGTTGGACAAAAAAGCGGCTCCGATCTCATATTTCATCAGCCACCAGGCCTCGTCGACTATTAAAAGACGCTTTTTCTGGGTTCTTCTTACCGACGTCCAGATGTGGTTGAGGATAGAATACATTGCTATCGGCCTAAGTTCTTCTTCCAGGTCTCGTATGCTGAACACAACTAAGTTGTTGTCCAGAGAAACGTTCGTGGGCATGTTTAAAAATCCGGCGAATGTGCCTTGAGTGTACTTTTTAAGCCGTACAGCCATGGATTCAGCGCCGGTTAACCCCTCAAGTATGTTTTGGAGGTCAGATAAAACCGGAGGCTCGGCATTGGCAAAGTTGGAGTCAGGGACAATATCTTTTATGGCATATGTTTGTATCAGGGCCTCGTCCAATATTGCGCTCTCTTCGGGCGTCAATTCTCCGAGTATCAGTCTCAGAAGACCGGTGAGGTCTAAAATATGCGATTTAAAAATGTCTGCCGGGGACTCGTCTGCTTTGGGAGACGGAAGGTCAAACGGATTAATGTGCTGATCGGAAGTAATAGATATCTTTACCGCAGTTCCTCCGACTGTTTCAGCAAGATACTTATATTCATCCTCAGGGTCAATTATCAGAATTTGGGCGCCGAATATTAAACTTCTTAGTATCTCAAGTTTTACCGTGTAACTTTTACCGCCGCCGGATTTCCCAAACACTACCGCATTGTAATTTTCCAGCTGAAACCTATCGAATAGGACAAGAGAGTTGTTGTGGGTGTTGATGCCGTATAGTATTCCGTCGTTAGAAGTCAGATCGAAGGACACAAACGGAAAAACAGAAGATAGCGGTTCGGTGTTAAGGGAAGTATGGATATTCAAGCGGTCATCGTTTAGGGGCAGTGTCGAGGTGAATCCTTCAAGCATTCTGAACGTCGCTGCCTTAGGAGAAATAAGCTGATATTCCAGCATATTTCTCAATTTGCTTTCTGTCTCGTTTAGTTCTTTTAAACTATCCTCATAAATAGTTATATATATACCGAGTTCGAAGAACTTATCTGTTCCTTGTTGAAGCCGGTCCCTAAGGACCTCTATGTCATTTATGGCTGTTTCCAGGATAGGATCTCTTACTTTTCCTTTGGCCGACTCTTCCATTGCCTGAGCTTCAAGACGGGTCAGCTGGTCTCGCAGTTGCTTTAGAACTGTTGATGTATTTTTTGGCAGGACAAATACAGAAACGTCAAAAACCCGGTCGAGATTGATAACCGGAGAAAACCAGTTAGTCTGCAAATACCTAGGATATGTTGCGAGAAAAACAGTCCGGGCAAACTTATCCCCTATTTGGATATGTGAAGGAGCAATGTTAAAAGCTCCCGGAGCCAAATACTCGGATAAAGTGTTTTTTGGTTTTTGTTCAGTAGCCATAATTTTTATTTTTCGGGATTATACAGTTCATAGTAAAGTTTTTTTATCTCTTCGTCCTCGAGTTGTTTTACCCTAAGGCCCAAACCGACAAGACCGCCGTAAACTATTTCTGCTCTCTGCAGCAGCTGGTTCTTGTATGAGTTAAATTGTTCTTCAGTGAGCTCTTTGGAGACAACTTTTGGGCTAAAGAGGCTTTTTAAGCTTTGAACCAGTCCGGTTGTTTCGGGTTTTTCATAAATATAAAACGGTATTATTGTATAAAACTTCTTAGACATTATGTTTGACAAACTGGACAGCTCTTTTATAAATCGCGAGTACTCCGAAGCCTGGATCTTTAAAAGCTCGTTTTCAGTCGACTCGACGATGCCGTCGATGGTTTTTAAGTAAGTTTCAATATTTAACTCTCTCGAACCGACGACTATTTGGAGGGGAAAGTCAACAGAGTTCAGAAATCTTTGGAAGCCCTGAAGTATCGCCGTTTGTTCTTCGGCCGACCTTAGCTCAAAATTTATTGCCGAAATTTCAAGAACAAGCCGAATAGAGCCGTTCTTGAGTATAACTACCCCTTCTCTGATATCGGAAATGGGGACTAAGTTTTCGGTGGAGTTTACTGACATAGTGGTCTAAATTCAAAACTCAAATTTTAAATTTTAATTGAATGTTTAAATGTTTTAAATTTAAAAAATTTAGATTTGATTTATAATTTAAAATTTGAATTTTGATTGTTCTTTCTAAAAATATATCTCTTCGGATTCAGAAAGTATGACAACAAGTAAGCGACGTAATTTATCAATGGCGCTCCCTCTATTTGCAGAAAGGCAAGAGCTGCAAATAATGCCGCTATAGGTATTCCAACAAGAAAAAATATGAAGCTGGGACCGGCAGTCATGAACAAAAGAAACAATATCGCCGCTCCGCCGGCCACCCACAGGAATTGTTTCAAAGTTAAAGGCCCGACCAGTTTTGTCTCCGTTTCTATAAATTGTGGCAGTTGAAATCTCATTTTATAACTTGCTGGCCGCTCTGCCATCCGCCTGCGGCAGCTTACGGCAGTACGCTCTTGGCCAACTTTTTCGTTAAAATTTCCGCTTGCTCGTCAACATACTTCAGTATGTTTCCTCGCAATGCTCAATTTTGCCTCAAGTTTGGCTAAGCCGGCTGCGTTCTAATTTTTTACGGATACTGTCGTTAATTTTCTCTGTTTCTTAAGTTTATCACATTACCTTGTTCGGTGTTTGGCGGGGGTTGTTGTGTTTGATTATTTTTGGCTTGCGCGATGCGGTCTTTAAATTTCTCTCTTTGCATATTTTTAATATCTTCTATTGCCGGCGCAAATAACTCGGTCATTATTTTTTGGGCTACTTGATTTGCGGTATTCATATCAATCCCTAGTTTTGAAGATATTAACGACGGAAAGTCGCCCAAGAAAACATCGGCAAGGAGGGTGTCCCTAATGATCCTGGTCAGTTCAGTTTTTTGGTCGGCACTCAATCTGAATGATTGCCCAAGATTTTCCTCTATAAACTCCGCAGTAGATAAGTTGATCAGGATGTTTTTAATTGGTTCTGGTAAAGACAAAACTTTTAGGATATGTTCCCTAAAATATCCCTCTGATTTGGATTTCAAGAAGAAATCAACGTTAAAAGGCGTTGAATATGGTGGCGAATTAGGGATACTGCTTTGTTGGTTTGAGATATTACTCATGTAATGATTTATTAAGGTATTAGGCCCGTTGGTGACACCGGTGGTAACCCCGTAGGAGGAGTTGTTCCACCGCTGTAAGTAGTTGGGTCAAGAATCTCTGAGAATAAAATTCTAATTTTTTCGTCACCATTTGGAGTGTTGATCAACTCTCTTTCCAGCCTATTAATATACGATCTTCTTGCTCCGCCTCTTCCCCCGCTGTCTCTTAATTGTTTTATGTAAGTCTTCATGGCTTCTTTAAATTCGTTGACTCTCCATGTATCCACTTTGATGCTTGCCGTATCCTTTATGTCACCACTCTTGAGATAACTGCTGTACATATGGGTTTTTAACTGGAATGCATATTCATTCGGTTGATTTATCTTGTAGTCTGATATGTCTTGGCCAGTCGTATTTCTTATCTCATTTCCATAAAGCTTATCAAATCCTTCTTCTGCGGTTATCCTAAGGTTAGAATCACCGCTTATAGCACTATCAAGATTGTATCTAACTATATAGTCTGGATTTACTTTTCCAATTTCTTTTGTAAATGCCTTGGCGTCGGCTGTGGTATGGCCTCCGAATGACTTAATGCCGGCTTTAATTTGATCATCGTTAAGCCCAGACATGGCCTTTTTGTCCGTCATAACATATCTGAACATCTCTCTCCTGGCGGCTACATTCTTTTGTAAGAAAGAATAATCGTAACCCGGCCCGCTTTCTGCTGCTGCCATTTTTGCTAAATCTGATCCTTTCATCTTTGAGAATTTTGCTCCGGCGGCGGTTTTGGCAAAATCTTCAGCAGCGAGAGGATTGTTGGAAAGTTCATGAAGTGTTGATGTGAATAAATCAGGATTCAGCTGTCCTATCTTTGCCGCCAATTTTCTATAAGCATACCCCTTTGGATCAGTAGCATTATAGCGCTTTGTCATAGCAAGAACTTCGGCTTCAGAAATTTTGCCGTTTTGATACTGACGCTCAACATCCTGATAATCTTTACCGGCTCTTTCAACAAAGGCTTTTTGATTAGAAATTTCAGCGCCCCTTACGCCAAATCCCTTAGCAAAACGGCCAGTTTGTTGTTTTAATCCGTATTCACCGCCATACAGTAAACCAAACCTTCCCGGCAACCCCTCTTCCTTTACTTGAGCCAATTTTTGCTCCGCTGCTTTTTGGGCTGCTGTCACACCTAGCCGTCTCATTGTGACCCCTCTTCCCCACTTGGCAACGCTAACTATTCCCGTTCCGGAAAATCGGCCGGCATTCATTGCTACTTTAGTGCCGCTAATTAAAAATATCGCGATCATGATGTAGTAGAATAATAGGCCAAAAGTAAAGTCAGATTGTAAGCCGGTTAGCCCCGTTAGTTTGTCGTTAACAAATGTTTGACCAAGACCGGCAATGACTTCATTCTTCTTGCTCAAAAAATAAAGAGCCAAGTACATAAAGAACAGATAGTATGGAAGAAAGAGGTTCCATGCCAGAAACTGGTGCCACCAGTTTTTATAAACCTGTTGTGTCGCCGGTAGTATATTTAAGAGCCATGCTGCCGGGGATACGATAAGGAGCGCCCATAGTATGGGGATTCTGACAAACGCAACCACAAGAGGCACGGATACGCTTATTAAAAAAGTAAACGCCAAGAAGATAGCAAAAATCATGGTTGTAAAAGATGAAAAAGTCAGATCTGTAATTGCCTCAGCCCTATCTTGGGCGGACGCGGCATCCGGTAATAAGTTCCACGGTTCCAACCCTTGTCCAAGCCGGCCTGATATATCGCCCATCGCGGTAAGAAATGTATTATTAAGGATTTGAGTCCCGTCAATAATCAAACCGCCGATAACCAAACTGAAATTGATAAGCAATGCCGCCATCAGAAACTTGGGGATCAGCGACCTGAAATCATATCCTTGTATTTTGAATATGGTTCCATAAGCCATAACAACGAGAGCGATAATGAAGAACATGTTGGCTAGGTCGCGCATAATTTTCCAGCCTTCTTGTATGACCGGAACATTCGTGTAAATTCTTATATTGACAACCCATGCAAGTATTTGAACTGCAAGGCCCATAAAAGTGCCTACCGCCGAAAATATCAGATACGCAGAGTAACCAAAAATGTTAGCCACAGCCTTATAAGTAAAATCGCCTATGCTGAACGGGTTAAGAGTAAGAGCATGCGCGCTAAAAACCGGCAAAAATAAGCCGAGAATCAGAACGGTTAGAAATAATTTTTTTGAAAAATTTCTCATTTATATTTTACTGGACACAGCTTAATGGAATGTCTCCAGTATATTGGACTGTTGCCGCATCTCGCATGGGCATATCCCCCGCCCCCGCGTTACTTATTGCGTCATATCGCTCAACAACTGAGTCTGCACTGCGCCAAACGGCTATAAGGTCGCCGGTATTGGGGTTGTTATTTCCGTTAAGAATATTTGTCGCGGCAATAAATCCAGCTGACTGAAGTTCTTGAATCACAAAAACGAGAAATGTAAATGAATTGTCGGTTGTATTGGGCGCGTCGGCTATTCCGTCGGGGTTGTCCGCAATGACAGCATTGATTGCTGACCAAAGGTCTTCTTCGTAGTTTGCGGCAGTGTTGCCCGGGTCAGCGCACGACCCACCCCCTCCGGGTGGTGGAGATACGGGAGTAGAAGTTGGAAAC
>Ga0209542_10016252_pt1 | contig 12367 bp, 12 predicted proteins | sample RifCSPhighO2_01_FD_184028 | JGI IMG/M metagenome (GOLD analysis project Ga0209542, IMG submission 184028) | Soil microbial communities from Rifle, Colorado - Rifle CSP2_plank highO2_0.1 (SPAdes) (version 2) | ecosystem: Environmental > Terrestrial > Deep subsurface > Rock core/Sediment ...
CCGCCATACCGTATGAATGCACCGACTCGCGAGAGTTGGAGGTTCACGACTGTGCCACTTGCACCGATCGTCAGCTTCTTGCAAACTTTGAAGCCGGCGTAGAGTGGGTTCACGACCAGTTTGGGATCGTTGTCGCGATTGAACGGCAGGACAACCTTTGGTGCCGCGAAGAAGTGGATCTTTTTCACATTCGCGATGATGACGAGTGACGGAAGAACCGCATACTCGTCGTTATCGCGCAGGCCGTAGACCAGTGGGACGACCGTTAAGGTTTTCCCGATCGACGTCGGCCGCCCGATGCCAGCTGCAAACTCATGGAGAACGCCATCTTCAGCTGGCGAGGCCGAGGCCCAACCGTCGAACACCACGCGATCGGTCAGCTTCGTGTTGAAGCCGACATACGCGAGGGTTCCATGCCCGTCAGTATCGGTATTCATGCGAACGTCGAGGCTTGACGCAAGGGCGGGAGTGAGAACGATTACCGAGAGCAGGATAGAGAGGAGGATTCGTGTTTTCACGTTAGCACCTTTCATGTAAGTGGTAAGGCCTAGTTGACTGTCTTGGCCATAGTGTATAATATATAGAGAGAGTGGCCAATATGACACTATGGTGATTAGTAGCACTACATTATATTAGCCGTTTAAAGTAATACTTTTTTAAATACCACCCCTCGCCCCTCCTTCAAAAGGAGGGGAAGTGCGGCGCGGTATCCCCTCCTCTCGGAGGAGGGGTGTCTCCCGCAGGGAGACGGGGTGGTGTCACATCTCTTTCGCAATCGGGATGCAACTTCACCCCAGTCAAAATGAGACGCCCCGTTGGGGCGTCTCTACAAAACGCATTATGGCTATAGATGAACTTCAACAACTTGGATTATCGCTGAATGAAGCGAAAATTTATGAAACATTATTGGATTTAAAAGAATCCAATGTTGCTGATATTGTCACAAACAGCAAAATCCATCGCAGAAATGTGTACGACGCGCTTAATCGCTTAGTTGATAAGGGATTGGTGTTCCCTGTGCTTACCAAAGGGCAGAATTTTTATTCTGCTGTTGATCCTGCAAAATTATCAGAAATGATTGAGGAAAAAGAAAAAATGCTTGCAGATATTTTGCCAGGATTGCAAAATAAGTTTCAGGCGCGGGAAGTAATGCAAGAAGCGTATATTTATAAAGGAATAGAGGGTTTTAAAAATTATATTCGTGATATTATTCATACTGGTGCGGATGGGTATTTTGTTGGCGCAAAATTAGGATGGTTTGACGAACGAATAAAGCCGTATTCAGAGCAGTTATTTAAAGAGGCACGTAAAAAGGGATTAGTGATGCATCATATTTTTGATGCCGAGGTTAAAGAACGCCATGCAGATGTTTTAAAACTATTTGATACTGCCGGCTGGTTGTATCGGTTTTTCCCTAAAGAATTTTCCACTACTTCTGCGATTGATATATTTGGTGACTCTGTGGTGACGTTTACTGGGTTGTCCGAGAAAAAATTAGAAGATAATGTGACACTATTTGTGTTGCGAGATCCGCAATTGGCGGAAAGTTATCGCACTTGGTTTCGGTTTATGTGGGATAAGTGTGAAAGACAGTAACCACCTCGTCACCCGCAGGGTGACACCCCTCCTCCGAGAGGAGGGGATGCCGACGTCGGTGCCCTTACAATAGTTTGATAAACTTTTGGATTATGGGAGGTAAGTATTTTATGCCGACGTTTGATTTGGAATATAGGTTGCGGGAACAGGGATATACTGCTATTGCCGGTGTGGACGAGGCGGGGAGAGGGGCGTGGGCCGGGCCGTTGTATGCTGGCGCGGTTGTTTTAGATGACGTGGGCGCTGGAGTGTTGAGTGGGGTTGTGAAAGATTCCAAAGTGATGACACCAGCGCGTCGGGATCAGGCATACGATTTGATTATTGCTCATGCGTTATCATGGGGCGTGGGGTTCTCATCGCACGAAGAAATAGACACACTTGGTTTAACGCGCGCGAACCAGCTTGCCGCGGAGCGAGCATTACAACAACTTACGCAACCGTATGACTATGTTCTTTTGGATGGACGGCTTAAGATAAGTCATAGCGTACCAATCATCAGACCTCACCCTGCCCCTCTCCTGCCTCAGGAGAGGGAACGAATTCCTCAACAATCAATTATTGATGGTGATGCGAAGTGTTTAAGTATTGCCGCGGCATCTATTATTGCAAAAGTGTCGCGCGATCGGGTGATGAGAGAATATCATACACAATATCCGGAATATGGATTTGACACCCATGTTGGATATGGAACTCGAGAACATCAGGCGGCATTAAGCGCGTATGGGGTGTGTCCGATACATCGAAAGTCATATAGCCCGATTAAGAAATTACTTGTGTGAATGAATGAGTTTTTATGGTATACTTATAAAGCAAAGAGTAAAGGGCAAAATATAAAATGACAATTTAAAATGTAAAAATATATATTACTTTTTAATCTGTTATTTTGCATTTTGATTTTTACTTTTTACATTATTATTTCATACTGTATGCCTACAATGGTTGCGTCTGAACAATTTTTAAAACCAAAAGATATTTTATTGGCAACTGGCATTGCGCAAGGAATGCGCATAGCTGATTTGGGATGCGGAAGCGGGTATATCACAAAGGTTGCGGCGCGATTGGTTGGCCCAACCGGAGTTGTGTTTGCCGCGGATATAAAACGCCCAATTTTACAACAGTTAGAACGGGACGCTTTTGCATTAGGGTTTTCCAATATCCATACTGTGTGGACAGATTTGGAAATTATTGGCGCAACCAATATAGCGCCTGATTCGATTGATATAACTTGTCTTGTTAATGTGCTCTTTTTATCTCACCATAAGGATTTGATGATACAAGAGGCAGTGCGGCTGACAAAACAAGGGGGCAGGGTATTGGTTGTAGATTGGAAAAGAACCAATACTCCGTTTGGGCCGTTGCCTGATGAAAGAGTGGATATGCGCATGGTAGATGAAATCGCAACAAAATCAGGCCTGGTCAAGATTGACAGCTTTGAGGCAGGGACATACCATGACGCAAGAGTATATCGTAAATCATAATATATGACATTTCCTTCACTTAGCGGCATGTGGTTTTGGCTTGTTGAAATGGCTCCTCGGACAGTATCTCAACCGGTGCTTGCGTTGTTTTTGATAGCGGTAGGGGCTGGTGTAGTTGCGTTAATGGTGCTAAAGGGGGTTGTTGTTCCTCGCGTTCGCGGTCCTAAGAAACGTATAGTGCGTCATGCTCGCAGGTGGCTGTGGACATGGGTGATTGTGGTGCTTATTGAGTTGTTTTTAAGGCAGGAGCGGATACCTATTTTAAGTCAAAGGATATGGTTTGTTATGTTTGTATTAGCGATGATAGTGTGGGCGGTTGTTGTTATGTATATCGCAAAAGTTGTTGTGCCAAAAAAAGAGCGGGAATTGATGTATAAACAGTAATGCTATGCATGCGTTTGGCAAGAGATGCGAAGATGTGGCAGTCGCGTATTTAAAAAAGCATGGATATATCATTCTTGATCGCAATCAAACATATCCTCAAGGAGAAGTAGATATTATCGCGTTTTCACCAGACCCTTTATGGAAAGGGCTTTTTTATTTTGCCCAACACGGCGCCGTCGCTTCGCGGTTGATTCGTGACGATAGAGGAGTGTTGGTTATTGTTGAAGTAAAAGCGCGGCAGGGCACTGATATGGCGCCTGAAGATCGGGTAGATAAAAAACGGTTTTTAAAATTAACATCAGCAGGAGTATTTTTTTGCGAAAAGTATCGGTTTTTTTGCCCGCGGTTTCGTGTAGATGTGATTTCTGTTCTTCTAACACCGCATGAAACATATCGTGTGAGGCATGTAAAAGGATTTTATAGGGCATAACAAGGATATTTTGCTGTATACGGGACTGTCGCCGAATACCGTATTTGGCATAAACCCGTGAATTTCGGTAAATTTTTTCAAAAATTTTTTCGCTAATGTATCCACATTACCTCAAAAATTGTTTGAAAAAATTTCCTCGAAATTCACAATTTTCTGCTCAAAAGAGCATTTGGCGACAGTCCCTATACACATTTTTTCCACAGAATTGTCCACTTGTGATTGATAGGTATGGGCTGTACAGTAAAGTGTTATTCGGCCCCATGCTGGGTAACGTATGTCATGGTTGTGAGAAGAAGTGAGACAGCTCTCAAGTCATGGATTGTATTGTTCTTTGACAGATGTGATCTGCAGACAGAGGGTGTACGTAATCCTCTGAAAGGTCGACAGGTCATGATGTGATGTCCATAAGTGTATTCGTTATGTTATTTGTGTGGTATGAAAAAATTCTGCATACGTTATTTTTTCGCCATGGCGTTCGCGCTGTGCTTGGCGTTTGTTGTTGTGGTGATCCCTGCATATGCGCAAGGGAGCGTTCCAGTTCCGACAGTTCTTTCAATACAAGAAGGGCAGTCGTTTTCAACCGGGCTTCCGGTGATAGCAGGGGTTACCAAAAACAATACGCGCGTTGCCGTGTTTATTGACGGTACGTTGAATGGCTTGGCGCGCGTGGTGAGCGATCCGTCCGGTACTGCAAGTTTTAGCTATGTCCCGTTTTTACCGCTCAAACCAGGACTTCACACGGTTGCTGTGCAAGCAGAGGTCGTATCAACAGCCGAACGAAGTACGCGCTCATCTGTGATTACATTAAGAATATGGGATATTTCAGCTCCAACGCTGATTGCTCCTGAAGATGGCGTTCTTCGTTTTGATCATCCTGCTCGGGCAGTTATCACAGGGCTTGCAAAGAATGGGTTGACTGTAAACCTTCATAATGATGATGTGTTTACTGATCATGTAAAAGTGAAAAATCATTCATCAGGCACAGCGAGCTTTGCGATTTGGCCCAAAGTTTCTCCAGGTACGCATACAGTATTTGCGGCATCAACGGACGCAACTGGACGTATTAGCGCGAAAAGATCAAATGCCGTGACATTAGTTGTGGAGTATCCGCTTCCAACGCCGACTATTATGTCACTCAAAACATCTGCTGATGCGATTACAGTTGCTGGCGTGGCAAAAAATGGTTCTATAGTTGAAGTGTGGATTGACGGAGTGAAAGATGGAGAATCAGTACTCAAGGATGATCCATCAGGCACGGTATGGTTTTCGTACACAAGTACATCGCTTGTGGCAGGCGACCATACGGTTGTGATAGTGGCTCGTGATGGTTCTGGGAAAAAGAGTATGGCGTCTCGGACTCGCATTGTATCAGTAGGGGTTGCAGAACAATCGCCACAAGGTGAAAAGGATGATTCTCCTTCTGAAGGCGAGCAAAACCCGGAACAAAATGAGCCGGTTGACGCAGAAGACGAAAAACAATCTTCATCACAGCAAGAGACAGGGGAAGTAAATGGAGAGACAGAACAATCTCCGGTTGATATTGATGCTGGTGGAGATGTCGCTACATCGCCCCAGTCGCAAGAGGTGAGTGTTCAGCCAATGAATTGGCCGCTCATTTCCGGAGTGGTGATACTGGCTTTCTTGGTGATAGTGTTTATTGTTTGGTATCTTCGCCAAAAAAAAGAACTTATTAACAAGAGTATAGACCGTATTTTTGGCGAGACAGAAGGTCTCAAGCCCGATATTCCCAAGGAGCGCAAAAACGATGAAGGCCTCGGTGGTATTGTGATAAAGGAAAAGAAATCATTGTCAAAAGAGCCGCCGTTGCCTCCTCCACCGCCCCCTCCTCCACCGCCTCCGCGTCCGTAAAGATGGACAAAAAATTATCCCAGCACGCCGATTTGGCGGACTGGGGTATTTTTTTATTTGACACATTGAGGCGGAGGGGATAGATTTTTATGAGGTGAGGTGACATACACCTCAAGCTGAGAAGGAGATGGCAATGGATGCCATCGTTTCTTTTCTCGCATCCGACTGGCTCCTTGGGGGGCTGGTCGGGATCGCCGTCATTGTTGGGATCGTTTACGCAATCCGCGCGACGCGCTCTTCCACGAAGAGGAAGAGTGAGTCGCGAATTGGTGGGAAGTGAACGGCTCCCCACCCCACGCCAAAAGGTTGCGCGCAAGTACTATTCGGGTAGTGCGCGCGCCTTTTCCTTTATGGGCTTGTGTAACACCACGTCTTGTGGTAGGGTATATGGGTATTCGAATGACTGACTTTCCGAAAGACGCGGCAGGTCAGTTCTTTTTTTAAGATTAGAGAAAATCTATGGCTCAATCAGAAGTCGCAAAAGCGATGAAACAAATTTGTGAAGAAAAAGGCATTTCCTACGAATCAGTGCTTGAAACCGTTGAAATGGCTTTAGCCGCGGCGTATCGCAAGGACTATGGCGATAAAACGCAAAATATTCGAGTGCATTTTAACCCGGACACAGGTGGCATTGAGGCATTTGATGTAAAAGAAGTGGTTGAGGATTTGCCAGAGGGGTATTGGGATGAGTTAAAGGAGTTAGAAGAAAAAAGACGAGCAGGAGAATTCCCATTGCCTGTTGAGGCGTCTTCAGAAGAGGGAGAAGAAGAAATAAGAAAATTTAATCCCCGCACGCAAATAGAATTTAAAGACGCAGTAGTTGAGAATGTTGATATTCAAATAGGCGAGGAATTGCGTAGGGAATTACCTGTTCAAACCGATTTTGGCCGCATGGCTGCTCAAACAGCAAAGCAGGTTATTATTCAGCGGATTCGTGAGGCAGAGCGAGCAACGATTTTAGATGAATTTTTTGATAAAAAAGGAGAATTGGTTTCTGGGTTTGTTCAGCGCGTAGAAGGGAAATGGGTGTTTGTTGATTTGGGGCGCGCGGTTGCTTCTTTGCCCCCACATGAACAGGTGAGAGGAGAGCAGTATCGTGTCGGTCAGCGTGTGAAAGTCGTGATTATAGAAGTGAATCAAACGTCAAAAGGTCCTGAAATTATCGTCTCTCGTACTACGCAAGAATTAGTGGGCGCGTTGTTTTCTTTGGAAGTCCCGGAAATCGCAGCCGGGTCAGTGGAGATTCGCGCAGTTGCGCGAGAGGCAGGGTCGCGTTCAAAAATAGCAGTAATTTCCAATGAGGAAAACATTGATCCTGTTGGCTCGTGCGTAGGCCAGCGCGGGGCACGGGTGCAAACAGTGATACAAGAACTGGGCGGTGAAAAGATTGATATTATTGAATGGGATGAAATTATTGAGCAATTTATTGCCCATGCGCTCTCTCCTGCAAAAGTTGACCGCGTTGAGCGTGTGGAAGGAGATGAAAAAATAGCGCGGGTGTATGTAAAGTCAGACCAGTTATCTCTTGCTATCGGAAGAGGAGGACAAAATGTTCGGCTGGCGGCGAAATTGACTGATTATAAGATTGATATTATTGAAGTGACTTCATTGGGCACAGAGGTTGAGCAAGAAGATGGGGGAAATGACCTTGTGTTAGAGGAATCTGACAATAGTGACTCTATTCAAAAAGACAAAGATATTGATACTGATGTGGAGGTGAGTAGTGTTGATGATACAGAGGATACATCAACAGAATTAAAAGGAGAAAGCGAGAAAAAGGTAAAGAAAAAGAAAAAACAAACTCTACAAGATCCGACAGAGTCGGAGTCATCTTTAGTAAAAGATAATGAATAGGCGGTTGGGGAATGGTTTTGACAATAGGCGTAATGGCCTGTGTCACGCATCATTACCACAATCATAATATTTTTTATGATGTATTTTATTTTTATCCCCATTGCGCTTGCCATAGCGTATGCAGGATATTTAATTTTGTGGCTGAAAAAACAGCCATCAGGCAGTGAAAAAATGATCGCAATATCTAAAGCGATTCAAATAGGATCAGCCGCGTATTTGAATCGCCAATACCGGAGTGTTGCGATTGTCGCGGTTATTCTTTTTATTGCGATTGGTTTATTTATTGATTGGGTTTCCGGCATTGGGTTTGTTGTCGGCGCGGTTCTTTCCGCCGCAACCGGATATATCGGCATGAATGTGGCAGTGCGATCAAACTCAAAAACAGCAGCAGCGGCGGAAAAGGGAATAGCGCCAGCACTTTCATTGGGGTTTAAGGCAGGATCTGTTACCGGATTGTTAGTTGTTGCTTTAGGGCTTCTTTCTGTTGCTGGATTTTATGCTGTAGCGCATGACGTGCGCGCGCTGATCGGGCTTGGGTTTGGGGCGAGTTTGATTTCTATATTCGCGCGGTTAGGAGGCGGGATATTTACTAAGGCCGCTGATGTTGGCGCTGATCTTGTTGGAAAAGTTGAAGCAGATATTCCAGAAGATGATCCGCGCAACCCGGCAGTTATCGCGGATAATGTGGGTGATAATGTTGGCGACTGCGCTGGTATGGCAGCTGATTTATTTGAAACATACGCAGTAACATTGACCGCAACTGTATTATTGGGTTCATTATCAGCCGTTGCTGGTTCTCTTGCGTTGACACCGGAAAACGCAGTGCTGTTTCCGTTGGCATTAGGCGCAGGAGGAATTATCGCATCATTGATTGGAGTATTTTTTGTGCGGTATACAAAATCCATTATGGGCGCGATGTACAAAGGGCTTGCAGTTGCAACTGTGATTTCAGTTGTCGCGTTTTATCCTATTACAAAACAATTTTTTGGCGACCAATTTCTCTCGTTTTATCTGTGCTCGTTAATCGGTTTGGCAGTAACAGTGTTAATGGTGGTAGTTACTGATTATTATACTGCAAAAAAATATCGGCCAGTCCGATCAATTGCAGAAGCATCAAAATCAGGACATGGTACAAATGTGATTTTAGGGCTTGCGATGGGGTTAGAAGGCACAACCGTTCCGGTGGTTATTATCGCAGGAGCAATGCTTGCAAGCTATCTTTTAGCAGGAGTGTTTGGCATTGCGGTTGCAGTTACTGCTATGCTTTCAGTTGTTGGTATTATTGTTTCTATTGATTCATTTGGTCCGATTACTGATAACGCTGGCGGTATCGCGGAAATGGCAGATGCGCCAGAAGAGGTGCGCAAAATAACTGACGCGTTGGATGCTGTGGGCAATACCACAAAAGCGGTAACCAAGGGGTATGCAATCGGATCTGCCGCGCTTGCCGCGCTCGTGCTTTTTGCAGGTTATACTCAAGAGCTTGCTTCGTTTTCCAAAACAGTGGTGTTTACGCTTGGCGATCCGTTTGTGCTGGCTGGTTTGTTTTTGGGCGCAGCAGTTCCGTATTTGTTTTCATCGTTTGCCATGCGGTCAGTTGGGAAAACAGCTAGCGCGGTTGTGCACGAGGTGAGACGTCAGTTTAAAGAGATTGAAGGTCTGCTTGAGGGTCGCGCGAAACCGGATTACAGTACTGCGATTGATATTGTAACTAAGGCGGCGTTAAAAGAAATGATTATTCCTGCGCTCCTGCCTATTGTCGCGGTGTTGGCAGTAGGGTTGGGGTTAGGAGCCGCGGCACTTGGCGGATTTTTGATAGGATCTATTACATCTGGGATTTTCATGGCGATTTCAATGACATCTGGCGGAGCGGCATGGGATAATGCCAAGAAATTTATTGAGGCAGGGAATTTTGGTGGCAAAGGATCAGATGCGCACAAGGCCGCTGTAACAGGAGATACGGTTGGAGATGTGTATAAAGATACTGCCGGACCTGCCATTAATCCGCTTATTAAAGTGATGAATATTGTAGCGCTGTTGATTGTACGATTTTTATAGAGATGCGGCGATGCCACGTCTCATAGAGGAGACGCCCCATCGGGGCGTCTCTACACGCATATGCAGATTGAAAGAAAAAATGACACGAAAAAACATGAAGTTCAGCTTGTGGTAACGCTTTCGCCTCAAGAAGTTGCTCCGTATTTAGAAAAATCCGCCCGCGAGCTTTCTGAAAAAAGTCCAATCAAAGGGTTTCGGCCTGGAGCGGTTGGTTTTGATATTATGCGCAAACGATTTGGCGACAGCGTGATTATTGAACACGCGCTTGAATCAATTGTGTCTAAAACAGTATTTGATGCGATAAAAAATGAAGCATTAGAAACCATGGGTCCGCCACGGATAGATATCAAACAGGCAGGAGATGCCGATAAACCGGTGGTATATTCCGCTGTCGTAGCGCTTGTTCCTGAAGTAACCGTTGTTTCCTATAACAAAGTATCAGTTCAAAAAAAAGCAGTACCAATTAGTGAACAAGAGATTGATGACGTTATCAATCATATACGGGAATCGCGATCTCAAGAAACACTTGTGTTACGCGTGGCAAGGAAAGGCGATAAGGTAGAGGTGGATTTTTCTCTCGAAGTAAACGGTGTGCCGATTGAAGGCGGAGAAGGGAAAAAGTATCCTTTCGTGGTTGGTACGCATCAAGTATTGCCGGAGTTTGATGAACATGTTACTGGTATGGCCGCGGGTGATGAACAATCATTTGATATTCAGTTTCCTTTAGAATATTTTCAGCAAGAATTACGAGGTAAAAAGGCGCGCGCGCGGCTGGCATTGAAATCGGTGTACGAAATGATAATTCCTGACCTTACTGATGAGTTTGTGGCAGGGATACAGAAGGATGCAAAAACAGTTGATGAATTTCGGGGAATAATACAAAAAAATATATCAGAAGAAAAAGAACTTGAAGAAAACCAGCGATGTGAAACAGAGATGATAGAATCGCTGGTAAAAAAGTCAGAATTTTCGTCTATTTCACCATCGCTTATTGAGGCAGAAGCGCATCGCATGGTGCATGAAATGGAGGATTCCATTAAGTCGCGGGGCTTAAAATGGGAAGATTACCTTTCTCATGTCAAAAAAACAGAAAATGATATGATAAAGGAGTTTTTACCCCAGGCGGAACAACGATTTAAGGCAGGGCTTTTGATTCGCGCGGTTGCGTTACAAGAAAATATGAATGCGGATGACGCCGAAGTTGAGCAAGAAATTTCACGCATGATAGAACAGTACGGGTCTTTGGGTGAGGAAATGAAACAAAAAATTACTTCAAAATCCCATCGCGATCATGTGAAAATGATTTTGCGAAATCGCAAAGCCATCGAATTTTTGAAAAAGAAGATTATTACGTAAGCAATCCCAATCCACCAGCTGGCGGATTAGGATTGCTCTATGTATTTTGGCGCTCATGTTTCTATCGCAGGCGGATTGGCAAACGCGCCTCAACGCGCGGCTGATTTGGGATGCGAGGTTTTTCAGATATTTTCCCGTTCTCCGCGCGGCGGAGCCGCTCCTATCTTAACTGACGAGATTGTGAAAAACTTTTTAGCGCAGTGTAAGATATACAATCAGCGTGCGTGGTATATCCATACTCCGTATTATTTGAATTTGGCATCATCAAAAACGCATATTCGGAATGATTCTATTCGAGTCATTCGGGAGGAGCTTGAGCGTGGGCATGGTATTGGCGCTACCGCGATAATGACGCATCTTGGGAGTTCAAAAGATATGGAGCGTGGGGATGCTTTACAATTGGTGTCCGACGGCATTGCAAAAGTCATGGAAGGGTATAAGGGCACAACGAAATTTTTGCTTGAAATTTCCGCTGGAGCTGGTGATGTGATTGGAAACACATTAGAGGAGTTGGATTGGCTGATACGCGAATCCGGACTCGCGCGCAGTAAAAAGATTGGAGTGTGTATTGATACTGCTCATGCATTTGCAAGTGGATATGACTTGCGTACAAAAAAAGATAGTGATGTGTTTGTAAAAAAGTTTGATGCTGTATTGGGGTTGGAACGGTTAGGCGTATTTCACTGCAATGATTCAATGGTGGGGTTAGGGGATCGGAAAGACAGGCACGAGCATTTAGGAAAGGGGAAAATTGGAAAGGCAGGATTTCAGTCGCTGGTTCGTCATCCTAAATTACAAGAAGTGGATTGTATTGTAGAAACGCCGACACCGGAGGGTATGAAGCAAGACATTACATTGCTTAAAAAAATGAGAGGAGCAGGAGTATGAGAAAAATTTTTGTGAGTGTTATTGCCCGTTCTACTCAAAGGGGGATAGAGTGGGTGTCTGATACCGAGGCAAAGGTGTGGGTGTATGCGGTTCCGGAAAAAGGGAAAGCGAATAAAGAGGTGTGTGAAGTGATCGCGGAAGAGTTGAGTTTGAGGCCGTATCAGGTCCGTGTTTCCGCAGGTGAAGCGTCAAGTAAAAAGATTATTGAAATTATTGAATAACTTTACAAAATTTTGTGATTTGATACGATAGCAGTGTTTTAAAAATGTTTTTTAGGTGCAATGAGTGCGGGTATCGTATAGAAGCCATTATGCGTCCTTGCCAAGGACGAGAGACGGGTGCGAGTCCCGTTACCCGCTCCAAAGGAAAAAACTTCACCAATGTGGTGGAGATTTTTCCTTTTTGGCGAAGCAGTGGGACTCGCAGGGTGCGAGAAACCCCGCCATCGGCGGGG
>Ga0209542_10016253_pt1 | contig 12366 bp, 12 predicted proteins | sample RifCSPhighO2_01_FD_184028 | JGI IMG/M metagenome (GOLD analysis project Ga0209542, IMG submission 184028) | Soil microbial communities from Rifle, Colorado - Rifle CSP2_plank highO2_0.1 (SPAdes) (version 2) | ecosystem: Environmental > Terrestrial > Deep subsurface > Rock core/Sediment ...
GAGAAAAAAAAGGAGCAATCGCTTGAGGCTCTTGAGGAAGAGGGATTCGATCCTCCCGATAGAACTCAGGAGAATGTTGGTGCAAAAAATCTGGATGAGGAGATTGTTCTGCGTACATTCGAAAAGCTCGAGGAGCCGTATCGCGAAGTGGTGATGCTTCGTTACATCGACGGATTCCGTCCGATGGAAATCGCAGACATGCTTGGGGTGAGCGCGAACGTTGTCTCGGTTCGTCTTCACCGCGGGATTGCGATCCTTCGGTCGCTCATTCCCCGTGACCATTAATATCCCGTGGATCTCGCATCATTTTTCCAAAGCGCAAAAGGAATCGGACTCTCCCCTGAGGAGCGGCTCTCGTGTCGTTTAAAAATGGCTTCCTTCTGCAACTTAGAGGGACATGTAAGAATTGATTCACCGGAACGTCATCTGAACCCGATGGAACAAAAACATATCCGGGAACTTTCCGAGCGAGGCGGACGTGTTCGGCTCGCTCCGCAGGAACATACAGCGATTCGTCAGTCGCTCCGGAAGTATATGCGGGATGCTTCCGTCCCTCTGTGGAGTGAGGCGGAAGTTTCTCGTTCGCTGCTCCTTTCACCGGCGTTTTGGATCGGAAGATTCCGATTATTGCCGATTGTCGCTTCGCTTATCCTTTTTACGGGAGCAGTGTCCGTTGCAGCTGAGCGTGCGGAGCCGGATGGCATGCTCTATCCGTTTAAGATTCTTGTGAACGAGAATCTCCTTGGTGCAACGAAGCTGACCGCAGAAGCAAAGACGAAGTGGAGTGCGGAGCGCGCAAGCCGGAGACTGCACGAGGCAGTGGCTCTCGCTGCTACAGAAAGGCTTGATGCTAAACACACAGTTGTCATTCATGATGCACTCATTGACCAGTTGCAGAATATGAGTTCGAACATTGAACGGCTGGCCATGGAAGGGAACGAGGAAATTGCACTCGGGATCCTCACGACGTTTGAGGCGATGGTGGAAGCCCATGGAGCGGTACTTGCGGAGCTTATCCGTGCGAAAGGGGATGAGGATGATGCGGCGTTGCGTCGGTTTCTTATGGAGCTCGATATGCAGATCGGAGAAATAGCTTCTACACGCGCACGAATCGCGCAGCGGCTTCTGACAACTGCGGGGAGCGTGGAGAGTGTTACGTTGCTGGCTGAGGAGAAGGCGAAAGTGCACGTAGATAATGCCCGCTCAGCAGTGGGAGTTTCTGCCGATGTCTCTGCGGGGGCTGATGTGCAGGCAGCGCCCAGCCGGGTTGGGATGAAAGTGAAGGCTGCTGAAGCGAGTCTCCATGATGCCGCCGCAAAGCGCGATGCCGGAGCTGACATCGAAGCCCTTTCCCTGGCAAAAGAAGGATTGCAGGCAGCGGAAGAGGCGTCACTTCTCATGGATGTTGATCGCATGCTGGGACAGCGCGGTCGTGCCAGCAATCTCACTCCGTGGCAGAAAGAATGGGTCGATGACAGCCGAAGATCCATACAGGAACGCGCCGAAGATTCGCAGGAACGGCTTGAGATCAAGCGTCAGCAGGAGGAAGAAAAAAGAGCCATCGATCTGTAAGAAAAGGGTGTTGTGTACGTCATCAACCGTGTATTTCCCCCATTTTTATCATGAATAAATTTTTCTCCGGATTCTCATCTGTTTTTCTTTTTTTCTTCCTTCCTCTCACTGTTCATGCACTTGGCATACAGGTCATGGTTAAAGGAGAAGCCGTTACCCTTATCGATGTACCGCAATCCGCATGGTTTGCCGAGTACGTCCGTGCAGCAGCCGAAGCAGGCATTGTGAATGGCTATATGGATGAACAGGGTAAGCTCACGGGTCAGTTCGGACCCTCGAACCCGATTACTCTGGCAGAGGCTCTCAAAATTGCCGTGGAAGGCGCAGGCTATGACGAAGAACTCTATGGCTCTATGGTCGAGAGCGGCGTCAGTCACTGGGCTTCGTCGTATGTTTCAGTCGCCCGTGCTGAGAACTTTGAGCTCCTCAAATCGCAATCACGTATGCGCTGGAACGACCCCGCTACCCGTGCCGATGTCGCCTCGCTCTTCACCTCCGCATTCAAGGTGGATATGAGTGATGTGGAGATCAACAGCAGCCGTTACAAGGATGTATCGCTCGCGACGTCCTACAGTGCTTCCATCGAGGCGCTCAGCCGCGACGAAATTCTCTCCGGTGATACGGATAGCGCCGGTCAGGCGACGGGTACATTCCGTCCCAGTGCCGAAATTAATCGTGCCGAAGTGGTAAAAATGGTTGTCCTCACGCGTGCGAAATACGCAATGCCGGGAGCAGGGGATATGCCCGTGGTGAATGACGGGAATGAAAATGAGCATATCGTTCTCTACAGCAACAGCGGTTTCTCTCCACAGGTTATCCGTGTGAAACAGGGAGAATCGGTTATCTTTAAAGCCGATGGTCCTCTGGCACTCAAGGTTGCATCCAATCCGCATCCTGCTCACAGCGATTACTCTGCATTTGTTTCCAAAGTGGGACTTAAACAAGGCGAAACATACATCTTTAAATTCACCAAGTTAGGATCCTACGGGTACCACAACGATCTCCATCTCTCCCATAAGGGGACGGTGATCGTGGAGGAATAATAATCTTCTCTCTTTCTTTATTCTTTTCCTCTCCCTCTCTATGGCTCACAACACCTCCAGCCGGTCGGGCATGATCGTGAGCAGGCCGGCTCAGTACGATGACAGCGATGGAGTAACGATCTTTGAACGCTCGGCTCCGGTCCTTGCAATCTGCCTCTTCCTTGTGACCGTGTTTACCACGGCTCTCTCGTTCTTCATGCAATAGGTATCGGATAGGCATGTAGGGGCGCTCCACCGATGGGGCGCCTTTTGCCAATGGAAGTGCGTAGGGGCGCCACGGCTGAGATGATTCTCGTGCTGTTCGTAGGGGCGCCCTGTGGAATGATCCAAACAACGAGGGCGCCACGACCACGTTGGCATTCAATATATAAGTATGCCGTTTCAATCGGTGGGGCGAACTGTGGCGCCCCTACGTACGCATATGGCAGGCGCATCATGGAGTTTTCAATGCGTGTTATGATTTTCTTATGTCCGAAAAAACATTCCGTCCGCGGTCTCTGCGTTATCAAGGATGGAATTATGCCGCAACTGGCTGGTATTTTGTGACGATTTGTACAAAGGAGCGCATTCCTTTCTTTGGGAATATCGATGGAAATGGTCAAATGAATCTCAATAAATGTGGTCAGATTGTTGGAGAAGAGTGGCTCCGTATGGCAAAAGTCCGATCTTCTTTGGAACTTGATGAATACAGCATTATGCCGGATCACATTCATGGCATTGTGATCATCGAAAATGAGGATGCTGCAGATCCCGAAGATCTCACTTCTGCAAATCATTGGCAGGCAGGTTGTCTCGGCGCCGTTATTGGGCGCTTTAAAGAACGATGTACAAAACGGATCCGAAAGGCGGGATATTCTTCATTTTTATGGCAGCGGAATTTTTACGATCATATCATCCGCAACGAAAAAGATTTGGAACGCATTCGTGAGTACATGCATAAAAACCCGACCGTGGAGGCGTTTGGGAAATGGTGATCGTTGTTCATGTTGTGTGTAGGGGCGCCACAATCCACACCACCAATGACCGGGTGCATATGATATGGCAATGATGTCTGCCATGGCCGTGGCGCCCTGTGGAATGATCCAAACAACGAGGGCGCCACGGCCATTTCGATATTGGTTGCAAAGGGAATCCATTTCCTCGTTTGTGGAGCGAACTGTGGCGCTCCTGCGCATTACAACAACGCTCTTCACTCTCTTCATGATGCACATACGGCAACTCCCCCCGCCCTGCGTAGTGAGGGAGAGGGGAATTGCTTGCCCCCCGTAAGCTCCGATAGGAGCGAAGGGGGGCGTGTCCGAATAAAGCCCGCAGGGTCTTTATCAGGGTGTGGTTACCGGAGTAATCTCCGGTTCATTTCCGCGTTGTTCGCCAGTGCCTGAATGGAGCGCTTTGTTGGGTGAGCCGTTTCACTGTAGAAATTTGCAATATTTCTTACGGAAGCGCGCGTAATACCCAGTGACTGTGGAGTCACTATTCTGTCATACATATCAAACTCATTTCCCCCCAATCCGGTGCGTGTCAGCCTACCGGGGAACGAAGAAAGATTTGGATTCAAAAGAACGACGCGCGTACCTCGCGGGGAAACCACATCCAACTGTCTGCGATACTTATTGCAGGCAATCGTCTTCTGAGTATGGATAATCTGTGCTTCCTTTTGCGCCCGGAGAAACGCAGTGTGAGCAGTAAGCCATGCTTTTAAGCCTGGTCTTCGCGTGGTATTTTCGCGACGCCACTCACGATGAGCTTCCATTTGCTGTAGCGAGAACGCGCCAGACGAAAGAAGGCTGGAGCATTCTCGTGCTGTTATCCGCACGCGGGGAGGAGCAGCTTCGTCATCATCCGTGATTCCATCGCCGTCTGTATCTCTATTCATTTCATAGAATGAGTCCTGATAATCCGGAGTGTTGTTGGTCTGAGCAGACACAACGAAAGGGGATGAAAATAAAATCGAAAGTGCTGCAACGGCAAGCACGGAATTTTTCGAAAGAGTGATTGCTTCCATAATTAAAAAGGGGGAATGGAACGTGTGCTTTAGATGGGACGGAAGGGCGATGTCCAGTATGGTCGAAGACGAATTGGACCGGACCGCCCTTCCGTCACATGAGAGATGACGCTCTCCTTCACCTGTTCTTACGGACTGAGATTGCTTTTATTTTGAAATGTTTCCAATTAGATTTATGCACATTGGTTCATGCAAAGCCTGTAAGAGAAGGGATTCTCCGTCGTCAGCAAAGGCGAATGTTACCTCCTTCATTTCTTCACATGGAACATGCAACGATTCGGAACCGCGATATCCGGCAGGTCTATCTGGATCGCGCATCGGCGGAGTTCGACCAGTGGAATGTGACACTGCAGCGACTTGAGGCGAAGCACGGGGAAACCGTGGATGTCCGGCGGGCGCAAAAGCAACTCCGTGTGGTCGAGCGTCGTTTACAGGAAGTTCGTCAGTATGGAGGTGCGGAGCCAAACAGGTTTACGAACCTGGAGCGCGGGCTCATGGAGATGGAGCGGTTGTGCGCGAAGTATATGTAACGGCGGTGCCATGAAGTCGTCGAGCGAAGTGAGACGTACTTCATGGAGGTCCGGGCGGGAATCGCACCCGCGTATGGGGGTTTTGCAGACCCCTGCCTTACTGCTTGGCTACCGGACCATGCCTCTATTATAGCTTTATATGGAGTGATATTCGAATCGGCCTCCTGCATATAGAATGAGCAGTATGTATACCACTGATCATAGCCGGCGCATCTTCATCGCAGTTTTTTGCCTCGTTCTTCTTTCTTCCTGTAGCAACAAGATTGTGGCGGAGAGTGACCGTATCCGCATTTTCGAGCCAGCACAGAACGAGACGGTGAGCTCTCCCTTTACTCTTCGTGGAGAAGCACGGACGTTCGAAAACAATGTGCGTTTTCGTCTCAAGGATTCGCAGGGCACCGTGCTCGTCGATTCGTTCACTACCGCAGCGGGAGAGATGGGCAGATTCGGTTCATTTGAAGCGGAAATAGTATTCAATGTGCCCTCTGCAAAAGAAGGAGTGATCGAGATCTTTGAGGAATCTGCGGAAGACGGGTCAGAAATAGGGAAGATCGTTATTCCGGTACGGTTTTGATACTATACTATTCAATTGAATAGTATAGTACGTCCCTCGATACGCCCTCAGCCTCCGGCTTCGGGCTACTCGGGATGACACGCTTTACTCCGCCTTCTTAAACGACACGCTCGTGATCATCTCCACGAGCGCTTCTTCGATTGTTTCATCTACGGAGAGGGGGAGAGTGCCCGTGACCACATACCCCGTCGTGTCCTTTGCAAAACTCACCTGATAGTACCGGCGCGCCGGGAGATCCGGCACGGCGCGCGCAGAGAAGGCGTGCAGGAGAGTTTTTTCTCCATCGACCTCGATTTCGCGCTTCTCGAGTTCGCGGTACTCCGGCGTCTTCTCCATGATCTTCACATTCACATCCGCATACTGCTCCGGCGTGACTCCGCTCTTGATTCTTTCCTTCGTGATCACCACGTTATCGCGCTGACCGCCTCTGTCGTTCGTCATCTGGAATGCGGCGACAGTTTCCTCGGGGACCCCTTCCGCCCTCAGATTTTCCTCCGGCACCTGTTCCCAATCCGCCGGGAGGCAGATTGAATATCCCGTGCCTTCGGCTCTCTCCGTGCAGTTTGTTCCGGCACCGCTGCATGCGGCGAGGGTGAGGAGGGTAATGCCGAGAATCGTTCCTTTTTTCTGCATATGGCGGAATGATAGCAGAGTGCTTTTCTCATAGCTTTTCCCTACATCTTGACATTGGTTAATGTCAGTGTGGGATACTGTTTGGAGGATTGAGGGAAATCAGGAATTTTGCTAGAATAGAGAGATTTATGAATAAATACCAAAAGTGCATGACGCCGGACTTTGGGCTTGTCCCGAGGATCTCCTTGGGAGGATTCCTCAGTGCGTGCGTGGCGCTTCTTTTGCTCCTCACACCGGTTGCGAAAGTGGAAGCTGCTCATGGGGAGCTGCGTGATCAATTCGATACTATCGCGGGTAAAGGTCTTCCGGTCGAGAGCGCAGAGCTCAAGTGGCTTCAGCGTCAGGAGGTGACGTTCCTTTTTGATTGCAGTGGTGAACGCTTCGAGTACATTGCGGACGTGGATGGTCCGAGAGCGGAAGTCATTCTCAAGGACAAGGATGTCACCAAGGCCGGTATCTGCCATGTGCACATAGAGCACAAGGGAGAGGATGTGGATGCTTTCTACTTCGAGGTTTTTGCCGATGTTACGATGAAGAAAGAAATCGTGCAGGCAACGAAGGAAGATCTCTTCAAAGGTGAGCGTGCTGAGTTCAAAGCAGGTGCTTTCGACAAATTCGGAAATTCCACGATTGATTCATTTGTCATTGTTTCCGGCGACGGTCCGATTGAGGAAGGGGAAACGGATGCGGCGGGATACCGCCATTTCTTCTTCACTCCCGAGGAAATGGGAATTGCAACGATTGAGCTTGTTGAGCCGAATGCGGGACCGGGAGGAAGAACGAAATTCACATTTGAAGTTCTCGATCCGAACCCTCCTCCGGCAGCAGCACCCGCTCAGGGTCGTGGCGATGCGGTCACTCTGCTCCTTGGCCAGCTCATCCGCGCGAGCCTCCTCGATGAATACGGCAGTGCGCCGCCGGCGGGAGAGACCACCGGAGATCAGGGATACAGCCTCGTTGATTCGTTCGATGTGGAGATCGGCGATAGTGAATCTACGCTCCATGTGAACGAGCAGTACGATCTCTCGATTACGGCGCTCGATCGCCGCGGCAAGCGCGTGCAGAACTACGTGGACCGCGTGATCGTGGAAACATCGGATCCCGATGCCATCGTGCCGAGCGGAACGATCCGCTTTAAGGCGACCGACCGTGGTCAGAAGGTGCTCTCGCTCGCAATCATGTTCCAGACTCCCGGACAGCAGTCTGTAACGATCCGTGACGAAGCGGATCCGGAGGAAATCTTCGGGAAGGCATCCGTATGGGTGCTGGGGCAGACTTCTGCTCCAACCAATCGCTCGATTACGCTCAATGAAAAATCCGGAACGGTGCGCGGAAGCAAAGCATCCATCAGCGGCATGGCCCCCGCATACACGAATCTCCAGCTCTTCACGGTTGAGGCCGATGGTACGGATCGCGAACTCGCAATGACAGCATCCGATGCCGATGGGAAATTCCGTTTCGAGATCGCGCTCGAGGGGGGTATTGCACACACTCTCTTCGTACGCGATCCCGAGGAACGTGTGAAGGATTCCGAAACGATCACTTTCACGGTGGATGCCACTATGCCGGTTCTGCGCTCCGCAGTCCTCACGCCGTCTGTTGTGAGCCCCGGAGCATCGTTTACAGTGAGCGTGGTGGCAGAGACCGGTCACCGCGCATACGCCGCTCTCCCTCAGGGCACCAAAACGGAACTCCAGAGGAAGCGCCCGAGCGAGGAAACGGGATTTGATGTCTACGAGAGCACGCTCAATGCTCCTGCCATTGCGGGAACACACGCGGTAACGATCACGATTGCAGACAGTGCGGGCAATGAAACCGCCGAAACGAGGATGCTTGCCGTCGCAACGGAAGCAACAGGATTTCCCATTGTGGAGAATCTTCAGGCGACGGTGCAAAATCAGGATGTTCTCCTTTCATGGTCTCCCGTCTCAGGAGCAATCCGCTATCGCGTGTACTTTGGATCCGCGGCTTCGAATATGGAGCGTTTTGTGGAGACGAAGGGCGCAACGACATCCATTCGCCTCACGGGGCTTACGGGAGGGCAGGCGACGTTCTTTGCCGTCACGGCGCTCGGAAGCGGCGGCGAGGAGAGCGTGCAGAAGAGCGCAGTGGTTTCCGCGATGCCGCGCGGCTCTCTCTTTGAACTCACTGCGTTTCCTCAGATGAACGGAGCGGTTCTGCGGTGGATTGCCCCGCCGGGGACAGATATTGCCGCCTACCGCATCCGCTACGGCGTACAGCCGAATCTTCCCACGGAGGAGCGCATGGTTCCTGTGAACATGCTTGAGTACGGTGTAAGGGATCTCATCAACGGAGCCACCTATTATTTTGCGCTTGAGGCGGTGCGTACCAACGGCGAACTCCTTAAAGATACGATGGAAGTTTCGGCTACACCCGGCCAGAACGGCATGCCGGGAGTAGCGATAAGTCCTCTGGATCCTCTGCCTGAGGGGATCGGCGGTCCGGGTGCCGGTACGGTTATTCCGCGGGATTCATCCCATGGTGCAGCGCCTTCGCATGTTCCGGAGAGCGGCTCTTCTCTCCTCGTGTGGCTTATTCTCTTTGTTGCGGGATGCGGAGGATTCTTCGGATTGAGATCATTCAGGATGTGGAAACTGGAGAGAGAATTTCTTGTATCGTTCCAGCGGTAACCATGCCGCAGCACACTGACATTATATCGATCGGGGGAGCGGCTTTTGATGTGTTTGTCCGCGCGCCGCACGAAACTGTGACCAGAAACGGCGACAGCTTTATCCAGTTTCCGCTCGGCGCCAAGATCAAAATCGAAAGCGAGGTGCAGAGTTGCGGTGGCGGCGCTGCCAATACCTCCGTCGGGTTCTCGCGTCTCAATCTCCATGCGGGATTCTGCGGCGTGATCGGCGACGATGAGTGGGGGAAGGGGATTCAGGAAACATTGCAGAGCGAAGGAGTGGATACCGCGACCGCGATCATCGTGGAAGGGGAAATTTCGAGCTTCTCCATCATTCTCATGGATCCTGCCACGGGAGAGCGGACGGTCTTGTATTCCGGAAACGTGAATGCGCATTTGCGCGACCCCGTGCTTCCGAAGGAAGAACTCATGCAGAGTAAATGGATTTTCCTCAATCATCTCAGTGATGTCTCGGGCATGATCATGGATGATCTCTGCGAGATTCTCCTCACTCCAAAGACGAAGCTTGCATGGAACCCGGGAGGTTCGCAGATCAAAAATGGATATGATCAGGGATTGGAGAAAGATCTCCTCAGGGAAACGGATCTCCTCTTCCTTAATAAGGAAGAGGCGCTCGCATTTACGCGCACAGCCACGGTCGAAGAAGCGCTACGCACACTGGCGAAGGCGGGGGCTGCAATCACCTGCGTGACGGATGGTGCAAAAGGCGCGTGGCTTTCGGACGGAAAAACTGTGTATGTTTCGGACGCAGTACAGTCGCATGTGGTCGACACCACCGGCGCCGGTGATGCATTTGCCGTTGGTGTCACGTGGGGGGTGATTGCCGGTCTTTCCTTGCCAATGGCGCTCAAAGCCGGTATGATCAATGCGTCGAGTGTGGTCGGATCGATCGGCACTCAGGCCGGACTTCTCACAGAAAAAGAACTCTATGACAGAATTGCTTCCATTGAGCTTCCTGTCATCTCTTATCCCCTTTAATGTTCAATTGTTCCACTGTTCCATTGCTTTTCTCCGGTGTGCGATGCGCTTGCGAACAATAGAGCAATAGAACAATATAACTTCTATCCCGTTTACCAACACCGACACCATGTCCGACGATCAGCTGCTCATCATTCAGGAACTCATCGATTCTGCGACGAATTCCCTCAGGACCGCACGCAACATGCTTGCGGATCTCACGGGTGTGCAGGATGTTTCGCGCCAGAAGTTTGCGACGCGCGCTTCCACTGTGCCCATGGGATCTTCTGCAATGGGCAAAGTGGTGGAGGGCATCTTCGATGGGCAGAACATGGTGGATAGCGACGGGCAGACCTACCCCGTCCCCGCAAACTACGCATCGAAGAGTAAACTCGTGGAAGGCGACGGTATGAAGCTCACGATCACGGAAGACGGAAAATTCATCTATAAGCAAATCCATCCCGTTGATCGCCGCACGGTGGTGGGAGCGCTCATTCAGGAGGACGGGCAGTACAAAGTTCTTGCCGAAGGGAAGACCTACCGCGTGCTTCTCGCTTCAGTCACCTTCTACCGAGCCGAAGTAGGGGATCAGGTGACGATCATTCTCCCGAAGGACGATGCGCACTGGGGTGCAGTCGAAAACGTGATCCCGCGCAATGTTTCCGAAGCCGCAGTGCGCAGCTTTGTGAACGGAGGAGAGGACGGCGAATTGACGCCTTCAGTCAGCTGAGGGTTCGCTCTCAAATGTCGCTAGCTGCTATCATGGCGATACCATGCCGAATGATTCGATCTCACCAAAAACGGAGCAACGCTGGTCTTTGTATGTGTTTGCGTCTCTCCTTTCACTTCTCATCATTGGCGGCGGTGCCTTTGCGGTGAGGAACACGGAGATCGTCCGAAAAATTGCCGGAACATCGCAAAAAGAAGACGTGCTCCTTCCTGTTGTACAAGGCTCCGAGGAAACTCTTCCGCTCACAGCCGAAATCTACATGGCGCGCGCGGAGGAAGCCCTCGCTGCGGGAGATCCGAGCAATGCCATTCTCTCGTACGAGAAGACCATTGAAAGGGGAGGAGAACTTCCGGTGATGCGGAAGCTCTTCGATGCGGCGCTCCTTGCGGGCGATACCGACAAAGCGGAGGCGGCGATCGGACTCATGGCATTCCGCGGTACTCCCGAAAATGTGCTTGAGGCACTGCGCGGGTTTGTACTTATTCGTCAGAATAACCTCACGGGTGCGCGTGCGCTGTTTGAAAAAGAACCTCTCCGCGGGGATTCCCGCTTCGGGCTTCTCCTTGTTTCGATTCTCGAGGGGAATCATGGGGAGGCGAAGGAACATCTTTCGATTCTCCAGACGAGCACTGATCCGCTCATGGTTACTTTTGCCCGCGTGGTGCAGGGCGCGTACGATGAATTTGCCCTCTTCGAAGACGACGGGCGCGACGAACATCTTCGGACACTCCTTGCGCGTTCTCTTGGTCAGATCGGGCAATGGCCGATTGTGGAACAAATTCTGGAAGAGGTGGTTTCCTCCGAGCCGGATTACCGCGATGCTGAAATTCTCCTCGGGGTTGCGCGCCTGATGATGGGATTACCGGCGGATGCGCTCGAGGCGCTGGAGCATGCGTACAGTCTGGATCCCGAGAAGGCGGAGACTCAGTACTTTCTCGGGCTTGCTCACGAAAGACTCGGTCATGAGGAAGAAGCAACAACATTTCTTTCGTACGCGCTCCAGAACGGTTTTGCGGAGAAGCGCGTCCTGCGTGAAAAGTTAGCCGAACTTGCGGAGAAGCGCGGCGCGTACGAGGAGGCGATAGGGCAGTACCGTGCCATGGTGGACGAAGGGAACGCGACTGCGCAGGATTACCGCGCGCTTGCGCTCCTCCTTGTTGAACACCGGAAGGATCCCGATCAGGCGCGTGCGCTCGCACTCGAAGCCAAAGAGAAATTCGGCGAGAGCTCCGTGGAGGCGCTCCATCTTATGGGGTGGACGGCAATGCTGAACGATCAGCTGGACGAAGCCGCCTCCTATCTCCGTACTGCCACGGAGCAGGATCCGACTCTTGCGATTGCGTGGTACCACCGCGGACTATTGGAGGAGAAGGTAGGGGATCGCGAACAGGCCATTACTTCATTCAGGCGTGCGTATGAGGAATCGATCGGGCGGGATGAAACGATTGCGATGGATGCCGCTCAAAGACATAATGCCCTCCTCATGCAGAATGGAGAATGAAAAATGAAGAATAGTGGTCACTTTTCATTATTCATTTTGCATTAAACAAAAAGCCCACTTGCGTGGACTCTTTGTTTTTGTTTTCCCTTCGCAGGCTATCAATGGGTTCCAGTATATCGGTCCGCCACTGAGCCTATAGGTGGAAGGGTT
>Ga0209542_10016254_pt1 | contig 12366 bp, 13 predicted proteins | sample RifCSPhighO2_01_FD_184028 | JGI IMG/M metagenome (GOLD analysis project Ga0209542, IMG submission 184028) | Soil microbial communities from Rifle, Colorado - Rifle CSP2_plank highO2_0.1 (SPAdes) (version 2) | ecosystem: Environmental > Terrestrial > Deep subsurface > Rock core/Sediment ...
GCAGCCTCCGGCTGCGGCGCGCTTTCCTGTATCGGTGCCGAAGTTCCGGTCATCATAGAGTCGTTGCATTCCCCTCTCCTCCTGATGATTCTGTTCGTTGTGTCTCAAACGCTTTGAGCTCACCGGTGATCTCTGTGTAATTGGGAAGTTCTGCACGGTCGCGCACACCGAGATGCGAAAAAAGCTCGACGGTCGGCCGATAGAGATATTCACGCCCGTCTTCCGGATTCCCCGTCCGCTCGACCAATCCGCGTGCAAGCAGGTTCCTGATAGTCGAGCTGGTGTTTACCCCGCGGATGTAGTCGATCTGCGCGCGCGTCGAAGGCCCGCGATACAGCACGATAGCCAAAACTTCGAGCCCTGCATCCCCTATCTCTTTCCCCAACTCGCGCTCGAACGCTTTTTGGATAGCAGGAGAGGTGTCTTTGTCTATCGCGAGCGAGACTTCAGTATCGGTCTGGATAAGCGCCAATCCAGTACCTTGCAATCGCTCTGCGAGTGTCGATAGGGGCTCGCGGAGCTCGGACTCTTTCACTTCCAATAGTTGCGCAAGTTTGCGCAGCGTGAGTGCCCCCCCTTCACTAAAAAGAAATGCCTGTGCGCGCGATACGAGATCGTTACTCATACTATGTTCCGTATCGAGGAGCCGTCGCATTCTCCAATTCAATGGTGATATCTTCAAAAAGCTTTTCCTGTGTCACACTCGCGGAGCCAGAGCGCACTAGTTCAAGCATCGCGAGGAAGTAAACGATGGTCTCGTGGCGATCACGGGATTTCGTGAGCTCACGGAAACTCGTGCGGATCGCGCTTATGAGACGGGTGCGTACAGTCGCAATCACGTCTTCGAGTGCCAAGATCGGAGCGACGGCCGCCTGTGCCAAGGCCTCGGGCTTGGGCAATATGCTCACGAGTCGCAGGGCCGCGCTCGCGATCGTCGAGAGGGCGGCGTCGGCAGGGCTAAAGACTGGTGGACGCAAAGGGGCGCGGTGAGCTAAAGAGAGCGGGCTTTTCCCCCAGACACTCCGTAGAGTCTTTGCCGTCTTTCGTATAAGCGCGTAGCGCGCAAGACGACGCTCAAGCTCTTCGACCGACTCCCGCTCGTCTGCGGAGAGTTCGAGTGAGGGCAAGAGGGTGCGGGATTTGATGAGAAGAAGCGTGGAGGCGACCAAGATGAATTGAGCGGTCTCAGCAAGCGGAAGCTCGGGCAATTTCTCCACGTATGCAAGGTAGCCGTCTGTTACTTCGGCAAGCGAGACATCGGTGATCGACATCTTGCGGTCCTCGATCATGTTGAGCAGCGTCTCGAGCGGGCCCGCGAAGGCGGGCGTCATTATCGTAAATCGTTCACTCATGTTTCTTTGGTGGTTTTATCTGGATACCAAGTTCGTCGAGCTGCTCGTGCGTAAGCGGCTTCGGCGCTTTCATGACCGACGTCTGGCCGCCGCGCGTCATCGGAAAAGCTTGTACTTCCCGCAGGTGCGATTCTCCCGTGAGGTTCATGACGAGGCGCTCCACCCCAAGCGCGATACCACCGTGCGGCGGCGCGCCAAACCCAAAAGCAGTCAACATGTGCCCGATGCGCTCCTGCGTCCCCTCTTCGCTGTAGCCCATAATCTCGTAGACAGCCTTTAGAATTTCCGGTTTGTGTGCGCGGATGCTTCCACCGCCCGCCTCGTATCCATTGCACACGAGGTCGTATTGGGTCGTCAGGATCTCGCCGACATCTTTCTTGGCGAGGAGCTGCTCGATGTGTTCGGGGATAGGCATCGAGAACGGGTTGTGGGTAAAGGTCCACGCGCCGTCGGAGGTTTTCTCAAAAAATGGGAATCGATGCACCCATGCATAGGCGAGGATGCCTTTTTCCTTGTCTTCGGGAGTCCGCAGATCGAATTTGTCGGCGCCGAATTTTTCCATTGCCTCAGCGTAGGTGAAGCGCGGGAAAGGTTTTTCCTTGATAGTAAAGCCCATCGCCTCGACAGCGGTCGTGACCATCTCCTCCACCGTGTGCATGATGTCTTCCTGTGTGACGAACGACATCTCGATGTCTACTTGCGTGTGCTCAAAGCCGCGGTCCGCCCGCAAGTCTTCATCGCGCACCGCGCGGGCGATCTGGAAGTACCGCTCGAACCCGCCGACCATGAGGAGTTGCTTGTACTGCTGGGGCGACTGTGGGAGTGCATAAAATTTGCCGGGATGCAGGCGCGAGGGCACGACGAAGTCGCGCGAGCCTTCGGGGGTTGATTCGGTAAGGAGCGGCGTCTCGATTTCTGTAAAGTGTTGCGCAAAAAGATATTCACGGCACTTTTGGACGAGCTGGCTACGAAGGCGGATATTGCGCTGCATTCGTTCGCTTCGGAGGTCGAGGTAGCGGTATGCGAGCCGCACTTCTTCATTGATGCCGGAGGTGTCTTCGCTAATTTCGAAGGGCAGTACTCCCGAGGGGCTTACTATCTCTATCGCTTCGATGAGGAGCTCGATGCCGCCGTTCATCTTGTCTGCCTGCGCATTTTTCTCGGGTCGAGCTTGCACCGTCGCGGTAACCGCAACTGCGCTCTCGCGATCTGTCTGTTTCGCGACTTCCATCGCCGCACTTTTCGGGGTCACCAGACCCTGCACCTCTCCGGTCATGTCGCGGAAATCAAAAAAGACCATCTTGCCCTGATCGCGTCGCACCGATACCCATCCTTTGATGAGGACTGACTCCCCTACGTGCTCCGCCAGATCTTTAATAAATGTTCTGTTCATAATTTTTTCTATTGCAGTCTTTTGCAAAACACTAGAATAGACTGACACCTACTTTATTACGCACGTCAATCATTTTCTTTTCCGCCTGTTCGCGCGCTCTCTCGCCGCCGTCTTTCAGTATCTGCTTCACATCCGCATCGGTAAGGCTCGCGCGCTTCTCGCGCATCGGCCCTATGACCGCTTCAATATCCTCGACGAGCGCGTCCTTGAGAGCCTTGTACTTGCCTTTGTTCTCTTTGTAGAGCGTTGCGAGGCTCTCGCCCCCCCTGAAAAGCCGATGAATATTATAAACGTTTTCAGGGCTCTCCCCTGCCGAATCGGTGACGATGCTCATCACCGCCTTTTGTATCTCATTTTTACTCCCAAAGAGCGGGATCGTGTTGCCGTAGCTCTTGCTCATTTTCTTGCCGTCGGTGCCGGGGACGACAGCAACGGAATCGAGTATCTTCTCCTGCGGCAACTTGAAAGTCTCGCCATACGCGGCGTTGAATTTCGCAGCGGCTTCGCGCGCGTATTCCACGTGCTGGCGCTGGTCTGCGCCGACAGGGACGATATCAGTGTCGTAGAGCAAAATATCGGCCGCCATGAGCATCGGATAGGTAAAAAGGCCGGCGTTGGCTTCGAGTCCTTTTGCGACTTTGTCTTTGTACGCATGCGCCTGCTGCAAGAAAGGTACCGTGACGAGGCAATCAAATATCCACGCGAGCTCTGTGTGCGCCGGATTCGAGGACTGTTGAAAGATGACAGTCTTCTTTGGGTCGACGCCGACGGCGACGAAATCACGCACGACATCGGGGATGTTTTTTCGCAATCCTTCAGTGTCTTTGAGGGTCGTGAGTGCATGGTAATCGGCAATCATGACCAAACCATCTGCATCTTTGAGCAATTCCACCGTCTGCTTCAAGGCACCCAAATAGTTCCCAATATGGAGTGAGCCGGAAGGCTGAAGACCTGTAAATAGGCGCTGCATTGGCCTATTCTATCAGAAAAAAGACCCGTTCCTAAGGCCTCTGGGGAGTCTTGAAGGAGGTAGCGCGCCTAGGCAAGAAACTCGACGATGAATCGGGCGCCATGGCCCGCGCCCTTTGATTCAGCCCATATCTTGCCGCCGGAGGCTTCGACGACCTGCTTGGCTATGAAAAGGCCGTAGCCGGTTGAGTGGACGTTGATCTTTATTGAATCCTTTCCGTGCCCACCCTCGGTGAAAAGGTTTGCCATATCCTCGGGCGTAATGCCGACGCCGCTGTCTTTGACAGAAAAGTGTATCTTGCCGTCGCCGTCGGAGAGTTCGATGTGGACCGTGCCCGTGGGAGTGTACCGAATCGCGTTGTCGATGAGATTGCGTATCACGTGCTCGCGGATCTTTTCTTCGTCACCCTCCAGTCGGTATTTCCCATCTGCCATCTTCACGTCGAGCTGGAGCCCCTTTGCATGCGCTGCCACTTGCTGCTCGGCGATTATTGTCTGGACCACGGAGCGGAAATCAAAGGCGAGTTTTTTGAACGACACCGTCCCCTTCTTGAGATTAGAGGCCTGAAGGATATCCATAACGGTAGCCACTCCCTTGCGCACGTCGGCGAGCGCGGCTTTGGACATTGTCTTCAGTTGCTCTGGTATCGAGCCATAATCCCCTTCTGCGATAGCGGCAAAGCCTGCTTCGCTCTTTGTAAGGTAGCCCTTGATCTCGTGGCTAATGAAGTGGAGGAGGTTTTCCTGCTGCTTGTTCACGACCTCAAGCTCCTGTTTCAGTCGTGCAAGTTCAAGTGAGTGCTTATAGACTATTTCATTCGCCTTCTTGAGCTCCGCCTCATAGTCAGAAGTACTCTTCGCCTGTTGAGGCGTGTTCGCGTCCATAGCACTCATTGTACATTAGGTGAGCAGACTTGCGGGAATGTCAGCACGGGACATCGTTGCAGTGATGCCTGCCGCAGCTTCTTTGCAAACCTCCTGCGATGCGCGGCCGAAAAGACGCTCGTACTGCGATACAAGCCGATCTATTGTCGCTTTCGGGTCCCCGCCCTCCAACGTAACGTCATTCCCCTGTACATCAATATGCAATCCTGAAACTTTCCGCGCCTCACTCCACGCCAATGGCCCAATCACGAGCTCTTGCTCTTTTATGATGCTCTGCGCTATGTTGTTGAAGGGACCCATACGTTAATCGTTTGTTTTGTGGGTAGAGAATCCAAGGGCACCGTACGTGAGTAGGAATGTCCCCGTAGAGAGCATCAGATCACCGAACTGCCCATTGTAAAAGGTGCCGACGGTGGTGGTGTAAGAAAAGATCGTGTCACCGATGTACATCGCGAGGAGGCCGAGAAGAATAGCGATGATGTCCATGAGATAACGGCCTCCCAGATATTTGAATGAAAGTCCGGAAACAATGACGGCGATCGTGAGCCCGACAAAATCACCCAATGGATACGCAATATCGAGTATCGCCTTGAGGGTGGTTTCCCCTTCTGGGATAAGGACACCGCCGCGTGCGATGATCACGAGGACGTACCAGGAGAAAATGAGGACAACGATGGGCGCAACGGCAACGAAGATTTTCGCGATCGGATTGCGCAATCCAAATTTTGCTCCAGTCGCCTTCGATAGGTAAAAGGCGCCCAGGCTGTAAAAGAAGATACTCGGCGCAAAGCCAACATCGGCTAGCGAAGGATAAGGGGCCGGTACTCCGAGCACGAAGTTGTAGTACGACCAAATGAACTCACCGATTCCCCAGCAAAATACGCCGAGGCCAACGAAGAAAACAGCTTTACCAACAGCGCTCTTGAACCCGCCCCAAATGTGCATGCGCGACATTGCGACAACGCCACCGACGAGAGGAATGAGTCCGAAGAGAAATGAGTAGAGGTAGTTATAGAAACCCTCGGTGATACTCTGAAAATAGAGCGCAGCCCACAATATGGTAATAGCGGCAAAAAAGGAAACACAAATCCGCTGGAGAGTATTCATGGGCACAGAACAAGTGTAGAACGTGTAGATTTACTGTCAAACGAAATAAACGTCTGGCTTGGGGAATCCGTTGAAGCGTCCGACCATCACCAAGTTGTAAGCCCCTACGCTATGGAAAACGAGCTTGTCCCCCGGAGTGATGTCTGCCGGCAGATGAGCCTCGCGACTAACCACGTCCCAACTGTCGCCTGTCGGGCCAGCAAGTGCAAACACCGCTTCTCCAGAATCCGCAGGCGGCCTTAAAGAACTGACGCGATATACGATAGATCCTTGATATGCCAGACTCTCGAAAAGACCGTTGTAGACACCCGCATCAAGAAAGAGCCACGTGTGCTCGATGCGTTCCACGCGCGCAATGACGCTTGCGACAAGAACTGCGGCACCGGCCACCATCGCGCGCCCCGGCTCAAGCACGAGGTGTGGCTGATACGGCAACTTTTTGAGTGCCGCATGTACACTCTCCGATATTTCTTGTAGAGTAATTTCTTTCTCACTTGACGGGTAGAAACATGGGTACCCTCCCCCGATATTGAGGATCTCTATGCGAAGCCCAAGCTCATCGAGATGTTTCAAGACCGGAATAAGGCTCCCGATGGCGTTGGCCCACGCTTCCGGATTTCCCGCCTGTGAGCCCACGTGGAAGCTGATGCCGTAGTGTTCAAGGCCGAGATCGCGGGCACGGACGAGGAGCGGGACAATATTCTCGTGCACGGTACCGAACTTCTCAGAAAAGCGGTACACACTCCCTGTGTCATTAACGCTCACACGCACATAAACACGCGCCTTGGGTGCAATAGAAGCAATTTTCTCGAGCTCAGGCATAGAGTCAAATGCGAAGCGATTCACCCCGTATTCGTGGAACTCTTTGATGTGTGAGGGTGGTTTTACCGAGGTTCCATAAAGAATTCTATCAGCAGGTACTCCGATAGCTTTCAGGAGATGCAATTCATGCACTGAAGCGGCCTCGAAGCCTGCGCCAGCGTCGTTGAGAGTCTCCAAAACGCCTTTCTCTGCGTCGGCCTTCATCGCGTAATAGATAGAAGAATTGGGGAAACAGGTTTTGAATTCCTTGTAACGATTTTTGAGCGCTTTCTTTGAGAATACAAAATAAGGTGTTTTGTGCGGCATTTCCTCGAGTTCTTTTTGCGTAAAAATTTCGGACATAAGCGTTTGATTATACCAGAGGCAGAAGCATGGTCCCCGCAACAATCAGAAGACAGCCTGCCCATTGGACAGGACTTATTCTTTCTTTGAGAAAGATATACGCGAGTATGATGGTAGGCAGCGAGAAACCTCCACTCAAAACTGTAACAACGCTCGTGAGAGATGTTGTACCGTATCCTAAGGTTATCGCGAGGTAGGCGACTGTCTCACAGATACCGATAAGCACCACGAAGAGCCAGAGTTGCCGCGTACCCACACGCATAGGAAGACGACGTGACTTTGCCATTGCAAAGACGGCTAGCGTCATGAAAATGAACATATAAAATGAATACGCAAGCCAATCTTTACCGTTCACAAAAAGATACCAGAGAATGGTCCACAGGGCGGCAAGCGCGGTTGCGATGATAACTTCGCGAAACCCCGGTACATGCATAAAGCTAATGCGACGCGAGCGGAATGCCGCCACATCCAGATTGAGGAGAATGATTCCTCCGAAAATCACGATGAGTATAAGGATGCGCGATGCGTTCGTCGGCTCGCCCAAAAAGAGTATTGAAATAATGGCCACGATACCGGAGAAGGACGCGAAGACGGGGGTAAGGAGAGCGATTTGTCCCTTACCGAAACCGTTGTATGCAAAGAGGTAGACAGCCGCCTGAAGCGCTCCGAAAAATACGAGCAAAGCCCACGTCAATACATCATTTGGAATAGAAAACTGTCCGCCGCGTACTGCGACTTGATACAAAGCCGCAAGACCGAAAGTAACGCACCCGAATACCCCAGCCCACGCGAGAGTTTGCACATCGCCGATGCGGTCAATGGTTTTTTTTGCGAAGAAATCAGCAAGCCCCCAGCCCATCATGCCGCCAAGGCCGGCGATTACTGCAATCACGAGTTCTTGCGACATATACAAGCAATTAGAACAAGTACACCACAAGCGCGACTTCTTGCAAGCATTTCCATGTTTACAAAGGACTATCTAACTGCGGACAGCAGCGAGGGCGATGTAGGAGCCGATGAGCCACCAGAATCGGTAGGCTTCCCCAAAGACCGCCTGCACCTGATCACCAAAATGCCACACGGAGTCGAGGCCGGGGACTTGGAGCCAGACGACGAGAAGCACGATAGCCGCCGCAAGCCCCGCCACAAGGGCTTGGATGGGCTTGGCACCGTCGGAGAAGGTGAATATGAGCCGATGAGCCACGATGTACAAAACGATTTCGATAACGACGAATACTCCAACCTGTGCGAGTGGCGCCGTGAGTTGTGCGGAAAGTGGTCCTAAGAAGAGTGCCTGGGGAAGCGCTTGGGTGAAGAGGAGGGCAGCGGGCAGGCTCAAGACGAGTGCTGCAATACGCGCAGAGCCGGAGCGCATCGCATCAAGCGCGGCGAAAATCGCAAACGCGCCGATGATGATCCAATCGGTCGGCCAGTGTGCAAAAATCGCTCCCCACGCGGAAAAATCCATTCCTCTATTTTACTACATCTCTGGGGCCTCGCGAGGCAAAACTAGAGTCCTTCGGTGCGTAATTTTTCTATCAACTCACGCGCGTGCTTCGAAAGCTTCTTCGGGAATTCGATGTCTACACGCACGAGCAAATCGCCACGGCCGCGGCCATGGGGCACACCCTTGCCGCGTACGCGGATGACCTCTCCGTGTGAGATGCCGGGGGCAACGCCGATGACTTCATCCCCTTCGAGCGTCGGCACGCGGTACTCCCCGCCCAAAAGCGCATCGGAGAGTTTGATGGGAAGCACAGTGATGAGGCTGTTGCCTTCGCGCGAAAATTTTGCATCAGCTTTTATGTGTAGCTTTACGTACAAATCGCCGGCAGAAGCGCCCGTGGCTGCTTCTCCGCGCCCTGGCATGCGTATCATCTCGCCATCTTCGACTCCCGCAGGGACCACGATGTGTATCTCCTCTTCCCGCTTGCGTATGCCCTCACCGCGGCATGTCTCGCACGCGGCCTCCGGCATCTGTCCTCGTCCGTGGCAACGTGGGCACGGACGTGCAGAGGTAAACGTCCCAAAGAATGAATTGCGCGACTCGCGTATCTCGCCTTTGCCGTTGCAGCTCGTACAGGTGATGAGCTTCGAGCCTTTCTTCGCGCCCGAGCCATCACATGTATCGCAGACACTCATCTTGGAGACCAGCACGCGCCGCTCCGCGCCAAAGATTGATTCACGGAACGATAGTTCAATATCTATCGAAATATCACGCCCGCGTCGCGCCTGTCTCTGCCCACCACCGAATACTTCTCCAAAAATATCCCCGAGATCAAATTCAAATGCCTGCCCATTCTGCCCGCCGAATCCTTGGAAGTTGGAGAAATCAAATCCACCGAATCCTCCCTGTTGTGGCCCGCCCCCTCCGGCAAAGGTTTTGCCGTACGTATCGTATTCGGCGCGCTTCTTTTTATCAGAAAGCACCGAGTAGGCCTCACTCACCTCTTTGAACTTCTTCTCATCGCCCCCCTTCTTATCCGGATGATACTTGTGTGCCAATTTTCTGAACGCCGACTTTATCTCCTCTTCACTCGCAGTCTTACTCACGCCCAGCAAGTCATAATAATTCTTCATATCGTGAGTATCATACTACTTGGAAAAAGTTTGCAAAGCAAAAGGGCGCCGACTCGCGGCGCCCCCTCTGCATCGCAGCTATGATCGTTCGGCTTTACGACGGCCAAAGCACGTCGTTCGGTGTCACTCGCCAACGCCAGACCGGACCTCGACCGAACACATCGACGCTTAGAAGTGGTACGAGCTTGTTGCCGATCGGCAGACCGGCAAGCCAGGGAACCGCGAACAGCGCAAAGCCGACCAAATAGCCCCGTTCGCCTGAGCCCAACAAGTAGCCGACAACAATCGTACTTGCTGTGTAGCCGAGGATAAAGGTGGCCCAGACGACAAGCGAGATTCCGAACCAGCAGATGCCACCATAGACGACGTTCATGCCCATGAAGATGCCGTTAGCGATTGCCCACAGGGCAAAAACGACCGCAGCAGCAACAATGAGCAGAACCCAAAGTTCTGAGTACATGGGTCTCTCCCAAGATCAACATTACCCGCTCACGACGGGATGCCGTCATCCTAACAGTTAGCCCTTCTGCTCGCTACCCTCAGGCGGCTTTTGTTCACCCTCCGCGTCTGTCGGCGGAGGAGTTTGTTGCTGATTCTTGGACATCGCTTCGCCAATAGAGCTCATGGCGGTCGAGAGGGCGTCGGCAGCCAATTTGATAGCGGCTGTGTCGGTACCTCCGCGGGCGGATTTGAGGGCATCGATTTTTTCTTGCACGTTCTTTTTGATATCTTCCCCCACTTTTTCTCCATGCTCGCGCAGCGCTTTCTCGGCTGCGTAGACCACTTGGTCGGCCGCATTTTGGGCTTCGACGAGTTCGCGCTTCTTCTGATCCGCGTCGGCGTTCACCTCAGCATCTTTGCGCATCTTTTCCACCTCTGCGTCCGACAGACCAGACGTAGCTTCGATGCGGATGGATTGCTCTTTGTTGGTTGATTTGTCTTTTGCTTTCACCGATAGAATGCCGTTGGCATCGATATCGAAGGAGACTTCGATCTGCGGCATGCCGCGCGGCGCAGGCGGAATGCCGTCGAGATTGAATTTACCCAATGATTTGTTGTCTCCCACCATGGGCCGCTCGCCTTGTACGACATGTATCTCGACCGATGGTTGATTGTCGGACGCGGTCGAAAATGTCTGTGAACGCGAGGTCGGGATGGTCGTGTTGCGCTCAATGAGCTTAGTTGCAACACCTCCCATCGTCTCGATACCTAAGCTAAGCGGGATAACGTCGAGCAAGAGCACATCTTTTACATCACCCTGCAAGATCCCGCCTTGAATAGCTGCGCCGATCGCCACAACTTCATCGGGATTGACCGAGAGGTTCGGCTTTTTCCCAAAATAATCTTCCACCGCTTTTTGCATCGCGGGCATGCGCGTCTGGCCTCCGACGAGCACAACTTCGTTGATGTCACCTTTTTTAAATGGCGATGCATCCATCGCGCGCTTCGTTATCTCCATCGAGCGATCGAGGAACTCCCGCGAGATCTCCTCGAGTTTTCCGCGGGTCATTTTGATGAGGAGGTGCTGTGGACCGGCGTCGGTCGAGGTGATGAACGGAATGTTGATCTCGGTCTCGAGCGCGGTCGAAAGCTCGATCTTTGCTTTCTCCGCAGCCTCATCAAGGCGCTGGCGTGCAAGCGGGTCGTTGCGCACATCGATGCCGGCGTCTTTTTTGAACTCATCGGCGATCCAGCCCATGATCTTCTGGTCGATATCCTTACCGCCCAAGTGCGCATCGCCGTCGGTGGAGCGGACTTCGATCACATCGTCACCAACTTCAAGCACGGAGATGTCGAACGTACCGCCTCCAAAATCGAAGACGACGATCTTCTCATTCTTTTTCTTGTTGAAACCGTAGGCGAGCGCCGCTGCGGTCGGTTCGTTGATGATGCGCTTCACATCCAATCCTGCGATTTTGCCCGCATCTTTTGTCGCTTGGCGCTGTGAGTCGTTGAAATACGCGGGTACGGTGATGACCGCCTCGGTAATGGTCTCCCCCAGCCGCGCCTCTGCGTCTTGCTTCAATTTCTGCAGTATCATCGCAGAGATCTCTTCGGGGCGATACCATTTGTCAGCCATTTTGACCTCAATGCCGCCGCTCGCAGATTTTTGCGTCTCAAATGGCACGGAGGCGCGATCTTTGGCGACCAGTGGTTCGTCGAAATTATGCCCGATGAAGCGTTTGATCTGGTAGATGGTGTTTTTTGGGTTGGTGACGCTCTGGCGTTTAGCGAGTAATCCGACGAGTCGCTCACCTGTCTTCGATATAGCAACGACCGACGGGGTCGTGCGCCCACCTTCCGCATTCTCGATGATCTCCGGTTCGCCGCCTTTGACGACCGCCATCGCGGAGTTTGTGGTGCCGAGGTCTATTCCAAGTATTTTTGACATGGGTATTTCAGTGAACGGATAAATCGAGTTGAGTGAGGGTATTTATATACACCTCAAAAAGCGGTTTGTCAAACCTGCGGATCTATTTTTTTACGATGACCTGTGCCGGGCGCAGCACCCTGTCATTCATTTTGTAGCCGTAGCGTAAAATTCGGACGATTTTACCCGGCTCGCCTGGGAATCCATCACTTTCCTCCACCGTCTCGTGTATCGCGTGGTCTACGATGTCACCCATCTTTCCATATCGTTCAACGCCATGCCGCGAAAGCGCGTCGAGAAGCTGATTGCGTATCTGGTCGATGCCGCTTCGCCATCCGGCATCCACGCTCTCCCACGCAGGTGAGCCAGCGGCCATGTCGAAACCATCAAGAGCGGGAATAATGTCTTCGATAAGTGCTTCTTTTGCCCTCTGCCCGGCGCGTTCTCCCATTTCAAGCGCTTCTTTTCGGGAATTAATCGCATCAGCCTTGCACCGTTGCCAACCATCGAGATACTCCTGCTTCTCTGCTTTTACTTTGACGAGT